>OQVU01001014.1_pt1 | contig 11035 bp, 8 predicted proteins | sample 1691611 | NCBI WGS metagenome assembly OQVU01 (sample SAMN03418272, study PRJEB22391) | human gut metagenome | biome: human-gut; feature: organic feature; material: feces | host: Homo sapiens | place: Tanzania | collected 2013-01
AACGCTAAGAACACAGGAATTAGTGCTTTTTACCCTTCTTTTTATTGCTTTTTCTTGCCTTTTTATCATTGGCAATGTCCTTACAGCACTGCGGTTTCACGAGGTCGATGATGTCCTGGATGAATGGCTTAGGATTATTTTGACGGTCGAAAAGCGTAGCATAGTCAGTTCTGCCCTTGATAGGGAAGTCGTTGCGCCATGAGTTGGCATCGTTCGTACACCAGAATCCGAGGCGCTGAATGGTGCCCTTATGCTTGAGCATCACCTTGTAGAAGGACAGCCAGAAGTCGGCTATCTCAGTTTCCTTCTCAGGAGTCAGCCCGTCCTTGTATGGGTCTTTCTCGGGAGAATAGCTAAACCTGTCGCTGATATTGGCACCGGCAAAGCCATAAGGATTAGGAAGTGCGGAGAGATCCAGCTCTGAGAACTGTGCTTTCAGACCTAATGACTCGATGACGGAGAGGCTCTGGTCATACTGGTCGAGGACTTTCTTGCCGTCTTCGAGAATCATGTGTCCCTGAAGACCGATGGCATGGATGGGCAATCCTGCATTGACGAGCGGACGGAAGAAGTTTGCCACGGCTTCAATCTTCGTGCGCTTGTACATCGAGTAATCGTTGTAGATGAGCACTGCATCAGGGTCTGCCTCGTGGGCGTACTGGAAAGCGAGCGGAATATAGTCGGTTCCGAGTATCTGCCAGAAGAGACTCTTGCGCGGAGATCCGTCATCTTCGAAGCCTTCATTGACGACATCCCATGAAGTGACGCGGCCCTTGAAATGGCTTACGATGGTGGTGATGTGGTCTCGCATACGCCTTTTGAGTTCTTCTGCTGAGACGAGTTTGCCTTCTTTGTCGGTATGAAACCACTTGGCGCATTGCGAATGCCAGATGAGGGCATGGCCATGGACCTTCAATCCGGAAGCCAAAGCCTTGTTGACGAACTCATCTGCAAGCGTGAAATCATAGATACCTTCTTCAGGATGGATGACTTCAGACTTCATGCAGTTTTCTGCCACTACGCAGTCGAAGTGGTTTACGACGTTGGTCCAGTTGGCTGTCTGGCCGTCGCTCACCGTTCCGGTCACATCATGCTTGCTGGTCGGGGCGGTTGCGGCAGCCACTTCCCACTGGTTTACGCTTACTCCTGTGAGCCAGAGGTCACGGTATGCGTCCTTCAGACCTTGGGCATTGCATTGCAAGCCGGTGGTTATCAGAAGGGATAATATGGATATTGTTTTTTTCATTCTTTTTCTCTTGGTATAAAATTAGTAGTGAATCGGCTGGCAATACAGCCGACTCATGAACTTTCATTCCTGGAATTATGACCTTTGTTCTATCTCATAGTTGATATTATCAATCACATCATCAGTGAGTTCATACTGTGAAATGATGAAGATACCGAGGAATAGGAGTGCAGCAGGGATGACACAGACGAGCCAGAGGATGCCTTCTTCAGCGATAGGAGACTGGTCGGTGGTGGCACTGTTGTAGCCCACATAGGCAAGGACGGCAGGACCTACGATGCCTCCGAGCGTCATTCCAGCCTTGAAGAAGATGCCAGTCAAGGCATTTACGATGCCGGCAATGCGCTTTCCGCTCTTGTATTCTCCATAGGAAATGACCTCCGGAACGAGTGCCCACATATATCCCGTTGCCACGATAACACCTGTGCTCTTGATAAACTGGGCGACATAGATCCACATCATGCTCGGATGGTCCATCTTGGCGATGACGTAAATCATGATCATTCCCACGATGGCTGCACCGAGGAAGATGTAGAACATATTCTTCTTGCCCACAGCCTGCTTGATGACAGGGACGAGAGGCATGAATATAAACGAAGGTATGGAACCGAGAGCCATAAAGACTGAGAGTTCGGCAGCGGTGCCGTGCATATTGCAATTCATGAAATAAGCACCTGCGGCATTGCCGATTGACATCATGGCAAAGGCGGTGATGAAGAAGAATGCGATGACACGGAGAGGACGATTGTGGAGGAATTCCATCCAGAGGTCGCTGACCTTCACGTTCTCACTCTCGGATGCGTCCATCACTACCCTTTCCTTACACTGCGAGAAGCAGAAGAAAAGGAGGCACATACCCACGATAGCATAGATACACATGGTGGTAAACCATGCCTTAGGTTCCTTAGGCAGTCCATCACTCTGTGAGACAGCAAACCATGATATGACGAGCGGAAGACCGGAATTGACAGCCAGTCCGCCGATGTTTGCCATAAACATACGCACGGAAGTCAAGACGGTAATCTCGTGAGTGTCGCGTGTAAGGGAAGAATTGAGAGCGCCGTAAGGCACATTGATAAAGGTGTAGAGCAGCGTCATTGCGATGTACGTGATGTAAGCATAGAGCAATGACGGCGCGAAACCATCGTAGAAACACAGTATGGCGAAGCCGGAAAGCGGCAATCCCACATAAATAAGGTAGGAACGGTACTTTCCGAGCGAAGGGTTACTCTTGTCGATGAGTGCTCCTACGATAGGATCCCAGATGACATTGGCAACATTTCCCACAGTGAACATCACGGAAACGGAGAGAGGGTCGAGTCCATAGATGTCGGTGTAGAAGAAAAGGAGGTAGGTACATGTGACCTGGAAGATGAGGTTTTGTGCGAGGTCACCGGAACCGAATCCAATGCGCTGCATCCAATTGAGTTTGTAAAAACCCTTTAGGCTATTGTTTTGTGACATAGTGTAAATATGTATGTTTTAGTAATTATCTCGGTAATCGAAAGATAAGAGTAGGTTCTTGCTTTTGCAAAGTTAGTACTTTTCTTTTAGAAAAAAAACTCAACAAAAGCCATCAGGGCGTATTTGATACTTTTATACAAGTATTTGTTATTTCAGGAAAAATATTAAGAAAAAGGAAATGAAAAAGAGAAGTCACTGCGAAATGACCCCTCTTTTTGCAAAAACCCCGATGAAATGGGCGTTTTTTGACGTTTTTGTCGCTCTTTTATGGTAGTTTTCTGATGTCAGCACGAGTGTAGTTGTCCATGTCGAGCTTATACTTCATAAGGTCATCGAGCTTATGTCTTGGAGCCGGACAATCTATCGGGAAAGGCATCTTGGAGAACTGCTGGAAATAGAGCAGGCAAGCATCGCGCCACCACCATGCGTCTTTGGCTTGTCGGTCGAAGCATTCGAGCTGTTCCTCATACTGCGTCTCACTGATGTAAGGCTTCATCTCTCTCCATATTCTGGCGAAAGCCTCTGCTTCGCGCACTCCTTGATCGTAGGTGTGGCAGAGCGCATCCCACATGGTCTCGCCATTGTGCATACGATGATTCCATGCTACGTGATGAAACCAAAGCAGCAGTTGCTCAGGACAAGTTTCCACCTTATTATATATATTATAAAGGGAATCAGGGTAAAGGCGTGCATTTCCCGACCCTATATTGACGCCGAAACCTGGTTTGACATCATGAAACTCTCCATCGTATGTGCGATTGAAGCCCAGTCCCTGTGCGTCCGCCTTATGATAATACCAGGGTTGCCAGTCGTCTCGTCCGCCCTTTATGTTGCACCATGGTTCAGGACCGTAATGATGGCCAGCGGCGAAGATGTGATGAAGTCCGAGCGGCATCATGTATCTTACCACCGCCTCATGGCTTTCCAGGAGCACTCTTGTCATCGGATTGATAAATCGTGGGTCGGTGGTGTCGAAATTCTTTGCAAGCCATTCGCGCGCTATAGTCTCCTTGGAGAGCGAGAGATTGCTGGCAAGCTTGCCGAAAGCGTACCAGTTTGCCTTGGTCATCTCCGAACCGCACCAGTTTTTCATGTCGCCTATATTAGATACGCCAGCAATGCCGACGATATTTTCGGTAGGATGGCGTAGCAGACTTATCATGTTATCATCGAAAGGCATGAAGCAGGTGTGTATGCTTTCGCCCGTGTATTCCTGCGTCAGTTGCACCTCAATCATCATCTTTGTCTTCTTCATGGCAAAGAGAAGAGGGTTTACAGGCTCACGTGGCTGGAAATCTACTGGGCCCAATTTGATTTGGATAATGACGTTATCGCGGAACAGGCCATCGAAAGGCATAAACTCATCGTAAGCCTGTGAAGCGCGGTCGCCTGCCTTTGGAGAATAGACAAAGGCTCTCCACATGACTATAGGCTGGGCAGTCTTGCCCTCAAGTCCGGCATTTCGCCATCCTTTGGTCAAGGCATCAGCGAGCATATTGGCGCCATCGGTATGATTTCTGCCGTAATCCATCGGACCAGGCTGACCCTCCGAGTTGGCTTTTACGAGGAAACCTCCGAAGTCGGGTATGAGAGAATATATCTCCTTAGCCTTCTTTGCCCACCATTGCTGCACTTTCTTGTCGAGCGGGTCAGCGGTTTTTAGTCCGCCAAGAACCTTTGGCGAAGCGAAATTGACGGAGAGATAGACCTTTATGCCGTAAGGGCGTAGTGCGTCGGCTATGCGCTTTGTCTCTTTGAGCTTGTTTTTAGAAAGCATCAATGGCTTAGCATTGACATTATTGAGCACAGTGCCGTTGATGCCTATTTCCTGATTTATCCTGCCGTATTCCTTTATTTTTTCGATGTTGGCTTGTTTGCCAGGAATCCAGAAGATGCTGTGTCCGGCAAATCCACGCTCGATGGTGCCGTCGGGATTGTCCCAATGATCGAGCAGGCGAAGACTGTAAGCCTGCTGCGCGCTCACGCTTGCTGTGCAGAGAAATGCTACCAACAGGGTGAGGATGATAGATAGATTTTTTCGCATTGTTGTTGTTTTGGTTATGTTTTATGTCTTGTTCGGGTAGTCGGATTATTATTATAACGTGGGAATGGGGGGATTATTGTGCTTTTCTAAATGAAGAATGTAGAATGAAGAATGAAGAATGGGAGTTACGTTTTTCTTTAGTGAAAAGTGAAGAGTGAATAGTGAATAGTGAAAAATCGCGCTGACGCGGTTGCGGTTTCTAACTAACTTCAGCCGGTAATGCGGCTGACACAGGGGCGCTTTGCTTGCGGAATGGGAGGACGGAAAAATGGAACAAAAGGAGGATGGGAGGGATATCGGAATGAGGAAATTATGATATTGGGAGGCAAAAGCATAGATATTACAATGCAAAAGCATAGCTTTCAGGCTGTAATAACTATGCTTTTACTGCTTAAAAACTATGCTTTTGCAATGCTTTGATTATCAGTGCGTTGAGAAATGTGTTTTCTTGTTCTGCACTGGGACGGGAAAATGGGACAATTCTGCGGTGGGTGGCTTCGTTTTTCCAGTCTTTTCTATCAGCCGGTAACGTGGCTGACACAGTGGTTCTTCTCTTTATACCACTCTCATTACTGCGTCTGTGGCGCCTGACTGTGACTTGACGTATTCGCCAGCTTTGCGACTTGCTTCTGCCAGGGCTTTAGGGTCGCTGGAGAATTTGCGCATGAAGATTTCGAAATCGTGCGTGTCGCTGATGCTGAATCCGCCACCTTCTGCTATCAATGCCACTGCTTCCTGGAAGCGTTCATGGTTTGGACCGAAGATGACAGGCATTCCCCATACCGCGGCTTCGAGCACATTATGGATGCCGACACCGAAGCCTCCGCCTACATAAGCCACTTTACCATAGCGATAGATGCTGGAGAGGAGACCGAAGCAGTTGATTATAATAGCATCAGCCTCTGCCAGCTGCTTGCTCAGGGCGTCTCTTTGTGCTTCATTTGCCGACTCCCATGCGTCGCTTGCATCAGTATAGCGTATCACTTTCTTGCCTTCGAGAAGTGCCTCAATCTGCTTGAGATGATCTTCATCAATGACGTGTGGAGCGATGATGAGCTTCCAGTCAGGATTGTTCTGGAGCATATAAGGGATGAAAATCTCTTCATCAGGCTGCCAACTGCTTCCTGCCACGAAGCCATTCTTGCCATCGAGGAAAGCGGAAACGATAGGAAGTTCCTTGCTCTGTTCCTTGATGGAGAGCACGCGGTCGAAGCGAGTGTCGCCACTGACGGTGACATCATGGATGCCAATCTTGGCGAGCAGTTCGCGAGAGCGCTCATTCTGCACGAAGAATCGTGTGAAGCATTTCAGCACTTTGCCGTACTGTCTGCCATACCAACGGAAGAAAATCTGGTTGGGACGGAAGATGGAGCTGACGCTATAGACTGGAATATTGCGGTGGCGCAAGATATGGAGGTAGTTATACCAGAACTCATACTTGATGAAGAACGCCATTTCTGGTCGTATGGTGCGCAGGAATCTGCGTGCATTGTGTGGAGTGTCGAGAGGAAGATAGCAGATGATGTCAGCCCCCTCGTAATTCTTTCTCACCTCATAGCCAGATGGCGAGAAGAACGTGAGGAGGATTTTGAATTCCGGACGCTCCTTTCTGAATCGCTCGATAATGGGACGTCCTTGTTCAAATTCACCCAAAGAGGCGGCATGAAACCATACGTATCGAGCGTTAGGGTCCATTTTCTCCCTAATCGTACGTATGGCTTTCTTCTCGCCTTGCCACATCATCTTCACCTTCTTGCTGAAGAAGCTGGCAATGGCGACGCCTGTAAGGTAAATGAGTATTATAATATTATACATCACGATTTCCTTTAGCCCAACTTCTCGATTGCGCGCTTCATGCGGGCGATGGTCTCTTCCTTACCGAGGAAAGCGGAAATGTCGAACATTCCAGGTCCCTTGCCTTCTCCCACGAGAGTGAGACGGAAAGCATTCATTACGTCTCCGAGCTTATAGCCCTTGCTTTCCACCCAAGCCATTACTACAGGCTCCTGACCCTCAACAGAGAAGTCTTCGATGCCCGCGAGGACGTCAGCCAGTTCGGTCATTACAGCGGCAGAATTTTCCTTCCAGCGCTTCTTGACGGTCTTCTCGTCATACTCCATCGGAGCGATGAAGAAGAAAGAGCAGAGTGGCCATAGCTCGCTGACGAAATTGACGCGGTCCTTCATCATAGCCACCACCTTGGTAATGCGTTCCATAGACTCTTCTACGCCATTGTTAGCCACGATAGGAGCGAAGAGCTCAGCAATCTCTTCAGGGCTCTTCATGAGGATATACTCATGGTTGAACCACTGTCCTTTCTTGTAATCGAACTTAGCACCAGCCTTAGAGCAGTGAGAAATATCGAAAGCCTTTACGAGTTCATCGAGAGAGAAAATCTCCTGTTCGGTGCCAGGATTCCATCCGAGAAGTGCGAGGAAATTGACCACTGCCTCTGGGAAATATCCGCTCTCACGGTATCCAGAGCTTACTTCTCCAGTCTTAGGGTCGTGCCATTCCAATGGGAAAACAGGGAATCCGAGACGGTCGCCATCACGCTTGGAGAGCTTTCCCTTACCTTCCGGCTTGAGCAGGAGAGGGAGGTGAGCAAACTGAGGCATAGTGTCAGCCCATCCGAAAGCCTCATAGAGAAGCACGTGGAGAGGCGCACTTGGGAGCCATTCCTCGCCACGGATGACGTGAGAGACCTCCATGAGGTGGTCGTCCACGATATTGGCGAGATGGTAAGTAGGGAGCTCGTCAGCGCTCTTGTATAGCACTTTGTCGTCGAGGATGTCGGTCTTGATGCGCACCTCGCCGCGGATGAGGTCATTGACGAGCACTTCCTTGCCCGGATTGATAAGGAAACGCACTACATACTGCTTGCCGTCAGCGATGAGCTGGTCCACCTCTTCCTTGCTGAGGCTGAGAGAATTGCGCATCTGAAGGCGAGTCTTTGCGTCGTATTGGAAGTTTTGTATCTCGCTGCGCTTGGCCTCGAGCTCTTCCGGAGTGTCGAATGCGATGTACGCTTTGCCTGCATCAATAAGCTGCTTGACGTATTTCTTGTATATATCCCTACGCTCGCTCTGGCGGTAAGGACCATGTTCGCCTCCGAAGCTTACACCTTCATCAAACTTGATGCCGAGCCATTTGAATGACTCGATGATGTATTCCTCAGCTCCTGGCACGAAGCGATGGGAGTCAGTGTCCTCGATACGGAAGATGAGGTCACCGCCATGCTGACGGGCAAAGAGGTAATTATACAATGCAGTACGTACTCCGCCGATGTGAAGAGCACCGGTAGGGCTTGGCGCAAAGCGCACTCTTACTTTTCTTTCCATGTCTATCTATTAGTCGATTTTACAGCACACTCATAGAGCGTACTACCTCTAATTTAATTATTTTCCGTGCAAAATTAACATTTTCTCCCCATTTAAGCGAACTTTTTCCTGTTTTTTCTCTCTTATCCAATTATTTTTTAGTATTTTCGCACCCAGAAGTAACAGAGCCACCCTATAATCATCGGCTTTTGTCAAAAAGAAAAACGCAAAAAGATAATGTCAACAAGATATTCCACAGAAGGACAGAAGAGATGGCAAGCGTATCTGCTGCGCTTCCTTATCATATTGGTTTCGACGGTAATAATCGTACTGGCGATGCCAAAGAAATCCGTGCCCAACTATGAAGTGAAGGAAAACTCAGTATGGCTGAAGGAACCAGTCACTGCCGGAATAGACTTTGACGTGCCAAAGGACTCCATAACCTATCAGGCACAGGTCGATTCCGCGATGCAGTATTTCGTGCCATATTACGAGATAAATGATGAGATAGGCAATAGATACATCAAACGCTTCCAGTCGAAATACAGAAACGGTATCGAGGGACTGCCAAAGTCTTTCGTCAACTCCGTCACAGCCAAACTGCGCGAGATATACAATGTCGGCATCATGCCGTCAGAAGATTACGCCAGGATAACGCGCGACACATTGGCTGTAATCAATTTCAAGCGAGGCAACACCAACAGAAAAATACTCTGCACCGAGTTTTACACTCCGCTCAAAGCCTATGAGAGCTTCTTCAAAGACCCTCAGATGAACTATGCGAGAAATATGCTCCAGAAGTGTAATATCGATTATTATCTGAAGGAAAACCTTATCTATGATAAAGCTCAATGTCAGGCAGATATAGAAAATCTCACGTCCACTATCACCAAGCATGAGGCAGAATTCAAGAAGGGAGAGTGCATCGTCGATCGTGGACAGGTGGCAACGCCAATCATAGTAAAAGCACTTGCCACATATTCCGCAGAGATGGAGAAGAATGAATCACTGATGAGCCGTTCCACCACCATGATAGGACGCGCACTGATTATCATCATGCTGCTCTCCGTCTTTACCATCTATCTGCACCTCTTCCGTGGCGACTACTTCCGCAAACCGCGCTCGCTCGCCATGGTCTATTTCCTTATAGTGCTCTTTCCAGTGCTCGTGTCGCTCACATATCAGTATAGCCAGCATTACATCTACATCCTCCCGCTCGCCATGCTGCCGATGTTCATACGCATCTTCCTCGACTCGCGCACAGCCTTTATAGCGCATATCACGATGGTGCTCATAGCGGCGCTGGCGCTCAGTCAGCCATTTATCTTCGTGATAGTGCAGGTGGTCAGCGGTCTCGTCTCCATCTTCTCGCTCCGCGAACTGTCAAAGCGCTCGCAGGTGTTCACCGCTTCCGTCACCACCTGCGCCGCCGGACTGATAGTATATCAGGCACTCAAGCTCACCCAACCAGGCGAAGACTGGCATCTGTCGCCAGGCGAAGTGTCGCATTTCATATTCTGTGGAGTCTTGCTTCTTACATCCTATCCATTGATGTACGTAGTGGAGAAAGCCTTCGGATTTACCTCCGCCGTGACGCTCTTTGAGCTTTCAGACATCAATAAGGACCTCCTGCGCCGACTCTCGGAAGTGTCTGCCGGAACGATGCAGCATAGCATCACGGTCAGTAACATCGCTGCCGACATAGCGCAGAAGATAGGCGCACGCAGTCTTCTCGTGCGTACAGGCGCGCTTTATCATGATATAGGTAAGATATCCAATCCTTCATTCTTCACCGAAAACCAGAAGGACATCAATCCTCACGACCACATGACACCACAGGAGAGCGCACGCATCATCATCAATCACGTCAAGGAAGGAAAGCGCCTCGCAGAGAAATATGGACTGCCTAATGAGATTATCGACTTTATCATGACTCATCATGGCGCAGGAATGACAAAATACTTCTACATCACGTACAAGAACGCCCATCCTGACGAGGAGGTGGACAAGGCTCCTTTCACATATCCAGGACCTAATCCATTCACTACCGAGCAGGCAATTCTCATGATGGCAGACTCCGTAGAGGCTGCGTCACGCTCGCTGAAGGACTATACAGAGGAGAGCATCACCGAACTGGTCAATCGCGTCATCGATGGTATCGTGGCAGACGGATTCTTCCTCGACTGTCCAATCACATTCCATGACATCTCTGTGGCAAAGCGTGTCATCATAGAACGTCTCAAGACAAACTATCACACACGCATCACATATCCCGAACTGAAGACTGCCGCCCAGAAGTCGGCAGAGCAGGAAGCCAAGAAAATGAAGAAGAAATGAAGGCAGAAGAAGATAATCCCACACACGCCATCTACCGCTGGACAGCACTCGATGCCATAGCCCTGCCCATCATATTCCTCAGTAGGATAAGGCATTGCGCAGGATATGGAGTGCAGTCGCCCACCGACTACGCCTTCGTACGCGAAGTAATCTATGAGCACGGCGACTACAGTCTCTACCCAGAACTCCTCGCTGGCAGCCGCAAGTCAGCATGGATGGAGAGGAAGATAGCAAAGCTACTGCTCAGGATAAGCAACTATGCCCAAGCGGAAAGCATAGCCACAAGCGGACCAATGACGCCGATGATGCACCGTGCCTTGCGCCTCGGATGCCACAAAAGCCGTATCATCCCCTACGTCGCATCAGCGCCACCATCGCCTCTCATCATCATTGCCGACATAAGAAAAGAGGGTAGAGAGGAATGGAAAGCCCTCCTTCAGCGCCCCAATATCATAGCTTACGACCTCCACTACATAGGCTTCGCATTTCATGATGCAGGCAGATATGGAGAAGCGCATATCGTGAATTTCTATTAAACCCAAATAGGTCATTAGACCACAATGTTCAAAAATTCTTGCTATTGTGTTGTTTCCTAACAGATTTTATTTTCTTGTCGGCATCTTG
>OQVU01001019.1_pt1 | contig 11029 bp, 9 predicted proteins | sample 1691611 | NCBI WGS metagenome assembly OQVU01 (sample SAMN03418272, study PRJEB22391) | human gut metagenome | biome: human-gut; feature: organic feature; material: feces | host: Homo sapiens | place: Tanzania | collected 2013-01
CAAGCAAATGCCGACGCGGGGACGCGTCGCCCCCAGGCGAGGACGCGCTGCCTGCTGGTGAGGACACGTTCCTTACGCGCGCGTACGTACGCGTACATAATATTTACCTTGAGACGTTTTTTGTTCCATGTTTCATTTTCATAACACAATGCATTGATAATCAACACTTTCAAGAGATGAAACATTGGCATTCTATGTTTCATTTTTGATTTCAATGTTTCAGTGGTGTTTCTCCCATTGGGGTTTGATTTCTCTCCCATTGAGGTTTTAAATCGCTCCCATTGTGTTTTTAAATCGCTCCCATTGTGTTTTTTGGGAAAGGGGTGTGGTAAATAAAAAATGAAACATTGAAACCAAAAATGAAACATTGAGCACCAATGTTTCAGCTCTTGAAACGTTTGATTTTCAATGAGTTGAAACATAAAAATGAAACATGAAAGGAAAAACGTCGGTGGTAAAAATATGTAAGAGATTTTGGAAGAAAATACTGGTATTTGAGTATTGTAGAGGAGTAATCCATTTCGTATCAATATACTAATTAACTCCTTAACTTAACGCTATAAGCCACCATTTTTTTCGTTAAATATTTCGTTGATGATACGTTAATGTTCAGGCGTGTTCGTATATTTGCGTAAATAACTCCTCCCTATGGCAAAAAAGACGAACGAAACACTTTCAAGATTAGCACTGCAGCTCTCCTCAAGTGGAGAAGCCAATGCCACTTTCCTCTTACAACAAGCTGAAGGACGTATGCGATTACGCACGAAAGTACCCTCTTGGGCCGCTATTGACGAACTACACTACCCCCACCGCTTGGCCTTGGAGCAGTGTTCGGGCGAAGAGGCTGCACGCTATAAGGCCACTGTGGCAAGCCGACTGCTCTCTGCTGATGAACGCCACACATTGGTCGACCTCACGGGCGGACTGGGCGTAGACTTCTCATTTATCGCGCCATTGTTTAAAAAGAGCATCTACGTAGAACGCCAAGCCGAACTTTGCGACCTCGCTCGCCACAATTTACCATTATTGGGACTTCCCGAAGCACAAGTGGTATGCGCCGATGGGGTGGACTACTTACAGGACGAGCTAAACGACGACGAGGCGAGTCTCCTCTTCCTCGACCCCGCTCGACGCGATACGGCAGGACGCAAGACGGTACTTATAGAGGACTGCCAACCTGACGTTTGTGCCCTACGCGACACCTTATTACAACGCGCCCGCGTGGTAATGATAAAACTTTCACCCATGCTCGATATTGCAGCAGCCGTGCGTTCGCTTCAGTGTGTGGCGGAGGTACACGTAGTTGCTACAGGAGGCGAATGTAAGGACTTACTCTTGATACTCACACGTGAGGCCTTACAGCAGGGCGGCACAACACCCACGCTTTATGCCCACGAGGGCGAAGAACGCAATTTTCGTTTTACCCTTGAAGAAGAGACTACCGCCACGCCCCCCTATGCTACGCAGTTGGGGCAATACCTTTACGAGCCAGGAGCTGCCGTGCTGAAAGCAGGCGCTTTTAAGAGCATCGCCACCCACTACGGCCTACAAAAACTTCACCCTAATACGCACCTTTATACTGCCGACAACTACATAGCAGCCTTCCCAGGTCGTTCCTTCCACATCGTACAAGTGCTCACCTTTAGCAAGGCCGACCTTAAGACGCTGCGTACCTCATGGCCAAAAGCGAACCTCAGCGTGCGTAACTTTCCCGCTACGGTCGATGCTTTGCGCAAAAAATTAAAAATAAAAGACGGAGGACGAACATTTCTTTTCGCCACCACAATGGCTGATAATCAGCACTTTATCATCATCTGCGAGAAAGCGGACGAAAAAAGATAATAAAAAAGTTACACCCCGAGTGTAACTTTTTTCGATTTCACCCGTCTACCATACAGAGTGCCAATAAATGAAGCAAATAGATTTTCGACAAGACCTGCTCCCACTAAAGGACAAAATATACCGCGTCGGGCTACGCATCACCTGCAATCCCCAAGAGGCGGAAGACCTCACGCAGGACACGCTTATCAAGGCGTGGAACCGGCGCGACGAGCTATTTCTTGTTGAGAATATAGAAGCCTTCTGCATCACCATTTGCCGCAACTTGGCGCTCGACCGCATCGCTCGAAGCGAACAGGCGAACCAATCGCTCGAAGGAAATCAGATTGATAGCATTGACGCGAGTCGATCACCCGAAGAGCAACTCATTCACGACGACCGCCTACAGCGCGTTCACCAGCTCTTCAACGCACTGCCCGAACGAATGCGCACCGCCCTTCAACTGCGCGACATCGAAGGTATGAGCTACGCCGAAGCCGCCAAAGCAATGGATTTGAGTGAGGACCTCTTTAAAGTCACCCTCCACCGCGCACGAAAGGCGATCAAGACACAATACGAAAAAATAGAGAATTATGGACTATAAATATATCGAACAACTCATCGAACGCTACTGGGAGTGTGAAACCTCTCAGCAAGAGGAGGACATTCTGCGTGCCTTCTTCGCGCAGGACGATGTGCCTGCTTCGTTGGCACGCTACAAGAGCCTGTTCGTATATGAGCAGCAACAAAAGGAGCAAACGCTTCTTGACGACTCCTTTGACCAACGCGTGCTCGCTGCCATAGGCCAAACGCAAACGACTGCTGAGCCAGCTCACATCGTAGCAGCACAACGCATCGGACTCACACGCCGCTTACGTCCGCTTTACCGCGCTGCCGCTGCCGTGGCTATCATCACACTCTTGGGCACCGCTGCTCAACACTCGTTCACCTCGCCACGCAACACTACGGGTTGGGACTACAACCAATCGGCCTACAAAGACTCTTACCAAGACCCTCAGAAAGCCTATGAGGCCAGCATGAAGACGCTACAACTCTTCAAAGAGGGCGCACAAACAGCCGTTAACGATTCAGCGCATCACGACGATAGCCACATTAAGGCAACTCACTAACGTAACCTATGACACGCAAATTACTTTTGCTCTTCGTGTTGCTCATCAGTGCCGTAAGCCTTTGTCGGGCACAACGCGAGCAGGACTTTGCCTCGCGCTACATGTCGCTCTATGCGAAGGGCACTTCACTCGAATGTACCACTGTTTCACCCTTGATGCTCGAACGTATGATGCAGCTGCCTGACGTTGAAGGCAATGACCATACGCGCCAAGTACTCTCGCAGCTCAAGTCGATACGCATGGTGTACAACACGGCCGAACACGAGACAAACCAATTATACGCCAAAGCGCTTAAACTCGCTCAGCGCAACACGGCACGCTATAAGTCGTATGCTCAACGACAGAGTAAGCGACTCTATGTGCGCCGACGCGGAAAGTTCATCGTTGAGATGGTGCTCTTCATGAAACATGATCACCACCTTCGGCTTATCAACCTTACGGGCAACATGACCGATGACTTTCTTCACCAGCTCTTTAGTCTCTGAGCTCTCCTCCGAAACAATCAAACACCCAATAAAACAATCGATCTTTTAACTTCTAAAAGTAAAAAATCTCACCGCCCCGCTTACGTAGGGCAGCCACTTTAAAACACCGCTCTTACTTTTTAAAACAAAACAATCAAACCTTTTACACGCTGAAAACAATTACTTACAGGAATGGTTTCAGTTCTCTCAACCCAAGCCTCGCGCTGCACTAACTTGCACCGCACGGCTAACAAGATAAAACAGGGAAGCAAAAGCTCACACATGCTCGTGAGTACTGCTTCCCTTTATCTTTTTTAAGGCTGTCGAAGAGTTGCACGTCCTCACTTGGGGGCGTCGCATCCTCACCTGGGGGCGACGCGTCCCCGCGTCGGTATTGCCTACTTGGGGTTCGATGCCTTGACAAGCAATACAAATACATTTTCTTATTGCCAAGTTGGGGGATCAAACCCCAATTTAGCAATGCCGACGCGAGGACGCGTCGCCCCCAGGTGAGGACGCATCACCCCTAAGTGAGGACGCGTTCATTTCTGTCTCTTCGATAAATTGCAGTTTTTAGGCCATTAACTTTGCGTTTTTATGCGTTTGCACTAACTTTGCCGTGAAAAGTTACAAATCAATGCGCACCACACGCAGTATACTATATATTATAGGAGTGCTCGTCATCACTACGGTGGCGAGCCTAAAGACGTTTGCGCAACAAGACCCGTCCCTATCTCACTACTGGCTGATCGAACCGCAGTTCAATCCAGCCACAGTGGGACGCTCGCCACAACTCAGCATTACGGCTGCCATGCAAACGCACGCTATGGGCTACGAAGACGGCGGTAGCACGATGTATGCAGGAGCCGATATGGCCTTTCAATTGGGCAAGACGCGCCATGGCGTGGGAGCTATCTTCCAAAACGACGCAATTGGCCTCTTCTCGCACCAACGCTTCACACTGCAATATGCATATCACTTTAAGCTATGGGGTGGAACCTTCAGTATAGGTGCCGAGGCTGATATGCTGAACGAGACATTAAAAGGTTCAAAGGCCGACTTGGGCGATGCCAACGATCCAGCGTTCCCCACGACCGACATCTCTGGGTCAAAGTTTGATGCCTCGGTAGGCCTTTATTATGCCCACCGGCGTTGGAGTGTGGGTGTAGCTATGCAACACATCACGGCTCCTACCGTCGCTTTGGGCGAAACGAACGAATATCGAGTAAAATCTTTATATAATTTGACGGGTGCATACAATATTCCGCTCCGTCATACGTTTTATACTATAACGCCCTCTGCACTCTTGCGCTACGACGGTTCAGCCTTCCGTGCTGACATCACACTGCGTGCGCAGTATGCACACGAGAAGCGACAACTTTACTTTGGCTTAGGCTACAGTCCGCAACACTCCGTGACAGGGTTCGTAGGCGGTCGTTTCCACGGCATTGACCTCGGCTACTCTTACGAGGCCAACACCTCGGGCATGGGACTTGGCGCTGGCCAACACGAAATCACCCTCGGCTACCGACTCGACCTCAACCTCACCAAACGTGGAAAGAACGTTCATCGGAGCGTGAGATGGCTATAGCTTGGGCAATGTGCAAATGTGAGAATGTGCAAATGCTTGGTTAATGTGCAAATGTGAGAATGTGCAAATGTGCAAATTGTCGCCTTTGTATAATTGAGTTTTCACATTCTATCCATTAGGCATATTGCAAAAAAAACGCAGCAAGTAAATGCGACCATTTGCACATTTGCACATTAACCACGCATTTGCACATTAACTTAAACGCAGCAAGTAAATGCGACCATTTGCACATTTGCACATTTGCACATTCGCACATTAACTACGCATATTAACTGAATGAAACATACCATTATATACATATTAGCAACGCTGACCACATGCGGACTATTAGGTTCGTGTATGGGAAGCAATAAGGCCATGATGAGCGGCGGCGAAGTGACTGGCGCTCGCGCAGCCTCGTTTACCGAACCTACGCCCTATGGCATGGTAGAGGTAAAGCGCGGTTTCCTTAAAGTAGGCCTTGAACAGAATGACTCGCTTTGGGGTACCGTGACACCACAGAAGGAAATATCTGTGGACGGATTTTGGATGGACCAAAGCGAAGTGACGAACGCCATGTACCGCCAGTTCGTGGAATGGGTACGCGATTCAATCATTCGCGAACGCTTGGCCGACCCTCAATATGGTGGCGACGAGACGTATAAGATTGAAGTGGACAGAAACGGCGACCCCGTTACACCTCACCTCAATTGGAGTAAACCCTTGCCTCGCAAACCGACTGAGGATCAAGAGCGCGCTATCAATAGTGTGTACTACACGCACCCCATTGACGGCACTCGAATGATCGACACAAAGCAGCTCAACTATCGTTACGAGATATTCGACTACGAGAAGGCAGCCTTGCGTAAGTATCGCCTCGACCCCAAAGAGCGTTCACTCAATACCGACCGTCCCATCGACCCCGATGAAGTGGTCATGATATCGAAAGATACGGCTTACATCGACGATAACGGCGAGATTGTACGTCAGACCATCGAACGTCCTTTGTCAAGCCTTTACGACTTCTTGAACACGTACATCGTGCCCGTCTATCCTGACACAACGGTGTGGGTAAACGACTTTACGAATGCTAACAACGAGCAGTACATGAAGCTCTACTTCTCGTCAGCCAACTATAATGACTACCCCGTAGTGGGCGTAACGTGGGAACAGGCTCAGGCCTTCTGCGCTTGGCGCACCAACTACCTGCTCAAGGGGCTTGGCGCACAGGCGCGCTACATTCAACGCTATCGCCTACCGACTGAGATAGAGTGGGAATACGCGGCCCGTGGCAAGGAAGGCAACCCTTATCCTTGGGAAGGCATCGAGGCGAAGAGCAAAGAGGGCTGTTTCTATGCCAACTTTAAGCCTGACCGCGGCAACTATACGGACGACGGCAACCTTATCACCTCACGCGTAGGCATCTATGGTGCCAACTCTAACGGACTCTTCGACATGGCGGGCAACGTGGCTGAGTGGACCAGTACGGTCTACACCGAAGCCGGTGTTGACGCAATGGCCGACCTCAACCCGCAACTATCGTACAACGCGGCCTTGGAAGACCCCTACGTATTGAAACGCAAGAGCGTGCGTGGCGGTTCGTGGAAGGACCCTATGTCGTACATTCGTTCGGCTTGGCGCACGTGGGAATATCAGAATCAACCCCGTTCGTTCATCGGTTTCCGCTGCGTTCGCTCTAAGGCTAACACAGTGAGCGCTACGAGCAACGGAAAGAAGAAGAAATGAATTCTTTAATAGTTAACGACTTTTTGGGTTAACGAGTTGACGAGTTAACAAGGAAGTTACCAGTTACTTGTCAACAAAAAAAGGAAAGGAAATGAGCAAAATAAATATAGTCGTCCGCTTGCAACATTGGATGGACAGTGTGCCAGGACAAACGTTTTTGAATTACGCCTATTCATGGGGTGCCTCAATCGTAATTTTGGGTGCCCTGTTCAAATTAACCCACTTGCCGGGCGGCAACTTTATGTTGTTCATTGGTATGGGTACGGAGGTTGTCGTGTTCTTCCTCTCGGCCTTCGATCGTCCCTTCGACAAAGAAGAGATTGGCAAAGAATTGCCTCACGACGTTGAGACTGACGAACAGATAGCCGAACGTCTCGGACTCAACGACGATGATGATGATGATGAGGAAGAAGAAGAGGAGAACATCGTTGAAAACGCACAACCTGCGCCAAGCACAACGAGCACAACGAGCGCACAACCTGCGCCACAGATGCAAAGTGCTCCCGCTCAGCCTACCATTATCATTGGCACAGCAGTTAGTGGACAGGCCTCTGATATGCGTAGCGAAACAGCAGCCGCAGCCCCCAATGCTACCACGACTGCTCCACAGCAGCCCTCAGCCGCAGCCCCCACAGAACAGGCTACAAGCCAACGCAGCGAAACTGAAGCCGCACAAGCTGCCATTGCCGCTGCTACGCCAGCTGGTGCCGTGCCATTCGATGCGGAGGCCAAGCGCTTGGCCGAAATCATACGTTTGGCCAATGACGAGTTGTTACGTCGCGCACAGGCTGCCCTCTCACCCGAAATGGAGGAAGCTACACAAGAGTACATTGCGAAGCTCCGCACCTTGGCCGAAACCTTCCAAAAGGTGGACGAACAGAGCGCTCGTTTGGCGCACGATAGCGAAGAGATGGCGAACCTCAACCGCACTCTCACGGCTATTAACAAGACCTACGATCTCCACTTCCAAAGCATCAGCAAGCAGGTGGGCGTTATTGAACAAATCAATGACGAGACACGCCAGTTGGCCAAACGCATTGAAGAGCTCAATGCCGTCTATGGCCGCATGATTGATGCACTGAAGAAAACAAGCGGACAGTGATTTAATGTGAGAATGCTTGGTTAATGTGCAAATGCTTGGTTAATATGCAAATGTGAGAATGTGCAAATGTGCAAATTGTCGCCTTTGCATAACTGAGCATTTGCACGCAATGAAGCGCAGCAATTTAAAGCGACAATTTGCACATTTGCACATTCTCACATTTGCACATTGACCACGCATTTGCACATTGACCACGCATTTGCACATTAACTAAAGAGACAATTATGTCAGTAAAAAAACGACCCGTATCTCCCCGCCAAAAGATGATCAACTTGATGTACATCGTGTTGATGGCTATGTTGGCGCTAAACGTTTCGAGTGATGTGTTGAAAGGCTTCTCGCTGATAGGCGATAGCCTCAAGCGCACCACAGGCAACGCGATGAAGGAGAATGCGGCACTCTATGCCGACTTTGAGTCGGCCTATAAGTCTAATCCTACGAAGGTAAAGCCGTGGTACGAAAAGGCCATGGAAGTGAAGCGCATGAGCGACTCTCTCTATACCCTTGCTGGCGACCTACGCCTTGCCATTGCTCGCGAGGCAGACGGCAAGGATGCCGACCCCGACAACCTACAAAATAAGGAAGACCTCGAAGGCTCTAACCGCATTATGTTAGCCCCAGCTCGTGGCAAGGGCAAGCAACTCTACGATGCGATAAACAACTTCCGTACACGTATTCTCGCGCTCGTAACCGACCCACGCCAACGTGCTATCATTGCTTCCAACCTCAGCACCGACGTGCCCAAGAGTGAAGACAATGTGGGCAAGAATTGGCAACAGTATATGTTTGAGGAGATGCCCTCTATCGCTGCCGTAACGATGTTGGCCAAGTTGCAGAGCGACGTGCGCAAGGCTGAGAATGAAGTCATTCACGATCTCTTGGCCAATATCGACGTAAAGGACATTCGCGTTAATCAGATTAATGCCTACGTTTCGGCCGAAGCTACCACGCTCTACCCTGGCGACCAATTCCGCTCGAAGATATTTATGGCAGCGGTCGATACCACCCAACGTCCTGAAATCTACGTCAACGGCCGACGCATCAGTGCCGACGGTTCGTATAACTTCACCGTGGGCGGACCGGGTCAGTACTCCTTCTCAGGCTACATCTTAATGCCCAACGCTGCAGGCGACATGATACGTCGTGAGTTTACGCAACGTTACAACGTTATCGCTCCTCCTACGGGCGCTACCGTAGCAGCCGACCTCATGAACGTACTCTATGCAGGCTTCAACAACCCCATCAGCGTAACGGCCGCAGGCGGCAACGCGGGGGTTCACCTTACCATGACAGGCGGTACGCTTACTCAGACAGGACCGGGCAAGTATACAGCACGCCCCTCGAAAGTGGGCGAGAACGTCACCTTCACCGTGAGTGGCACCGTAAACGGCAAACCGCAGAACATGGGTTCGTTCACCTTCCAAGTACGCAAGTTGCCCGATCCAACGGCCTTTATCCGAGTAGGCACCGACCGCTTCCGCGGTGGCCGCATCGCCAAGGGTACTATCATTGGTGCTGCTGGCATGGGCGCTGCCATTGACGACGGACTGCTCAACATTCCGTTCAAGGTATTGAGTTTCGAGACCGTCTTTGCCGACCGCATGGGCAACTTCCGTCCTGAACCCTCAGCAGGAGCCAACTTTACCGAAAACCAACGCAACCTCATGCGCGAGCTACGTCGTGGTCAGCGCTTCTACATATCGAAAGTGCGCGCCATCGGTCCCGACGGCATCACGCGCAACCTGAATGGTAGCCTTGAGGTGATTGTGAACTAACATTAATGTGCAAATGCTTGGTTAATGTGCAAATGTGAGAATGTGCAAATGTGCAAATTGTCGCCTTTGTATAACTGAGCATTTGCAACGAAAAGCATTTGCAAGCAATAAAGCGCAGCAAATTAAAGCGACCATTCGCACATTTGCACATTCGCACATTTGCACATTGACCACGCATTTGCACATTAGCATATTGACCCCAATTAAATATGAAACGTATCCTTCTACTCCTTATATTGGCCACGGGCTGCCTCGCTGAGAGTCATGCCCAACCACCTCGTCGCCGTGCCGAACAGCAGCAAAAACAAGAGCAACAGCTCAATGCGCCACAAGGCTCGTCTTACCGCGAGTTTCCTACGGCACAGAACATGCCCTCCGATGCTGCATGGCGGCGCGACCTCTATCGCACCATCGACCTCACCAAAGAGGCCAATGCTGTGCTCTACTATCCCACTACGCCACAAGACGGACGCGAAAATCTCTTCACTTACCTCTTCAAACTCCTCTTGCGTAAGCAAATCAAAGCTTATGACTATAAGCTCGATGGCAACGAGAACTTCTCGGCAAAGAATGAGGTGACGGCTAAGCAACTCATGGATCGTTATCACATCTTCTACGAGTCGAAGGGTGACAAAGTGCGCGTCAATGATGCCGACATACCCTCTGACGAAGTGAAGGCTTACTTTATTAAAGAGAGTACCTACTACGACCAACACACCGCGACCTTCCGTAGCCAAGTGACAGCTATCTGCCCCGTGCTCAAGCGTGGCGATGCTGACTTTGGTGGCGAACTGGCGCAGTACCCAATGTTTTGGGTAAAGATGTCTGACATTGCACCTTACCTTGGCAAACTCATGCTCATGGGTTCGTCGCTCAACAACGCAGCTATGATGTCGGCCGACGACTTCTTCACCATGAAGTGTTACCAAGGCGACATCTATAAGTCGGTCAACTTGCAAGACCGCCTTCTCTCAAACTATTGCACCGATGACTCTGCCATGGTACGCGAACAGAAGCGCATTGAGAAGCAATTGGTCGACGTACAAGAGCACATCTATGGCCGCGACAGTCTCTATTATGCTAAGCTCCGTGCCGACTCTATCGCACAGGCCGAGGCCGACTCTATCGCTGCAGCTGGCAAGGCTGCCCACCGCCGCACCACTGCCCGCCGTACCTCAACGCCTTCGCGTCGCACCTCAAGCAGAACCACCAAGGTGAGTGCCGCCAAGACGAAAGTCACCAAGACGAAAGCTCCCAAACAGAAGGCCACCAGAGCCAGATCGGCAAGCGGTGGACTCAGCGTGCGTCGTCAGAGACACTAAGATGTCGTCTAAACTTTTCTGACGAATATTATATTTACTCAAGTTTTGGATTTAGCAAGGGCGGGCTGAAAGCCCAATGGAGCACATAGCCCAGGGCAAGCG
>OQVU01001021.1_pt1 | contig 11016 bp, 8 predicted proteins | sample 1691611 | NCBI WGS metagenome assembly OQVU01 (sample SAMN03418272, study PRJEB22391) | human gut metagenome | biome: human-gut; feature: organic feature; material: feces | host: Homo sapiens | place: Tanzania | collected 2013-01
ACCGCTTAATCTCCGGATTCGGGACAACATCCTTCCCCTGTCGTTTTCTTGCGGATTACCCATGGATGGCACGCTCCACCTCGTCGCCGTGTTCCAAGAAGAACTGGGCCACGATGGAGGAGAGAATGGCCGACGTGGAAATGCCGAGGGAGGAGGCGCGAAGCTGACCGAGCTGACGCTTCAAATCGCGGTCGATATAGACTGCACCGAGATTGGAGGCACGGTGGTACTCACGCCCCATCTCGCAGAACAAATCCCAACGCGACTTGCCTTCGGTCAAAGCCTTGCGATAGCTCTCGGCAGTGTACTGCCCTTGGCGTGAGTCCGCGGCCTGAACCTGCTGTGACGAAATGTTTGCTGGTTCCACTGTAGAATGTTCAGAAGTCGTTGGGGCAGCCTGTGGCTGCTGTTGCGCCGCATGGACGAGTCCGGCAAGACCGCCAGGAAGCGCAACGCTCGTATTTTTCTTTGCCATAATTTATTGTCTTTTTGTTTGTTATCTGTAAATGGTTGGCTTAGGAGCTATTTCGTCATTTCCCAAAGCATGATCTCGAAGCAGTCGCGCACATAGCCACGCTGTCGAGGGGTAATCTCGAAGGTTTCGGCACGACGCAAGTTGGCACGAGCGGGAATAGGCGGAAGCACTGCCCCATGTTTCGAGAGTACTGCCGCAGCCTCATTCCACATCCGCTGCTCCTCCTTCGTTCCCACACGGGGATCGATACGATTGGGCACAAAGAGTAGGCGGGCCTGCATATCACCCACATGCTGACGAATGGCGGAAAGGACGGAAACAAATGTTCCCGTGGAGTCAAGCGTTTTGTCCTCGTAGTCAAAGGGACAAACGATGAAGTCTGCACCGGCGAAGAGAGGCAACAGTCCGTCCTGAGAGACATTACCAGGAGTGTCGAAGAGTACAAAACCCTCTACCTCGGAAGCCGAATCGACAAGTTGGCGCATCGCATCGGGTTCGGCCACGTCGAAATCCTGCACGCCATACGGTTCGTCTTGTCCACTATGGATAGCTGCATCCTTGCGCCGCTGCATGAGAACTGATTTTTGAAGGTCTGTGTCGATGACACAGACAGGACGACCTTTCCAGGCCAAATAGTCGGCGAAGAGGATGCAGAGCGTGCTCTTACCCACCCCACCCTTTTGGTTGGCAAAGACTACTTTGATATTTTTTTCCATATTTTCTTGTATTATCGGGCAACGACACGATGTCGCCACCGCTCATTGATTATTCTATTGTTTGTCACTGCATGTACTGGGGCATGGGGGCATTTTCCTATTAAGTTCCAAACGAAATTGAGACATTTTCTTACTTATTTCATAACCATTTCTACTCTTTCTGCTCCGTATCCTCACCTGTTGCGATAGCTCTGAGCGCGATAACGGGAATCGAAAAGAACACCATGATAAGTACTCCAACGACCTGCCACTGCCACGGCTCGGCGTCTTCCAAGATGGAAAGGTAGAGAAACGTGACCACGAGGGGAGCATTGATAGCAATAGCGCAGCACGCCACGACCGACCACTTCCCTACCCTTTCACACAAAGAAGCACCGACCATAAATAGTGCTATCATAGTTGCGGGGACCAATAGCATCAATATATCAGCACAGTTATTGAGAAAATCAACCAGCCAATGTCCGTCATCAAGTGACAGAGGACCAAAAATAAGCGTCGGGAGCTTGGAAGTGACGGCATAGGCGAGCGTCACTACAAAAGCTACCAAACAACCATTACGCCAGCGCGTAGGTACTTCGCGACCATTGCGGAGCAACCAAAACAGACCACTAAGAGACAACAAGCACACAGCTTCGGAGGAAAACGATAGCCAATCGCTTGTCTCGACAGCAGAGACTGTGGCTACGGCGCTCATCAACAGGTCCGACTCCATCAAGACTGCACCCATATCTACTACAACAGCCATGACCATCAGTAACCAAAGGGCGTGGTAGATGCGCCAATTGCGCTCGGAAAGAATAATTTTATTCATATATTATTACTTTTTGATTTTGCTATTTCTCGCAAAGAACGTTCTCATGTGGGCGTATACTTAGTTCCATTCACTACGAATGCATGTCAGAATCGCCCTCCGCGGGTTGAACTATGATGCGCGTACTCATTGAAAGGCGAAGGAAAACAAGGGGAATAATGGCCATCAGTACCTGAAGAGCGTAGTAGCTCGTCAGAATGAGGCCCTGTTGGTCCGTAGCTTGGAGTGCCCAGTTGTAAAAAAGCACCCCTACCAAGCTCACCAGCAGAGAACAGGTCAGCTTGGTGATACCGAACAGACGAATGCGGCCTCGATAACGCACAATACATAGACAAGAGACAAGGAGCTGCACCATTCCCGTGAGGATGCGATAATTGAGTAGGAACGTCTCGCGGAAGTTGTCCCACGCTGTCGGGTTGTGAGCATAGGCGTACAATGTGTCCCGCCCGGGGACCGCGGTAACCAACGACGAAGCACCGATAAGCACCTCCCACAAGGCAACAAGCACCCAAAAGCGATCACCTGAACGACGCATTCCGCGGCGAAAATACTCTAAAAGCAACACATGACCCACGCCAAAGAGCACACTAACCACCCCATTGCCTACTGCTGTGTGCATAAATCTGTTCACGGCTTTACCCAACGGACCTGCAATAGCGTCACTGGCCGCTGTAAATGTCGAGCTCCATTGCGAAAGCAACAAACTCACTATCACCAGCACAAAACCGACCGTTAACCATCGGTTTACCGCTGAACTGACTTCAAAATAGCTTTTCTTCTTCATATAATATTGTTCTTATACCTTATTTTAATTGTTCTTACTTCCATTTTTTCTCCCCTGCATTTACGAAAACAACATCTCTACCGGTCGTCTGCTATTGTCACCTCGTGTCTTAGTCATTTATCGCCTATATATATCACGATTTCTTCTTTTATTGACATTGCGATTTCTTTATTTCATCTTTTAACGACATACATATATCAATATTTATTTATATCAACAATCCAATATTTTAACCATCCAACAACACCATATTCCACTTCCCAACATTTGATATATATCACGATATCAATATTTATCGAATTGCATATATCGTCACATCAAAACTGACACAACACAAAGCTCTCAAACCATTCACACAACCAAAAACATCATTTCGCGCCACAAAGTTAAGCAAAACATTCAATAACCGCAAGGAAAACTTACCAAAAAACGTAGACAGCTATCTTTATTTATCGTTTTCATTATTTCGCTTTATCACTTTATCCATGTTTCAATATATACACAAACAACAGGCCAATCACCAAAACTAAACACACAAAAGCCCACCCAAGAGACAAACAACCAAATCATTATTTAAAGATTTAGCTATATGTTTTTACACACTTATCAATATATCAACATATACACAAAACAAGAACTCGTAAATATTGAAGACACAAGGCGTAACTAATCTCTTTGCGAGTAATGACGAAATAACTGGTAAACTTCGCCATTAAAGAAGGACTCATAGGGGTGGAATAGGAAAATATCATCTAACAATAGCTTCGTTCTTCAGACCCCTTTATCTCATGAGGAAGCCCTACATGTATAGAAGATAGAAACACACTTCGTGCAGACGTAACAAAAGAGAACTGAGAAACCGCAAATAGCATCCCTCAACGTAAAAACAAAAAACGCTCAAAAGATTTGGCCGTTAAAATAAAAATGCTTAACTTTGCACCCTGTCAGAACGACATAGGGGCATAGCCCAGCTGGTTTAGAGCGCTGCAGTCACATTGCAGAGGTCCCCGGTTCGAACCCGGGTGTCCCTACTAAGCGTCCGATTCTCATCGAGATTCGGACGCTCTTTGTTTTAAAAACCAGTCCTGAAAAGGGCCCACCTAACAAACCAGGAGGACAAAACTTATACCAATCATACACAGGCCACCCCGTTACCCATATTTCAATATTCGCAATTATACCCATTATGTTTTCATAAAAAAACTATATCAATGGCGTTTTTTTTCAAAAAAGTGTGGAAAAATTTGCGCCTTTCCGACCGACTATATAATTTTGCGCCCATGCCTGGAAAGCCCAAAGGGTAGCGCGAGGCTCCACGGGCAACTGACATGCACCAACGCAGTCCCCAGAAAATAGTAACCAAAACGCGCTGCCAAGACAATACTACCATAAGATTATGAACTATAAGGTGATGAAAAAATCTTATTTTCTGCTGCTCCTCGCAGCATTGTTTTCTCTGCCCGTCGCACTCACCTCGTGTGGCGATGACGACGATGACAACATTAACGTGATACCTCCAACAGGAACGGCGACGAACTTGACAATGGAGAATGTTGTCGGAACTTGGAAACGCATTCACAGTCGCGGAACCGAAACAAAAAACGGAAAAGTGACCAAGCGGTGGGATAAAAACGTGGAATACGACCAAGATCATTTTGTTTTCTATGCCGACGGACGCTGCGTGCTCCTCGATTATGAAGACGACCTTCGACTTTGGGAGATAGAGGAAACCGCCTCCTTCTCCATACGAGACGGGCGCGCCACATTCCAGAATGGCACTCTTCGCGACGTGCGTATCGTATCCTGTACCGACAAAGAGATGGTCATCGTCTACACGATCTATGACGACGGCGATCCCAATGATGTAGAACAATACATCGACACGCTCAGCCTCTCCAGCCATCGCACCGACCTCCTCGGCATCTACGACCCTTCCACCGAGAGACCTGGAGACTATTGGGACGAAAACGCTCCCTCTGCCACAGGACTGACCCTGAGAGACATCAAGGGCACCTGGCTCATCACCCATAGCAAGGGTCAAATCGTAGAGGACGGAAAAATCACCAGCACATGGAACAGGGACGTGACCAGCAAGCAGAACCACTTCGTGTTCTATAACGACGGACGCGCCGTGTTCATGGAGAACAAAGGAGACAACAAAGACCAGACGGCTTATTGGACGGCCAACGGCAGTGCGATGTTCACCCTAAAAGACGGACAAGCCATCTTCTCCGACGGCACGCTCTGCGCTATGAAAATACTCTCTCTCAAGGGGGGCGAAATGACCGTTCACTACCTGCGTTATCAGGACAAGACTTTCTCCATCGTGGAGCGACACACCGAGACGCTCAAGCTGACCACAGACAATACGAACTTTCTTATCACAAAGTAGAAAGGTGCCTGCGTCCCGAGATGGAGACTGACAAAAACCTTTTCAACCACACGCCACAACAACGATCAGCGGGCCAGGATCAGCAAATGCTGCCATTCTGGCCCGCTTGCATTATCCGCATCCAAAAGACAACACGCAGGAGGAGGAGTCGGGAATATACAAAACATCGGCCAAATAATAGCTGCCGAAACTACCCTCTCCAAGTTTTATTCAACTACTTTCCATGACTGTCGCGAAAGAGTAGGGTAGGGGCCTACCTGCAAGGCTACCGGAATCCTCACACCCCCAAGTCACAAGGAAGTTTAACAGAAATTTTATGATTAGAAAAGCACCGATTCCAACCACAATCGGCCATTGTGACAAACTATTTAAAAATCACACAAATAGCTAACGATTGCTTTTTAGTTGCAAAAAATCGCAAAAACCATGGCCGTATCAAATAAGTTTCGTAATTTTGCGGCAGATTCGGCATAGCACTGTTCGCGCCATAATACAAACCGAGCTTAATGCGCAACACACGCCCGCTCCTCTCCTTACTGATGAAGACAAGATGCGTGAAAAGCCGACAAACTACAAACTATTATTTAAAAGTTGTGCCCGACACAAACCGAGGGCTGAAAGTATGAACAACCTGAAAATCAAAGGAATCATCAAGAGAGTGATGTTGCTCCTCTGTCTCTGTGCTGCCGTGCAGTCTTCGAAGGCACAAGTGGAGTACTGTTTGACCAACAAACCCATTCTGCAGAACGACTTCATGGTAGTGAACGTCACGCATGTGCAAGCCAACGAACAGGGATTTATCGAAATTGAAGGTGTCATAGAACCGAAGATGTATCAGGATGAGGTGAGACTCCCTACTAGTGTCCATTTGTACCTCTATGAGACAATCTATTCCAAAGAGTACCCCAAGGGAAAAGCCGTCGCCGTGGATTCTTGTTACATGGACTACGCCTGTGCCTACAAGGCCGACACTCAGGACGACGACGAGCCTGGCATTGAGCGCTTTCCACGTTGGGAGAGGATGGAAGAAGGTCATAAATACGGCTTTCTGATGAGTTTCTGGTCCTCTATGGAACCCGGAATCGAAACTCTGAGATGCAACTTACTTGGCGAGTATGGATACGAAGAAACCGACGAGTACGCCACCATTGAGATCTACAACCCACCCGTGGACAGAGACCTTATCTCTCGTTTAGCTTTTCCAACAACATCCGTCAACATTCGACAAAACCCATCAAAGGACAGCCCCATCATCTGCACTGCTTCTTCCCAATCGCCATTGATCGTCGATTACTACAAACACGATTTGGGACCTTATTACAAGGCGGTAGTGCTCTACACGGGAGAAAGAGGCTATGTGCACAAGGACTACATCCACATGGATGTGGAACTGCCACACGACTCCTTTAGTCTACTCAGCGAACTGGACGCCAACTCTATACTGGGCAGTCGCGCCTCGGTGACTATACACAATGAGTCGAGGGTTCCCATCCATTTCTCCATGGCAGGACAAGACTGCAAGATCAAGCGCAAGAAGTCCATCACATTCACAGTCCCCTCTGGTCCACAATACATGATGGCTACAGGGGCTGGTCACAGTCCACTCATCTCCATGGAAACGCTGAAAGCGGGATACGAGTACGTTTGGTGTATCTACACGGCCGAGGATGCTGATTATTGACACCACACCCACTACCAAGAAACCTATCCGTCACGGCTCCGCCTCTGCCATTCCTTCTTCCATTTTCTGGTCATACAAGGCGCTCCACTCCCGCAAGTGCACGCGCATAGTATTGACAACTCTTTGCGGAGAAAGCACGCGGAGCCCGAGACCATAGGAACGAAGGACAGAGTAAAGCTCATAGTTGGGCACAACCCGTATGGTAAATGTACAACTATGATTTACCGGATTCTCTCCGACGAGCATCTGCGAGGGGTGAAGTGGTTTGGTGCGCACATAGTTGGCCTGCCGCGCACTGACCCAGAAAGTGATGGTCTGCGGCTGATCTCCGATATGCTTCGTGACACCTATCACGTCGGAAAAAAACGTGTCGGGATCGAAATGCGGGTTATCCCGGTAGGGTTCGCCAGGCACATCCTTCACCCATTCAATACGATCGAGGGCAAGGGTGAAAAGCAACTGGTCGGAAACCCGCGAGGCAAAGAGGAACCAACGGTTGCGATACTCCTTAAGCAAATGAGGGTAGAGGAGAAACTCCTGTAAAGTCTTAGAACGGAAGGAAGCGTAGCCCACACAGATCGTCTGACGGCGGGCGATGTAGTTGTAGATTGGATTGAGAAATTGCAGTCCCTTGAGGTTCGGCACACTGTCGAAGTGGATGATGGGACGACGGTGAGCACGGGAAATAGCGAGTTTGTCCTGCAAACGCCCGATGACATCAGACATCTCGGCAAACTGATCGAATCCCTCCAACTGCCGAAGCATATCGACAGCCTCCTGCATCACCTCGTAGTCGTTCTGCGACATCGGCATCGAGGTGATTGAAAAATCAGGATCCTTGTACCTATAATACTTGCCGTCATAGACCTCTATGGGAGCGTGATACCCCAGTTTGTCCGATCGCATCATCTGGATGTCGCCCTGGACAGTACGCACAGAGACTCCCTTCGTGATTCCTTCCATGTCGTAGAGCGCATAAGAGCAGGCATCGACTAAGTCGTCGAGAGTCCAGCGTCGATAGCGGTTGCGTAAACAGTTGTCGATGGTCTTGTAGCGGATGAGAGCGTTTTTATTGGCTGGCATAACATGATAGAAAGATGGTTCTGGGGCAAAAGTAAGCATTTCTGCCCAATCCACTATGCCAAACGGTGAAAAAAACTCTTTTTTTCGCAAGAAAAAGCAGTTTTTTCCTCTCTACGCAAAAACACCGCGTAGCGGCATCCTAACTTTGCACCCACAATCAAGGACGAGCGTCCGGATTGCATAAAGAATAAGAGTAAGAAAAAGAAAACTATATCATTATGAACAAGAACAACGTGTTTTTCGGAGAGAAAGGCCTGACCTCGACGAGTGCCAACTTTATCGCCAATCAGGCCAAAGAGTTTGTACAGACCATTCAGGAGGAACTGGACGGCATCACCTTCCTCGACTGTGATGTTTGTCTCATCGGACGCAAGACGACACCTGTCGTGAAAGGCGTGAAGACGTTGGACGACATCAAGGAAAAACTGGAGACCATCGGTCTGGCGAAATCCCTTATCGCCTGGTTGAGGGAGGCCATCAAGGCTAGAGAGTCTCTGAAGGAGGATCTGCCCGATTATGATATTTGGAGAGAGAAGTATGGACAGACGGATGTAAAGGTACCAGACCCCTGCGTCGAGATGTCCGAAGACGAGGTGTTGGCCGCCTGGAACATCAAAGATCGCAACCGATACCTATATCTGGAGGCCAAGGCGGCCGTCTATGGCAAGTACATCCACCCAGACGGTGCGTTCGGACGTGCGCGAAAGGAATTGAAGACCCACCTGACGCGACCCGTAGATTGCTCATTGGACGGCATCAACACACTCCTGCGCTCCTACACTCCTTCCATCAGTGCGGAGAAAGTGGACGCCAAGTTTTTCGAACTCCAGAGCATCTGGCGCAAGTATCAGGCTGAGCTCAACGCCTACAAGCACCTGATCAAGACCACCATCTCGGACGATATGGACAAAAAAATGTTGGAGTGCAAAAACGAGACCGAAGCCTTTTATGCACAGGAGGAAAAAAACAGACACGAGTACAAGCAGTTCATAAACAGTGAAAACAAACGTATCTCGAAACTGAAGATTCTCATCCCCAACGAACTGCAGTCCATTTATGAGACCATCAACGGACTAAACGAATAGACCGACCGGGTAAGGGCAGACTGACCTGCCTGCAGAGAAACTGCCCTGCATGGACGCTGACGGCTCTATCTTTAACTATAGGATGGATGTTTCGACGCATCCCTATAAATAAGAGTCGAATGATTTGAGAAAATGTCACACCACGGCCATAGACGCATCATCATGACTTCGCTTTGGATTTTGCCCGCCTGGTGTGGTTCTCGCTTTAGCTTTCGCTATCGATCCTTGTTGGAGCCCGACGCGAACAACCCGGTTTGTCTATATATGACAGGCGGTCCTTTTCTTAGGGCCGCCTGTTTCTTTTTGTTTCTATCATGTGTACGGGGAACTTTTGAGAAAGAGCCCACTCCTCCTGTATTCTCAATCAGAAGCTTCCATCCAACATCACGAAAGCTGCCCAGTAGTAGGGTTCGGGGTGGCGCGAACGGATGATGGCCTTAGTCTCTCTGAACGCCTTCAGCTTGTCCCACCCGTTGGGTTGCGCCATCAATCGCTCGTAAAAAGTGGTCATAAACTCCTGGGAGACATTGTTGCTGATCTCCCATAGTGACATCACTACCGTACCGACACCCGCTTTCTTGAAAGCGCGCTGCAAACCATAAAGCCCCTCGGGAGTAGCCTTACCCAAACCCGTCTGACAAGCTGACAGGACAGCCAGTTCGGTGCCATTCAGGTCCATACCAGCAATCGTTCCCGCCGTGAGTATTCCACCCCTCACGCCATCGGGCAACTCCTTACCAGTCCATGCCGCATTGCCTCCAGAGAGAACGATACCCGAGAGCTGCATCGCATCTGTGAATCCCTTGAGATAATCAATACCGCTTGCCCTGTCTGGCGTATAATAGAATCCATGAGTATAGAGTTGCAAGATACGTGGTGAGTGAGCGTTCATGGCCAGGAAAGACTCCTCAGTTCCCTCCGCCCCCGTGTAGGTACAGACCTCCCAATGGTGCTCGCCAAGGATACGTTCCACTTTTCGGATAGCCTCCTCTGATCCTGGAAGGTAAGCAAAGGTTCCACCCCCACAAACCACATCTTCCTCGGAAAGAGGGAAGGGGGACTGCCCAGCCTTCTCTGCCTCACCCTGCATGGTCGTCGAGGCTACATCATATAGCAGTCCTCCATAGAGCACCGCCGTGCGCTCCTTAGCTACCGTGTCTGCCTTTCTCATCCGCACCAGCTCGCGAGCCGACGACAAACGAATAAAGCGATAGTGATCTCCCAAGAGCGTACCATCCGCAAGAGGAATCGACTCCAATGCTATATTAAACAAAAGCTGTGATGGAACATAGTAAACCGTCTGTCCCTCATGCAACTGCGAGGCCAAGGGAGTCCATAGAAGTTGCAATATCGCGGGCGAATACTCCTGATCATAATAAAGATAGGGCTGCGGTATGCAGAGCGAGTCGATTTGGCACTCGTCAAAAAGAGGCATCAAGAGCGGGTATTGCTGCTCTTGGCGAACGATATAGGCAGCATAGTGGCGACCCGAAGGTTTCGTTTCATAGTCGGTGAAGTCGATGAGCGTCTCGTCCTTGTGCAGCGACTGGCGCACCGCCTCATGGTCCACATCCATAAACTCCGTGTTGTTTCCATATCCCCGAACGCGTGCCTGCAGTCCGCGTCCCATCACCTCAAGCTGTTTGGAAGCCTCCAAGATACGGTCGGCATTCTGCTGATAATCCTTCTCCCAGCCTTTCATCTGCTGCTTCATTGCCACGATGGCCATATACTGCCGCATGTCCTCATCTGTTCCCTCCCGCTTGATGATATCGTACAAAGAACGCTCGGAGTCCAAGAGGAACGCCTTCGACATCACCAGCGCATCATAACATCCGCGGGTAAATGCCGTCTGTAGTTCGCCAGCTTTCAGCGCATAGGGGGTCATGAGCGTGAACAGCTCTGAGAGGGGACTCCAAAATCCCTTGCGCTCATTGGCATCCATATACGGCAGACGGTCGCGTACCCACCGCTCCAGACGCTCCTCGG
>OQVU01001025.1_pt1 | contig 10980 bp, 9 predicted proteins | sample 1691611 | NCBI WGS metagenome assembly OQVU01 (sample SAMN03418272, study PRJEB22391) | human gut metagenome | biome: human-gut; feature: organic feature; material: feces | host: Homo sapiens | place: Tanzania | collected 2013-01
CAAGTCAGTTTAGTGAATGACGGCCCTGTTACTGTTATCATCGATACTCCAAGCAAAACTCAGCGAGGTTAATTGGCTGTGGCTTATAAGGTTTTTGTAGTCGACGATTCTAAGTTTATGCGTATGATGTTGGGGGAAGTTATTACTTGTATGGGCTGTGAAGTCATAGAAGTAGACGGTGGAAGACGCGCCGTTACAATGTATGAACATTACAAGCCCGATTTGGTCACTTTGGACATTCTTATGCCGGAGCAAGACGGTATTGAAACTTTGAAGCAGATTTTCAAAGTCGATCCTCAAGCTAAAGTTGTAATGGTGACTGCTCTGGGTATGGAAGATTATATAAAGCAAGCTATGGAATTGGGAGCCTGTGGCTTTATAATTAAGCCTTTTTCCTCCGAACAGGTGGAGACCGTAGTTGCCAAAGTTTTGGGCGATGAGTCCTTGCAAATCAACCGGGAAAAAGAGTAGGAAAATTTGCTCTTTTAACTTTCAGCGGTACTGAGCACAACGATAATGCGACCGCAATGGCACTCTAAGGTAGCTTTGTCTGCGATAATAATATTAGATAAGCCTTTTGTAGAAGAACGCTGTAATCGGTTGTGATTTAAGGGCCATTTAGTTCCTTGTAAGCTTACTTCAGCTTCGTCATCCAGAGAGATAACAGAAAGCAACTTTCCCTGACAGTCGTTCCAAGAATGTTTATTTTGCTTTAACTGATATATTTGGCAATCAGGGGCTGTTAAAGAAGCCTCTATATTTAATTCGTCGGCCAATTGCAAGATAGAAATAACATTAAAAAGACAATGGTCGAGGCGCCCGTAGAGAGCGGCTGCCAAAATTGCTTGCCTAAAGCCCAGCTGAGAGGCGGCTCTCAAGGCCAATTCGAGATCGCTATAATCTTTGTTACAAGGAAAAGCTAAGTATTGGCGGCAACTCTCCTGTAAAGTTGGCAGCAATTCCGAAGGCAATGAATCAAAATCGCCTAACAATAAGTCAGGTATCAAACCGTCGGCTTGCAGGTAAGCTGCGCCGCGATCGGCAGCAATTAGGCAATCGCCAGGTAGATATTGGCTGCGTAGCCAACCTACAGTGGGAGCTGGGCCGCCGCCTACGATAAAAGCTCGCTTAAATTGAGAAAAAAGGCTATTTTGTAGAGATTCCATAGCTTTGTATAGCTTTTTTGAGAGGCGGAATTATTATGCACAAGGCCAGGGCCGAAGGCAGCAAGAAGGTGCTGTTATAACTTGCCGACCAAAGCCAAGGGGAGGCCGGTAGTTGCTTGGGGCCGAGAAAAATATCGATAAAAATTACCCCGGAAATGGTATGGCATAAGAAACGCGCTGCAATTGCACTGATAATAGCTCCAAAAGTATGAGATTTAAGAAAAGGTAAGCCCGCTATACCTAACATCGCGTAAGCCAAAGGATAATCGAGTAAAAATTGCAGGGGATGGACAACCACTGGCTCCTGTAAGGCGTGTAGGCAACCGTAGACAAGTCCGGCAATTATACCTCGGTTGCTGCCCTTAGTAAGGGCCAAAAGCACTATAGGCAGCATGTCCAAAGACACCTGTCCACCGTTGGGTAAGATAGGTATATTAAAAAAGGCCAACAAAAGCGACAGGGCGACGGCAATGCCAACTTCGGCTATGCCTCGCCCCGACTTATGCAACGGCCCGGCTAAACATTCAGCCATAGTGCCGAATTTCCAAAAAACGAAGAGCGCGTCAGCTTATTCAGCCTGACTGTTTTTCCAAGAACGCAAGCAACGAGTGCAAACTCTGATTGCCTTGGGGGCGCCATTAACCATAACGACTACCTTCTGAAGGTTGGGAAGCCAACGACGACGAGTACGACGGTTGGAGTGGCTTACCATATTGCCGCTGGAAGGGCCTTTGCCACAATGAGCGCAAACTCTGGACATGTTTTGTTCCTCCTGTATGTCCGTGCTCTTCTCTGCGCACGGTTCCGGGGAGCCGGACGAACGAGAAAGACTTTCTAAAAAACTATTGAGTTAAGAAGATGCACAATAGCGGGGGTATTCTAGCATAACTTTAGCCCTTTGTCCAGAGTGAAAAGCTGAGAAGGAAAGAGGACAAATAAGGCTTTTTATTTTTTTTGTTATGCCTAAATTTGCCGAAATCTGTTACTATCTTTTTGATAACTTGTTTTTTTTATTGACAATTTGGTGCGAAGGTGAGGAAAATTTTGTGGACTATACAACTCACGTAAGTTGGCCGACTAAAAGGCCAGACTTTTGGAAAACTTGGTTGACACTCAGCTGTTGGGCTTTTACTATGTTTGGCCCTTTTTGTTATGCTGCTGAATTAACTAAAACTGTAGCTAAAAATGGTCTTCAGGAAGCAGAATTTCCAGAGTTCTCATTTAAAAATTGCTGTTCTGATAATGTTTTACTTTGGTTGTGTTATATCAGCCTGGGCGTCCCTTTGGTTGTGATTGGTATTGCCTTTGCTGTGCTGGGTTGGCAATCTTTTGCTCAATTGTTTTGCTCTTTGGCTACGTTGAGTTATTTTGTTTATTTTCCGGCTTTTCTTATTTGTGGAGCCTCTGAACGTGAATTTCCTTTGGTTTGCAGCACTTTTTTCAAGTTGCCTTTCAGCCATTTGGCCGAGTATTATAACTTGGTACTTATTTATATGTTTTGGCAAGGAGCTGTAAGTGCCGTTACCTTTATGCCTGCCATTTTAGTGGGAGTCGGCATTGCTATTGCAGCTTTAAAATTTTCACTGATAAGCATGGCTTTGGTGTGTATATTCTTTTTGTTGTTGTTGGTTGTTCTTTTAGCTGCTCAGTCTTATGTACTTATAGCTATGGCTTCGTTGGTCGGTGACTATATGCGCAACCATAAAAATGAATTATTTGAGAAAGACATTTTAGAAGAGAAGGCTTTTTTAATGCCGGGCAGTTTGGAAGAGTAGGCTAAAATATTATAATTTTCGATTTGAACGAGAATGTGTTATAACGTGAGTCCATTAATTGTAAGCGTAGTTAATAGAGCGGAGGAAGAGTCGGCGTTGTTGGTGAAGTAGGCAGGATTATTGTACTTGTGCGGAGGAATTGAATATGCAGTTTGCAGGGACAATTAACTACATTTTTAAATCGGCTAATTATATAAAAATTTGTGCTATCCTGATCATTTGTGCGGTTTTTGTTATCACAAGTCCTGTTATGTGCGGATATACTTTGCGCATAATTCGTTCTATACGTGACGGTAATGACCAGCTTCCGGACTTGGTTTTATCGGATGACTTTGCCGTACTGTATATGGATGGGTTACGTTTAATGGTGCAAATGCTCTTGCTGTTCTTACCCATGATCCTCGGTTTGATAATCGTTATACCTTGTATGGCTTCCGGAAAAGAAGGAGCCATGGCTATTGGCGGTATAATTGGCGTGTTGTTGCTTCTGGCTTCGTTAATCATTGCTGTTTGTTTCAGCGTGGCTGTTACTTGTTTGACGGCTGAAGATGATGGTTGGTTAGTAGTTACTCAGTTTTCTAGGATTATGCAAATTGCGGGAATGGATAAGGGGCTGTATATTGCAGCTATTTTCTATCCTGTTTTTTGGAACTTAGTTTTTGGCTTCCTCGGCTTTATTCCTATTGTCGGTAATTTGATTGCAATACCGTTGACTACTATTACTACAGCTTATTTCTGCGGCATGTACATGCGTAAAATTAGTGATAATCCTAATACTGGTAAGATTGGTGCTGATTTATCTAGCGACTATGTCCATAGTTCGGGAGACAACTCAGATTATTAAACCTTGACGCTATAGGCGTTATATAAAGAAACTGCCGTTTAGAATCTGGCTTTACTGCTTGAATAAAATTCTGAGCGGCTTTTTTATTTTTTTACCAATGCATTGAAGAGGAACCAATAAAAGTAAGCACAAAAGACAGCAGGCATTGCAATAAAAACGGTGCGGAATCCTGGCCCCTGCGCCTGCCGTTCGGTATGTACGTTCAAAACGCGCTGCTTGGGCGGAGAATTGCAGCTGAAATCTGATTTTATTTAAAGGCAGGGCCAAATCTTTATCAATTGGTAAAATAGATGAATAATAAGCGAGTTCTGGCGCTTGGGTTATCGCTTGCCTTTTTTTTAGGTGGGATGGCTCAAGCCAATACAGGGGACGGCGGTGCTGTTGACCGAGAGGCTAAAGGCGGCCGAACCGCCGTCGACTCAAACTACAGTGTAAAAGCACCTTCATCTGAAGACAACAAATCTGCCAATAAAGTTTCCGGTTCTACAAAAGTTGGTGAGGCCAAAGAAGATGAATCGCCGGCCAGCAGCTACGTTTCAAAATTTAATGGTACGGAAGAAGTAACTGATTCAGCTTCTAAAACTACGGAAAATTTTGAACCCAAGAGTTTGCTGGAAATGCAGATTATCGACGGTTCTGGGGCTGTGCGCCAAATGGAGCGTTCCGTTACCGGGAGTGACAAATTTGATATAAACAGTGCTGTAGATTCATATACTTTGGAAAGCAGCCTCAATAAGGCTATGCGTCAAAATTCCAGAGTCAGAGTTGCCGACGAAAAAATAGTTCAGGCCAATGCTCAATATGGTCAGAATAAAACTCAAAAAAACTTAAAGTTTATTGTTGGTGATAAAACTACTTGGCAAAATAGGCAAGTCAGCGGCAACAGAACTACACTGGAAGCTTTGACCAACCAGCTAGACGCTTCTTTGCAACTTTTGCTTACCACTTTCGGTAGAGTAGAAAAGCAAATCGCCGCCTCCTATTTACAAATAGGGGTGGCTGCTTTAGACGCTGCTTCAGTCAGACACGATTTAGCCTATGCTGTGAAGAAAGACTTTTTCAATTGTCTGAAGGCCGAGGCTCAAGTCGATGTAGCCAAACTTAACTTGCAAGTTTGTGAAAAGAATCTGTCTGACTCAAAGCGTCTGTATCGTCAGGGAATTATGGCTCTTTATGATGTCATTCAAGCTGATTTGCAAGTTACGGAAGCTCACGAGCAGTTGGAACGCAGCTATAGTGGTGTAAAGACAGCCAATGCGGCTTTTTTGAGTGATTTAGAAGAACGTGTCGCTGGTGAAGCCGGTTCTGAGCCTTTATATTTTCAATCACCCAAGGCTATAGAAGTGGATCCGCTCTGCCGCTTGTCTGATCTTCAGGAATTGGCTATGCGTCGTCGCTTCGAAATTTTGAGCATAGATCGCAGTATAGAAGTTGCCGAAAAAGTGCGCGAAGCGGAAAAGTGCAGCAATTTACCTCAAGTTCTGTTGGCTGCTGATTACATTTTCTCTCCCGGATATCGTACCTATCCCTGCAGTATGTATCAGCTCAGTTTAAATGTAAATTGGTCTGTATGGGACGGAGGCTTAAAGAGGCAAAAGTTGATCGAACTTGACTCGCAAATTCGCTCTCTGGAAGCTTCACGTGATCAATTGTGCAACAGTATCCGTCTGGAAGTAGAGAAGGCCTGGATCGATTTTAATCTTTCTGCAGTTGTTTTGCAGACTGCGCGTAAGCGAGTAGAAGCTGCTTGGGTTTATAGCGATATGGCTCGTCAGCGTTTCTTAAATGGCTTAGGTACTTCCTTAGAAGTGCAAGACAGCTTGAGAAGCTTGAATGATGCTAGAGTCGCTTATGTAGTGGCTTCTTACGATCGCGATTTAGCCTTTTCTGCCATTGAACACAGCGTGGGCTGTGATTTCCCCGGTCGCCGTTTGGAAGTTACTTCTGAATTGCTGGAAAATCCGGAACAGCCTTAATCTATAAAAGTTATCAGTTTTTATCAGGAGATAAATATGAACTTTTCCCGCAAGTTTACTTTTTATATGACAGCCGCTGCGTTAGGCCTAAGTCTGTTTGTTTCCGGCTGTTCTGGCGAAACTTCTCAGGGACAGGGAAAACAGTCGGCCGACTCTTCTTCCAGCTCTCAATCTGAAAGTTCGAAAGATAGCGACAAAAATGAGGCTTCGAGTGCTGCTGCTCAGGCTCCAGCTCCGGCTGTTAATGTAGCTAAAATCGGCACTATCGAGCAAAAATTTACTCGTGAGTGGCCGGCTGAGCTTAAATATTCCAGCACTGTAGATGTTAAGGCTCGCGTGGTTGGCACCTTGCAAGATTTTTCATTTAAAGAAGGCTTTAAGGTAAATGCCGGCCAGGTGCTTTTCCGTATTGACGATGCTCCTTACGTAGCCGCTTTGCAAGGCGCTCAAGCTCAAGTTTCGCAATGTCAAGCCGATTTGGCTTATGCTAAAGCTCAAGTCGACGTACGTCGCGTCAAGGCCGACTTGGCCTCCTCTCGAGCCGATCTAGTTAGAGCTCAACAGGACGTCGATCGCTACAAGCCCTTGGCCAAAAATGGCGTTATTCCAACTCAGACTTTGGATAACGCTATTGCTCAGCGTGACGTAGCTCAAGCTAGAGTAGATGCAGCCTTGGCCACTTTGAAAAATACCGAGCTTTCTTCTCAAGCTAAGATCGACGTAGCTCAAGCTAACTTGGAAGCTGCTCAAGCTCAAGTTACCCAAGCTCAATTGAATATCGGTTATTGTACTATTACTTCTCCTATTACCGGTGTAATTGGAGAAATTAATGTTTACCCTGGCAACTTGGTAGGCCAAGCTGGCAGTCAGCAAGTGTTAGTTACCATTTCTTCGCTTGATCCTATCTATTGCAATTTCAGCGTCAGCGAAAAAGAGTACCTCTATATGATGGAACACCGCGGGGCTGGTGCTGTCGACTTTAATTTAGTTTTGTCTGACGGTTCTGTTTATAAGCATAGCGGTCAATTCAGTATGCTGTCCCGCTCTCTCGACTCTAAAAGCGGTACTATCGGCATTCGTGTCTCTTTCCCAAATCCGGAAAGATTGTTGCGTGAAGGTCAGTTTGGCCGCTTGCGCATAACTAGCCGCGCTTCGGAAAAAGTTTTAGTCGTTCCTCAGCGTGCTGTTTCTACCGTTCAATCCGATCATTCTGTCTATGTTGTCGGCCCTAATAACATTGTCGAGTCAAGAAATATTACAGTCGGCGATGCCGTGGGTACTGATTTCATTGTCAAGTCTGGCTTAAAGCAAGGCGAAATGGTTGTAGTTGACGGACTTACTAAAGTTCAGGCCGGTGCTCCCTGCGATCCTACAGTAGTCTCTAGCGGCACGGTTGACTCTTCTGCTCAAGGCTAAGAAGGAGAAATACTTTGGCGAAATTCTTTATTCACCGTCCGGTTCTAGCCATAGTGATTTCGCTAATCATATTGCTATCCGGTGCGGTTTGTATTTACAGTTTGCCTGTAGCTCAATATCCGGCTATTACGCCTCCGGTTATTCAGCTTGATGCTGATTATGCCGGCGCCAATGCTCAAGTGTTGGAAGAGACGGTCGCTTCGTGTATTGAGCAGCAGATTAACGGCGCCGAAGGCATGCTTTATATGCGTTCGATTTGCGCCAACTCCGGCCACTACACTTTGCAAGTTACTTTCGACTTGTCTCGTGACCAAGATATGGCCATGGTAGATGTGCAAAACCGTCTTTCCAAGGCCACGCCTTTGCTGCCTACCGAAGTTACCCAGTCGGGTGTAAGCGTTAAAAAGCAATCTACTCAGCAATTGCTTTATTTGAACTTCTATTCCGGCGATGGCTCTCGAGACGATCTTTTTGTCAGTAACTATTGTGTTATCAACATTATTGACCAATTGGCTCGTTTAAATGGCGTCGGCTCGGCGGCTATTCTGGTCGGTCAGCGCGACTATTCCATGCGCATCTGGATTAAACCCGATGTTTTGGCCAAATTGGGTGTGACTGTAGATGATATAGTTGGGGCTATCCAAACGCAAAACGTTCAGGCTGCGGCCGGCTCTATCGGCGATCCGCCACAGACAGCCGGAGTACAATTCCAATACCCTGTCAATGTTAAAGGGCGTCTAACTACGCCAGAAGAATTTGGCAATGTTATTATTCGTACTCAGCCTAATGGCGCTTATTTGCGAGTCCGTGACGTAGCCCGAGTAGAATTAGGTGCCAATACTTACTCTACTAAAGGTCAGTTTAACGGCAAGAGTTCCGTTGTTATCGCTATTTATCAGCAGCCCAGTGCTAATGCTGTAGCTTTGGCCAAATCCGTAAAGGCTAAGCTGGCTGAACTTTCTAAGAGTTTCCCTACCGGTATCAACTATACCGTAACTTATGACGCTACTATCTTTGTAGTTAAATCTATTGAAGAAGTGGTGCAAACCCTCTTTGAAGCTATTGTTTTGGTATTGATCGTGGTCTTTGTCTTCTTGGGCAATTTCCGCGCTACGTTGGTACCTATTTTGGCTGTTCCTGTCTCTTTGGTTGGTACTTTCGCTGGATTTGCTGCTTTAGGCTTCTCCATTAACTTGCTGACTATGTTTGGTATGGTATTGGCCGTAGGTATTGTAGTAGACGACGCCATTGTAGTGGTGGAGGCTGTCGAACTACACATTGAGCATGGTCTCTCTCCTATGGAAGCTACTGAAAAGGCTATGGACGAAGTATCCGGCCCGGTTATGGCCATTGCTTTGGTGCTTTGCGCTGTGTTCGTACCTGTAGCTTTTATGGGCGGTATGACCGGTGTTATGTATAAGCAATTTGCTATCACTTTGGCCGTATCTGTATTGCTGTCGGCTTTGGTAGCTCTGACCATGACTCCAGCTTTATGCTCTTTGCTCTTGCGTCCCCGTTCAGAAAAGGGTATCATTGATTACCTATTCGGTTGGTTCTTTAAACTTTTTGATATTGTATTCGGCTGGTTCACCCGTCTGTATACAACTGTAGTTCGTTTCTTAGTTAAGAACTTAATTGTTAGCTTCTTAATTATTGGAGCTGTCTACTATGGCGCTTATCATTTAGCCACCACAACTCCTACTGGCTTCATTCCTATGGAAGACCAAGGTATCGTGCTTATTAGTTGCACTTTGCCTTCCGGCGCTTCTTTGGAACGCACTGAAGCCGTAGTTAACAAACTTGACGAAATTATGAAAAAGCATAGTGATGCAGTTGAAAATACCATCGGTTTAGTGGGCTACAACATTATGCAAGGTAATATGTCCAGTAACGCTGGTGCTGTAATTGGCGCTTTGAAAGACTGGGACGAGCGTACTACTCCAGAAACTCAGTTGCGCGGTTTAATTGGGGCTATGACTAAGGAAGCTTCTGAAATAAAAGAAGCCTCTACCGTAGTTTTCTGCCCTCCGCCTGTACCTGGCTTAGGTATGTCTTCCGCTTTAACTATGGAATTCCAAGATCGTAGCGGCGGTGAGATTATGCCCATGTTCCTGGCTGCCAAAGACTTTATTGGCAAGATCAATCAGAAGCAGGATACTTTCACTTCCGCCTACACTATGTTCAACCCGGCTATTCCTATGTTGAAAGTTGATGTAGACCGAGATAAATTGCAAAACTTGCAAATCCCTGTCAAGTCTGCTTTCTTGGCTATGCAAATCAACTTAGGCGGCTACTTTATCAACCAGTTCAACCAATTTGGCCGTACTTGGCGTGTAATGATGCAAGCAGAATCAGCTTACAGACGCGATCCCAGTGATATCGGCTCTATCTATTTGCGCAGTCAAAACGGCAGTATGGTACCTTTGAGCACAGTGACAACCGTCAATCAAACCACCGGTCCGGAAGTTGTTTTGAGATATAACCTCTACCGTACCGTAGAAGTCAATGCCAATACCAAGACGGGTATCAGCTCTGGTCAAGGTATCGCTGCTTTGGAAGAACTGGCCTCAAAGTTGCCCAATCAATATGGCTTTGAGTGGACTGGTATGGCTTATCAAGAAAAGCAAGCTTCCGGTCAAACGATGATTATTCTCGGCTTGGGCTTGGTCTTCGTCTTCCTCTTCTTGGCGGCTCAGTATGAGAGCTGGGGCATTCCTTTTGCCGTATTGCTCTCTATGCCTACGGTGGTTCTGGGTGCTTTGCTCGGTGTTAATGCAGCGGGCTTAGATATGAATATTTACGTTCAAATCGGTATTTTGACTTTGATTGGTCTTTCCGCTAAAAATGCTATTTTGATCGTAGAGTATGCCAAAATGAACTACGATGGCGGTATGGATTTAATTGAGGCTACTGTGGAAGGTGCTCGTGTTCGTTTCCGTCCCATTTTGATGACTTCGTTTGCCTTCATTTTGGGTGTATTGCCCTTGGCTCAAGCTCAGGGTGCTTCCGCTGCTTGTCGAGCTGCTCTGGGTGTTTCCGTAATGTGCGGTATGTTGGCTGCTACCTTAATCGGTATCTTTATTATTCCTGTACTTTATGTATCTGTACAGGGGTTGATAGTATTTGTTACCGGTGATCAGCGTAAAGTTACCAATGTACAAAATAAGGCTGTCGTTGAAAAGGCAGAAAATGTGGTCGCTGCTTTAACTCAAGCGAAAGCAGAGGTTGCTTCTACAATTCCTGCAAGTGACACCGGCTCTAGCGAAGCTGATGATTCTTCCAAAGATTCAACAGCCAAGCCGACAGACGCTCAGCAAGCTAAAATCGATTTGAGTAAAAAAGACTAAATCGATTTTGAATTGATTCCTAAATAACTCTCCCTTGAGTGCAGCTCTTGGGGGAGTTATTTTTTTTGCTCAAAATAAATCTTTATGCATAAATTTGTTAAGCTGTTGATTGTTGTCTCTTTGGTTTTGTCAGCTCTTTGGGGGTTAAAATTTAGGGGCGCTTATTCTCCCAGTCGTGACAGTAAAGAGCAAGCCCTTGGATTAGATAACTCGGCAGTTAGAGTTGCCGAACCAAATAATTTAGAGGTGCTTACCGATAAAATGGGAGATTTTTTGCAAAGAGCAGCATCTGGGCAGCTTACAGACCCAGAAGAAGCTCGCTCTTTTGGAACTTTCTGGCCCGACATTGCTCCTGTACTTGTAGAAGAAAACTTACGACGTTTTTATAATGTTGCAACTCCGGAGCTTATTGGCCGCTTGCACAAGATCTTTCCTTATGCTAGTTCGGTTGAATCT
>OQVU01001027.1_pt1 | contig 10958 bp, 10 predicted proteins | sample 1691611 | NCBI WGS metagenome assembly OQVU01 (sample SAMN03418272, study PRJEB22391) | human gut metagenome | biome: human-gut; feature: organic feature; material: feces | host: Homo sapiens | place: Tanzania | collected 2013-01
ATTGAGAATATTCTCAATTTCCAGACGGACTATCCTGCCTGCCGCCTCTTCAAGCTCGCCAGTATTGAAGAGAAAATAGAGGCGGCAATAAAGCACTCACAGGAAATAACCTGTGAGATAGACAATCTTCGTCACGGAATGTCACAGTATGAGGAAGAGTTGTCCGGAATAAACTCGAAAATTGCCGTTGATGAAAATACGATAGAGCACAACTGCCAGTCTATAGACCGTATCAGCAAGGATATGGAAATGACCGAGGGCGAACGTGCTGAAACCGTGCAGCAGATAAGTGAAAACGAAGAAAAGATTGTTTCACTTGAGGGACAGATTGCCGTAAAAAGGGAGGAACTCGGAGCTCTTTCGCTGGATGCGGAGTCTATCGTAAAAGCAAACGATGAAAATGCGGATAAAATTCTCGAGCTTACAAAGAAGCTGAACGACGTGTCGGAAAAACTCAGCGCAAGCAGAGTGAGAAGATCCTCTGCTCTGTCCGGCCGGGAAGAGGTGCTCACGCGGTCCGAAAACATAGACAAGACCAGAGCGGAGAGAGAAAAGCTTGTCTCTGACTTTAAGGCACATGAAAAGGAAGCCTCCGACGGGCTTGACGCGTGTAATGAGAACATAACCGCACTTGAAAATTCCATAAACGGGTATGAACTTCGCGTAAAGACCCGTAACGAAAAGTACGAAAATGAAAAACAGCAGATTGAGGCAAAGCGTCTGGAGCTTTCATCAAAGGAAGAGAAAATACGCATGCTTGAAGAACTCGAAAAAAACATGGAGGGTTATTCGGGAAGCGTAAGAGCTGTGGTGAAGGAGGCAAAACGCGGCGCACTCTCGGGTGTTCACGGGCCTCTCTCAAAAATTATCAGCGTAAAGGATAAATACTCAACCGCAATCGAAACTGCGCTCGGAGCAGCGGTTCAGTTTGTTGTTGTAGACAGTGAAGCGGACGCAAAAAAGGCGATAAGATATCTTAAGGAGACAAAAGGGGGAAGAGCAACCTTCCTGCCGGTGAGCGTCATAAAGGCACGAACTCTTGACGAGGACGGACTTGATGATTGCTTCGGCTTTGTCGACATTGCAAGCAACCTTGTGTCAGCCGATAAAAAATATTCGGAAATAATAAAGGCGCAGCTTGCAAGAACGGTAGTTGTCGAGGATATCGACAGCGCCATTGCGATAGGAAAAAAATATAAAAACAGATTTAAAATAGTTACTCTTGACGGACAGGTTATAAATGCCGGCGGTTCAATGACCGGCGGATCGAAGATTCAGAACGCGGGTATCCTGTCGAGAACGGGAGCTATTGATGAGCAGAAAAAGGAACTCGAGGAGCTCAGAAAGAAGCTTGCCTTCTTTGAGGATTCGTTTAAGCTTACGACCGAGGACCTTGCAAAGGCAAAGGCGGACATGGTTGCCGCTTCCGCAGACCTCACCACCGCAAATGAGGAGAAAGTGCGTCTTGAAAGTGCTCTTTCTCTTGTGCGGGGACAGCTTAAGTCTGTGGAGGAGGCTCTTTCCGAGCTTGAAGACGAAAATAAGAACTCAAGGGTACGTGTTGAAGAGTTTGAAAAGATAATAGATGCCTGTGAAAAAGAAGAGAAAAAGCTTGAAACTGAGTCAAAGAGCATTGAAGATGAAATTGCCGGTCTTACGGGAAGCAAGGAAGAGCTTCTTAAAAAGCGTGAGGAAATGACGGCTCGCAGTGCACAGATTGACCTTGAGGTTATGTCCTTGTCTAAGGATATTCAGGTTTGCAGGGATAATATCTCAAGACTCAGCGAGGAAAATGAAGCAACAGTTTCCAGAGAGGATGAGCTGAAGCTTGAAATAAAGGCTTTTGAAGACTCAAACGCGAAAATCAGAGAAGAGATAGAAAGTCTTAAAGAGCAGGTTGTAAAGCTCAAAGAACAGAACATAGATTCCGAACAGAAAATAGAAGACCTTACAGCGGAGAGAAACGAAGCGGAGGCCGAAAGCAATAAGCTTCGCCAGTTTGAGCGCAACAAAATGGGCGAAAGAGAGCAGCTGTCCGGAGAGCTTGCACGTCTTGAGGAACGCAAGGCAGGTATGCTACGCGAGTATGATGAAACGACCAACAAGCTCTATGACGAATACCAGCTCACGCGCAGGGAGGCAGGAGAGATATCCGAGCCTGCCGAGGACCCAAAGGAAAGCCGTATAAAGCTTACGGAGGTAAGGAATAAGATAAAGGCATTGGGCTCTGTAAACGTAGGAGCAATAGAAGAGTACAAGGAAGTCTCCGAGCGTTATGAGTTTATGAGCACACAGATTTCGGACGTTGAGCAGTCGAAGAATGAGCTTATAAAACTCATAGACGAGCTTACAAGTAATATGTCCCTTCGTTTCAGAGAGCAGTTTGCCAGAATTGACAAGGCCTTCGGCGAGACGTTTGCCGAGCTCTTCGGCGGAGGAAAGGCTGAGCTTCTTCTTGAAAACGAGTTGGATATACTCGAATCCGAGATTCAGATAAAGGTTCAGCCGCCGGGAAAGAACGTACAGAATATCGACCTTCTTTCCGGAGGAGAAAAAGGACTTTCGGCGATTGCATTGCTCTTCGCCATCCTTAAGGTCACACCCGCCCCGTTCTGTATATTTGACGAGGTGGAGGCGGCTCTCGACGATGTCAATGTAACCAGATACGCACAGTACGTACGTCGAATGACCGCAAACACTCAGTTTATTCTTATCACACACAGACGCGGAACCATGGAAGAGGCGGACGTTCTTTACGGTGTTACCATGCAGGAAGAGGGAGTTTCAAAGCTTCTTGAGCTCAAGACTGCGGAAATGGCAAGAAAACTTGGACTTGATTAAGATAAAATCTACCGGGAGGAAAGATACCAGTGGGACTTTTTAACAGAAAGATAAGCAAGGGAATGAAGAAAACCAGGGACCAGTTCTCGGGAAATATCGACAACGTTCTCGATGCTTTTGATGAAATAGGCGATGAACTCTATGATGAGCTTACAGAGGTTCTCATCATGGGAGACGTCGGTGTTGAGACCTCGGCTTTTATCGTTGACGAGGTAAAGGAAAGAGTCGGAAAAAACGGAATAAAGCATCCTTCCGAAGTAAGATCCGTTATCAAGGACGTTGTTGCGGAAATGCTTGGAGAGGATCAGAAGATAGACTTCGTGACAACTCCGGCAATAATTCTCGTTATAGGCGTAAACGGCGTCGGAAAAACGACCACCATAGGAAAGATGGCAAATTATTTCAGGAGCGAGGGTAAAAAGGTTATACTCGGCGCAGCCGATACCTTCCGTGCGGCAGCTATTGACCAGCTTGAGATATGGGCAGAGCGGGCTGATGTTGAGATTGTTAAGCACAAGGAGGGAGCAGACCCGGCAGCCGTTGTGTTTGATACCATAAATGCAGGTATAAACAGAAATGTGGACGTTATTATTTGTGATACTGCCGGACGTCTTCACAACAAAAAGAACCTCATGGAAGAGCTTAACAAGATATACAGAGTTATAGACAGAGAGCTTCCGTACTCCGACCGTGAAATCTTTCTTGTGCTGGATGCGACAACCGGACAGAATGCTATCTCGCAGGCAAAGGAATTTATGGCGGTTGCCGACGTAACGGGAATAGTTCTTACAAAGCTTGACGGAACCGCAAGAGGCGGTGTGGTTCTTTCCATAAAGAATGACCTTAAGCTGCCGGTTAAGTTTATAGGTGTCGGAGAGGGTATTGACGACCTTCAGCCGTTTTCCGCAACAACCTTTGCGGAGAGCTTGTTCAATGTAACACCTGAGGGCGACAACGCAGAACCGGTTATCACGGTAAACGAGGAAAGACTTGCGGCAGATAAGGCAGCCGCTGCCGAGCGCGCCGCAAAGGCCGAGGCGGAAGAAAAAGCAAGGCTTGAGGCAGAGGCAAAAGCTGAAGCAGAGGCAAAGATAAAAGCTGAAGCAGAGGCCGAATCAGAAGCAAAGCCGGAAGCCGAGGCGGAAGAAAAAGCTTCCGTCGATGAGTCTGAAAAGGAACAGGAGAAAGAGAAAAAGCCCGAAGAAAAGGCAAAGAAATCTTCTTTCTGGTCAAACCTTTTCAGTTCAGGCGAGTATATGGGATAAACATATGAGGCAAAAACAGGGCGTAATAAAGAAACGGAATAAAAAATATGATTTTTCTTATAGCAACATCTAACCAACATAAAAAGCTTGAATTTGAGAGAATTCTCTCCCCTCTCGGTGTGGAGATAAAAACGGCAAAGGAGCTGGGTGTTTCCCTTCCCGAGGTTGAGGAAAACGGAACTACCTTTGAGGAAAATGCTTTTCTCAAAGCGGAGAGCGGGTGCAAGGTGAGCGGATATCCGACCTTGTCGGATGATTCCGGACTCTGTATCGACTATCTTGACGGGGCGCCGGGTATTTACTCCGCGCGCTACAGTGCAAGTGACGGAGAGAACGGAGATGACAAGGAGAACAACAGAAAGGTTCTGAAAGAACTGTCGGGTGTTCCCCTTGAAAAAAGAGCCGCTCATTATGTGTGTGCGGTTGCGTGCGTATTTCCGGACGGCAGAAAATTTGCAGTTCGCGGCGAGTGTCACGGGTTCATCGGCTTTGAGGAGCGCGGAGAAAACGGATTCGGTTATGACCCGATGTTTCTTGTAGATGTCGATTCGGGTGCAAATCCGGGCGGCGCACCTGGAAAAAAGACCTTCGGTGAGACAACTCCCGAGGAAAAGGATAAGGTAAGTCACAGAAGCAGGGCCCTTCATAAGATGTATGAGGTCCTTAAAGAAGAGGTAAAAGAATAATGACTGGTAAAGAAAGAGCAAAATTGAGGTCGCAGGCACATTCTCTCACACCGGTATTTCAGATAGGAAAAAACGGTGTTACGGAGGCGGTTGTTGCGCAGACAGACGAGGTCCTTACCGCAAAGGAGCTTATAAAGATAAAAATTCTTCTGGAGAGCTGCCCGGAGAAGCCGAAGGACGTGGCGGTTAAGCTCGCCTCCGCAACCGGAGCGGAAATAATCGGCGTTATAGGCGGAGTAATCATTCTCTACAGGTACAGCGAGGAGCTTCATGAAAAGCAGGCAAAAAAAGAAGCAAATAAGCGTGCCGCAGCAAGAGCTGCCGCAAACAATAATTACGGCGGAAGATATGATAAGGAGCTTAAATGGAGAAGATAGGTGTCTTCGGCGGAACCTTTAATCCGCCGCATCTCGGACATTTGCATATTGCCGGAAGCTTTGCAAAGGAATACAATTTATCAAAGGTTCTGATTATTCCCACATATATACCACCGCATAAAGAAAGTCCTCTCCTTGCAAGTTCAGAGGCAAGGCTTAAGATGTGCAGAGAGACCTTTACGGACGACTTTTTCGAGGTTTCGGAGCTGGAGATCTTAAGGCGGGGAAAAAGCTATACCTATGATACGGTAAAAGAGTTAAGGACTCTTTATCCGGATGCGCAGATTTTCTTTTTGGTCGGTGACGACATGCTCACGTCCCTTCACGAGTGGAGAAGACCTAAGGATATTCTGAAACTTTGCACTGTGGTTGCCTCAACGCGACGCGACGAGATTTCGGTGAAGCAGCTTAAAAAATATGCCGAAGAATATTTCCCGGAAGAGCTTTCCGCGGGAAAAATAAAGTTTCTTGAAACAAAGCCTATAGAGATTTCCTCGACGGAGATCCGTAACAAGATAGAAAAAGGAGAGGATGTGAAAGATTTTCTTTCCGCCGGAACCTTAAAATATATCATTACAGGAGGGCTTTACAATGCTGGAACGCAAGGATGAATTCATCGCGATAATGAAGGAAAAACTTAAAGAAAAAAGATTTATTCATTCACTGAATGTGGCGGATGCCGCAAAAAAACTGGCAGAGCGATACGGCGCAGATACCGAAAAGGCGTATATCTGCGGTTTGCTCCATGACATTGAAAAAAACGCACCCGAGGATGAACAGGAAAGATATATGAACAGTCTCGGAGAGGAGCTGCCGAAAGTTGTAAAAGACAACTTCAAGCTATGGCATGCGCCCGCCGGAGCGGCATTTGTCCGTGACGAGCTCGGTATAAAGGATCCCGAGATGATTTCCGCAATAAAGTATCACACAACCGCAAAAGCCGGAATGACCATGCTTGAAAAGATTATATACATCGCCGATTACATCTCTGACGAACGTGATTATCCGGGCGTTGACGAAATGAGAAAAAAGGCGTTTGAGGACATAAACGAGGCTATTCTGACAGGCACGCGGTTTACTCTGAACGAGCTGCTTGCCCATGACAGAATAATCAATCAGGACACAATAGACGCGTACAATGAGATGTGCGCACTTTTAAGATAAGAACAGGAGAGCACAGATGACAAGTATCGAAAAGGCAGAAAATATCGTAAAGATTCTTGACGAAAAGAAGGCGGTCGGCATAAGGGTTCTCAGGATTTCGGACCTTACGGCCATAAGCGACTATTTTGTTGTAGCAAACGGAACATCCACTACACATATAAGGGCTCTCGCCGACGAGGTAGACTTCAGGATGGGAGAGCTCGGTGAGAACGGCAGACTTGAGGGTAAAGCAACGGATTGGCTGTTGCTTGACTTTGGTGATGTAATTGTCCATATCTTCCTGCCGGACGCAAGAGAGCACTATAACCTGGAAAAGCTCTGGGCTGATGCGGAAGAGATTTCAACTGATAAATTTGCAAATTAATTCAAAGGAATGAAATAGAAGATGAAACCATACGATTTTAAAGCCAATGAGGCAAAATGGCAGCAAAAGTGGGAAGAAGCAGGAGTTTTCCATGCAGAGGACAATTCGGATAAACCGAAGTTTTACGGACTTGTAGAGTTTCCGTACCCGTCCGGCGCAGGAATGCATGTGGGACATATCAAGGCATATTCCGGTCTTGAGGTTGTTTCCAGAAAGCGCAGGATGCAGGGCTACAATGTACTTTTTCCCATAGGCTTTGACGCATACGGACTTCCGACCGAAAACTATGCGATAAAGACAGGCATACATCCGCGTAAGGTTACGGATATGAATATTGCGCGCTTTTCGGAGCAGCTTAAAAAGGTCGGCTTTTCCTTCGACTGGACCCGTGTTATAGATACAACGCAGGAGGACTACTACAAGTGGACTCAGTGGATCTTTTTAAAGATGTTTGAAAACGGGCTGGCTTTCCGTGACAAAACTCTTGTAAACTATTGCCCCTCATGTAAGGTTGTTCTTTCAAATGAGGACTCACAGGGCGGTAAATGTGATATCTGTCATTCTGAGATTGTTCAGAAGTCAAAGGATGTATGGTATCTGAGAATTACCGAATATGCAGACAAGCTTCTTGAGGGTCTTAACGACGTTGATTATCTTCCCAACATAAAGCTCCAGCAGGTTAACTGGATAGGTAAATCCACCGGCGCTTTTGTAAACTTCCCCGTAAAGGATACCGACGAAAAGCTCCGCATCTACACAACCAGACCGGACACGCTCTACGGCGTTACCTTCATGGTTATGGCGCCGGAGCATCCGATGATTGACAAGTATTCCGACAGAATATCCAACATGGATGCTATTTCCGCATACAGAAACGAGTGCGCCAAGAAGACGGAGTTTGAGAGAACTCAGCTTGTAAAGGACAAGACGGGCGTTAAGATAGACGGCCTTGTTGCGATAAATCCGGTTGACGGAAGAGAGATTCCCATCTTTGTTGCGGATTACGTAATGATGGGTTACGGAACGGGCGCAATCATGGCTGTTCCGGCACATGACGACCGTGACTATGAGTTTGCGAAGAAGTTCGGAATAGATATCATCGAGGTAATCAAGGGCGGAGATATCTCCAAGGGTCCGTATGTCGGAGACGGCGAGATGGTGAACTCGGGAATTCTCAACGGGCTTACAAATAAGAAAGACTCAATCGAAAAGATGATTGAAGTGCTTACCGAAAAAGGAGTAGGCGAAAAGGGCGTTCAGTACAAGATGAAGGACTGGGCTTTCAACCGTCAGCGTTATTGGGGAGAGCCTATTCCCATAGTCTACTGTCCGCATTGCGGTATGGTTCCCGTACCGTATGACGAGCTTCCTTTGAGGCTTCCGAGCATTGAAAACTTTGAGCCGGGTCAGGACGGAGAAAGTCCGCTTGCAAAGATAGATTCCTTCGTAAACTGCAAGTGCCCGAAGTGCGGAGCAGATGCAAAGCGCGAGACGGATACCATGCCTCAGTGGGCAGGCTCCTCATGGTACTTCCTTCGCTATATGGATCCGCATAACGACAAGAAATTTGCGGACTTTGATAAGCTCTCGTACTGGGGACCGGTAGACTGGTACAACGGCGGTATGGAGCATGTAACCCGCCACCTTATATACTCACGCTTTTGGCACAGATTCCTCTACGATATCGGCGAGGTTCCCTACAAGGAGCCATACGCAAAGAGAACGGCTCAGGGTCTTATTCTGGGACCTGACGGCGACAAGATGTCGAAGTCAAAGGGCAATGTAATCGACCCGCTCGATGTCGTAAACGAATACGGTGCTGACGTACTTCGTACCTATGTTCTCTTTATGGGTGACTATGAAAAGGCAGCCCCCTGGTCGGAGTCAAGCGTTAAGGGCTGTAAGAGATTTATCGACAGAGTATGGGGCCTTCAGGATATACTTGTTCCCGGCGATGACTTCTCAAAGGAACTTGAAAGTTCGTTCCATAAGACTATAAAGAAGGTTTCCGAGGATATCGAGACCCTGAAGTACAACACGGCAATAGCCGCACTTATGACTCTTATCAATCAGATTTATGACAACGGAAAGATAACTGTTGCAGAGCTTAAGGCATTTATCACCATGCTCAACCCGTTTGCTCCTCATGTCACCGAGGAGATATGGGAGGAGCAGAGCTTCGGCGGCATGCTTGCAACCTCAAAGTGGGTTGAGTATGACGAGGCAAAATGTGTGGAGGATACCGTTGAGATAGTTGTTCAGATAAACGGAAAAATCCGTGCAAAGCTCATGATTGCGTCAAATGTCGAAAGTGACGAGGCGATTGCTCTTGCAAAGGCGGATGAAAAGATCTCGGCGGAAATTGCCGGCAAGACAATCGTGAAGGAGCTCTATGTTCCGGGAAGACTTGTAAATATCGTTGTAAAGGGTTAAGGTGTTTTTGAATGTCTGGAAAAATAACTTTTATCGCCGACATAAAAAGTTTTTTTAAGGACCTTTTGTCGATTGTTGAAAATCACTTTGCAAACATAATTTTCGGAGTTCTTATAATCGCGCTCTTCTTCCTTTTCAGGAAGTGGCTTTCAAAAAACATTTCTGCTATTTTCGCAAAGCTTTTTAAAAAGAATCCCATGATAGGATCGGGAATAAGAACCTCGGTGCAAAGCCCGCTGAAGGCGTTTTTCCTGATTCTGGGCTTTTATCTGGGTGCAATGGTTATAGGCTTTTCACCATCTGTGTTTGGTTGCAGCTATAACAAAGGTTTTCAGGATATGCAATATCGTCCTTATAACATGGGCTCTCGCAAACTTTACACCATTTGCGACCTCTCTTGTGATAAAGTTTGAGGACAAAAGCAGCAGAAAGTCGAGCGCGGTGGCGATAAAGTTTATTGCCAACATTCTGAAGGTTATAATTATCGCCCTTTCATGCGTCATAATAATAAGCGAGCTCGGATACAACATCTCCGGTCTTATAACGGGACTCGGTCTTGGAGGTCTTACCTTCTCACTTGCGGCGCAGAGCACTGCGGCAAACCTTTTTGCCGGATTCTCCATAGTTTCCGATAAGCCGTTTGATGTCGGGGACTATATCATCACTCCGTCCGTTGAGGGAACGGTGGAGGATATCACCATGCGCAGTACCTGCGTGAGAACAGTTGCGGATACGGTTATCGTTATGCCGAACTCAAAGCTTGTAAACGAACCGATAACTAACTGCTCCCGAATGACAAAGCGTTATGTTGATTTTACGATAGGGCTTACATATGACGCAGAGGTAAGGACCATAGAAAAGTGTATTTCGGATATTGAAGAAATGCTCAAAAAGGATGAGGAAGTCAGCGACGACAGAATCTCCGTAAGCTTTGCGGGCTTTGCCGAAAGCAGCCAGGACATACGAATCATCTACTTCACCAAGGACAAGGCCTTTGATAAGTCACTCAAGGTACAGGAGAAAATTAATTACAGTATATCCGAAATAGTCAGGAAAAACGGAGCTTCCTTTGCATTCCCGAGTACAAGCGTATATATGGAAAATGCATAAATTCCGTTTGACAATTACGGCTTGCTGCTGTATAATGTGACAGTCCATACTGTATGGACGTGTAATTATAATATTTACCCTACATCTCGGAGGGAGGGACATATAAATGAGCCAGGTAAAAGTTAAAGAGAATGAATCTCTCGACAGTGCTCTCAGACGTTTTAAGAGACAGACATCACGCGACGGTGTTATTCAGGAAGTACGAAAGAGAGAGCATTACGAAAAGCCTTCTGTAAAGAGAAAGAAGAAATCAGAAGCTGCTCGTAAGCGCAAGTACAAATAATTAAGAGAAAAGGTTCTTTTTCGCCGCAGGGCAGAGGGAACCTTTTTTATTTCCTCCGGATGTGTTACTATATGTCCGGTGATAATGCTCATGTACGGTAAGGAAGCAAGCAACCGAAAACAAGAGATAGACCGCCAGCACTACACTATTCCGAACCAAAGACCAAAAGATAAGCATTGTGGGAAAATCTAAACTTTTGGATTTTCCTACAATGCCAACTACGGCGGAATCCCTCCCACTCCTTATATCTTTCTGTATACATTGAATTTGTATTTAGTAAAATGCAGACAACACCACGGATCGGCTTTTGGTTGGACAATTCCAACCAAACACCACAGCAGACAGCAGAAAACATTCTGAACGCTAGGAAGCCGGTATGATTGTTACATATAAGGGGAAGAAAAATTTCTTTTAGGTACTTGCTTTCCTAAAACT
>OQVU01001028.1_pt1 | contig 10951 bp, 13 predicted proteins | sample 1691611 | NCBI WGS metagenome assembly OQVU01 (sample SAMN03418272, study PRJEB22391) | human gut metagenome | biome: human-gut; feature: organic feature; material: feces | host: Homo sapiens | place: Tanzania | collected 2013-01
ATCATGTTACCTCCAAGATATTACCGAGCACATCATCTTGCTTTACAGTTGCGCTATATACCTGCTCTACCACCAGCAGCGATCCGTACTGCACCGGGTAGATCCAGCCCACTGCCTTACCAGCTACCTGACTTACGAGTTCTATCTTTGGAGACAGCATTGCAGCCATCGCGTCCACAGTACCGGGTTTGACTTGTGTCTCCGCCGCCAGCTGACCGGCAATTTGACCATCGGCCACCGTCAGAGCTTCCGGCTGTATTGCGCTTCCAACTGTCAACTCCGAAGCTACAACGCCGTCCGCGCCGTCCGCAACAGAACCTTCCGCTGTTGCGGCAATCACTTCCCCGTCGTCAAGCTGCCCGTCGGCAAAGATCACTGCGTCACCGGCAGAAGCGGTCTGCACCAGCTGAAGCGCCGACGAGGCTTTGTCGTCTACCAGCGTCGCCGCTACGGCAGGCGGTACGGGTGTGGTCAGCGTCAGCGCGTCACCGGTTTCAATGGGTAGAAGCACCAACGCAACCGCAGGCGGAATCGTTGTCTCCGTCGTCAACCAATCGCCCACTGTTCCAGCTGGAACTAAGCCCAATGCCACAGCTGGAGGTACAGGCGTGGTGAGCTTCAGCAGCGCCTCGATCTGCTGCTTGGTGACGATAATGTCCTTGCCCAGCGCCGTATATTGCAACAGCAGGCCCTCCGATGCCGCGCCGTTGGACGTTCCTGCTGCCGTAGACTCCGCCGCAGTCAGCAGTGTCAGCAGCACCCCTGCGCTTCCGTCGGCCAAGCTGTGTGCTTTCGCCGGTACGCTGGCCGTCATAGCCAGCGCTTCAGCCGCATTCCCCGGCAGCAGCACCGCTGCCACGCCGTCTGCTGTGTTCTCAAAGGCCAGCTGCGCATGGTCTTTACCGGGGATCTTCTTCACGTTCTGCCACACCACCACGCTGCCCAGATACACCTCGCTGTGGTAGCGCCCATTCATATACACCGCGCCAATCTGCCCGTTGAGATAGATCATCGATCATTCCTCCTCGCGGATCAGGTATAGCACGTTGGGGTCGGGGTTCGCCGGCAGCGCGTCTACGCTCTGCACCTCCGTGATCTTGGCCAGCATGACGGGCAGCCGTGTGCCGTCCTCGTCCACCTGCACGTCCGGTGCGTTCACCAGCGGGAATGTACCACCGTTCTTGGTCTTGAGCCCGGAGATCAGTTCAACACTTCCGTTATATGCCATGTCTCTCTACCTCCTAACTCACCTTCACGGTGGTGCTGCCCAGACCCGAGTTGTCGCTGCGCCACACATGATAGCTTTCCGTGTAGTTGCTGGGATTGGTATACTCCACTGTAGCAACCTTGCTGAAGCCGCCGTCGAAGCCGCCAACATTAAAAGCGGGTGTACCGTAGCGTACAGGGCAGGCATACCAGATATATGCGCCAGTCACCGCGTTGACGGTAAACGTCTTGCCTTTGCCGCTTTGCAGCGACTTTGTCAGCGTCCGAATAAACGCGCTGTCGATGGTAGCAGGCGCTGCCGCCGCGCCGGTATACACACCGTTCAGCCACTGGATGCTGGCTGTTTTCGTTTCTTCTGCGTCTCGTGTGTCTTTTACATGGATAGAAACGGCAAGTGTGCCGGAGCTTTTTGTTTTTGCTTTTATCTCATTCCACGCGTCTGCCGCATCCCCGGTCAAAGCTGTGGTACTACGCGCATTTACATCTGCGATGATTGTTGCGTCTCCCGCTCCTGTTACCGTAATAGTCTGCTCCGTCGGGGTTTTGTTCAGCACCCATGCCGCATCAAACCCGGTCACAGATGTGCCAATTTCTTGCACAGACGCCTTATTCAAGGACAGAGATGTAATAGCCATAGCAGTGTAAATGCTTAGTGTTCCATCTGCAGCAATATCAAAGTCGGCACTGGGCTTTACAATTCCGGCAACGTTAGGCGTGGCTATTGTTGCAGAATGCGTATTTGCTTCGTTGATAGCTTGCACCAAATTGTCTTTTTGCGTTGTCTCAAGGTCGGACAATTTTCCTATTGCGGCGTCCAGCAAATCCGCATTTGCGTTCAAGTCTGCGACTTCTACATAGTCAGTGTTGCTTGGTTTTCTGAGTTCAAGGTTTGCAGTTTTGGTCATACTGCCACCTCTTTACTTCGCCGGGTCGTACCCAAGCACAAGCGTCATACTATAGACCTGCTCCGACGCAACGTAGCTGACATTTACGTCCCTGATAACGTTATATGTGCCCTGCACAGGAACAGTGAACGCGGTATCACCGTCGCCGTCCATGATTTCTACCGTTGCAAACGATGGCTCAGACGCCAGCGCGTTTGCCGCCGGAACACTTGACACTTCTCCCAGACGGCCCGTCCACGCAGCGCTTAACGTTTTCCGCAGCAAACTTTCACCAAAATGGCTGATGTCTACAGCTCTCTGCATTTCTGTGTTCTTGTCAAAAACAATCTTCACGATTTGCGTCCTCCTTGCTATTTGTTGTTGTAATAAATTATTGCGCCGTTTAGCGCAGTTTTTAATGATCCCGCTCCGTTGTAATAGCTTGCCAATATGCTGTCTCCTGCGTTTCGCGTTTTTGGTGTTGCACCATGCCCCGCTTGCGTGGCAATGCAATTTCTGACAGCATTAAACGCAGCCGCTGTTATCTTTCCGCCAGGTGCTACAGGCGAGTAAACAAAAGACCCTCCATTTGCTTCTGCCAACGTTGCCAACGTCGCACAAAGCCTGTTCCACCGCGCTGCCGTCAGGTTGGACAGCGGTAGCCCTGCAGCAATAACGCTGTTGTCATTACTACCGTCTGCGCCGTCCCAATAAAAACGATCTATTCCCCGTGTCCACTGGGCTGAAAAGCGGTTGATGGTGGGAGCGTTCGCATCTTTGGATGTAGCAACCACTGGTGCGTTGCCGGTGTAGACTACGCCCGTGGCATCTCTTTTCCAGCCGGTGAAGATGTAGCCCAACCGACTTGGCGTAGGCAGAAGCGCCACGTTGAACATGGCGGACGTAGAATTGGCTACAGAGATGTAGTCGTACTGCGACGGATAATAGCTCCATGTTCTTCCATCAGAAAACATACCGCCGTTTGCGTCTGCTCGAACGTTGTAAAACGTATAAGTAGTCGGAGAAGAAGATGACTCTGCTGAAATGTAAACTGTGCGGTTTTCTCCTGTATACTTCACTTTCCAGCTGTAGTCGATTGTCACTTTACCGTTTGACGCTGTGCCGATTTGGTTTCTGTCCGAACCGTCGCTGTTGCTGTCCCAATAAAACGTTCCAGACCAACCAGATTGCACAACGGCAAAATTAAAGCCCAAATCGTAGGAGTAATTGAAACTGCTGGTGACGCCGTTGCTGCGATACACCGTGACGCCGTTGCCAAAGGTAAGCTCCCGCACATAGTCAGTCTGAAAAACGACAGTTAGTGTCGCCGACATAACGCCTCCTTATCCGAAAACAGCACCGCCGCCGGAAACAATGGTGTCCCAAGTGTACTGCGTACCACCGTACTTTATTCCCATAGTATTAAGTGTAGCCACCACAGCACCAACTTTGCTACCGATATAGACTATGGGCGCGGTCACGCTGGTCGTGCTAAACTCCGTAGCCTGCAAATCTCCCACAAACAACTCAGAAAGCTGGTGTGTCGCGTCGCTAAGTCGTGCAGCGGGCATATACCCGGTGAGCTTACTGCAGGACAAATTTTCAATTTCCGCATTGGTAACTGTCAGGTTGTAAATGTTCGCACCGTCCACCTGCAGGTTTGTTGCGTCGATTTGGCTTGCGGACAACATTCCTGATACGTTGACAGCGTTTACAGTTAGGTTTAGCGTATCAGTGCTCAACTCCGTTTGTCCCGCTCTAAGCGCGAATGTAGAACTGCCATTGCGACTGCTGACAGATAGTGAAATGCTGTCAATGGATTGGTTGATCATTGACTGCGCCGTATTAGCGTCTATTTTCCCGCTTACCTGAGACTGTAAGCCCGACACAGACAGCTCTAACGACGCAACGTTGCCGTTTGTGTTGCTGATTTGCACGCCAAGACTATTTGTTGTGGCTTTTAGCGAAGTAATTTCGCCCTCTGTCCCTGTAATACGAACGTCAAGTTCGTCCGCCGTAGCCTCCAGCGAAGTGATGTCTCCTTCTGCGTTTTCGATCCGCGTTTTCAGCCCTGCCGCAGTGAGTTCCAGTGATGTAATGTCACCTTCGGCATTGCCTATCCGGCTTCGCAGACCGTCTACATCCAGCGTCAGATCGTGGTATTTCCTTCCCGCACGCCAATTTTCACGCTGTTCTTTGCTAGTGACGGGCCGTGCCACATTCCCAGTGCATCCGTATGTTGCTCTTGTAGGAGTAATGGTCGCTGTAAAAACAGGAATTTTCCGGGTTTCTCCCTCTACCGTCGCAGTAATAATGTCACCAGCCTGAATGCTGGGATTGCAGAGAGTCTTAATGCTTACAGGGCTGTACGCCGCAAAACCGTTAAGCCGCGCATAGATGGCCTGCGCCATCGTCTTCCCCTGCGTTTGATTTGAGAATGCAAGAAATGGGTTATCAACAATTTGGTATCCGTTATTTCCGCTGCCTACCGTTACGCCCACGTCATCAGAGTCCGCCAGCAACTGTACTGCAGTAATAACCGGCACGTTGTATTCGGCTGTCTCTGCTGTAAAATATCGGTTGGCGTTGATCTCCGGCGCATTTGTCGGTGTCGAGAACCACGCCAGCTCCAAAACGCCGTCGCGGTCAAACCGGGCATACGAGCAACCTGCTTCCGCAATATACCGGAGAATGTCCCGATAAGTCAGCCCGTCAGCGTTCAGCGGGTTCTTTACGACAACGTTGGCATTTGGGTACGTATTGCTTGTTTTCAGCGTTACTTCTAACTGTGCGCACATTCTTTGCAACAATGTATGCAGAGTAAGTCCGCCGCCCCACGAAATGCTGTTCCACCAGTTTGAAGCGTCAGCGTCAAACTTTTCCATGCGATCCATGCCTGTAACAGAAACCTTTTGCACACGCCGCTTTGGTGCGCCAGCGGTAAATATGCCGAGTGGGCAGTATTCCCATGTGTCTACGGATTTCGCAGTAAACTCATGCAGCATCCTACCGCGCCACGCCAGCCCGCGACCAGTCCACCGCTTAAATTTCTGCTCCATGAACTTGCTGGACTTAAAACCGTTGCTCAGTTCTCCCCATGTCTTGTCTTTAAGTTCGCCCCAGGTGTCGCTTGTCAGCACTTCCCACGTGCTGTTTGACGGGTCTTTCAGCTTCTTATTTGTGTCATCCCACGTCCGCAGCCACACGTCTCCGTTCGCAGAGATAACGTATACATCATTGCCGTCCAGCAGCAAAGCGTTTACTGCAAACGGCGGCTGCACATTGGCTGTGCTGCCGTTTACCGTCAGATACGGTGCTGTGCTGTACCCGTCAAACCTTACCGCGTTTCCCGTTCCGTAGTTCATGATTGCGGTGCAAAATGCGTTACCGCGCGTCCATGCGGTGGAGCTTACCCTTACGCCGATGTACGGCGCACATTCGCCATACGGAAACTCGTTCAGCAATCCGTTTCGGTTCAGCGCCGTGAAACTGATCTCCGCGCCAGGCGCTGCGCCCATTTGAAGATCCTTTTCGCTGTTAAGCAGCTCCTGCAAATTCAACGGATTTGACTGCGCAATGTCCTCATCTGTAAAAAAGGTGACGCCGGAAAACCGTACCAACTGGCGCACCCTTGCGCCCCGCGCGAAACACGCATTGTGAAATGCGCTACTTACCTGGTACATTCTGCGTCACCTCCTTAGTATTCGATAAAGGCATATCGAACAGATGAGTAATAGATATTGCTGCTGTCGTATGTGTCCACCGAAAAGGTGGGGTTGGGCATATAGCAATCTGCCGTCTTGTAACTGTCTGTCTCCATGTCGTAATACTCCACGGTCACGTCACGGCCCAAGTTGTCCGGCTCAACGCCCAGTATGCTGTTGATAATAGCCACATCATCATTAGTGATAGCCAGTGTCTCAAACTCGACCTTGACAGGCATGTGGGCGCATACGTCGCGCTGCAGAACACCAGATGCCACGCGCCCGGAGTCCACGTCAAGCCGCTGGTTTGGCGTTGTCTTGTAGCTGCTGGAAGCAATGTATTTCGTTGGGAACAGCGTCCCATTGACTTTAATAAGGTATCCGTTAAATGCCATACATTACCCCTTTACTCGTGCGTATGCGGCCAGCGACTGGTCAACCCAACGCCCCGTTGCGCTGTTTGGAGTTCCGAGCGTAAAGTCTTTCGTCGCCGTTGCCCTGGTGTAGTCCTCAATAGCCTGAATGTTGCCAATCATGCCGGTAGCAATGAACGCAGCGACAATAGCCTGTGCAAACTGTGGAGACATATTTGCAAACGTCTGCGCCACGGCCTGCTGGATAGTTTCCAGTGGAGCTTCAACGTTTGTCCCGCGCTTCTGGTCGCCCAGAACGGCAAGGAATTCGCGGTTGGGAGGGATTACTGCGCCTTTTGCCAGTCTCGGGATTTGCAGCTCTGTAATGGGCCTAAAGTTAAACTCAAAAGATCCTCCTCCGAGCCAATCTGGGATTTTAATTTGGATGGTGTTGATCTTGCTGATAAGCCAGTTAATACCCTTGATGATAAGGTTTACCGCCGCCTCAAAAACGCTGACAATGGTATTACAGATGCCCCGGAATATTTCTTTAATCCCTTCCCACGCCTTTCCCCAGTCCAGCGTAAACACGCCGGTCAGGAATTCAATGAACCCTCCAAAGATTTGTTTTACCCCCTCGATAACATCGTTGACATAGGTTTTCGCCAGTTCAATGATTTCGTGGAAACGTCCGTTTGTCTTTTTGTCAAGCCAGTCCAAAAGACTTGTCAGCCCCATTTTGGACTGGTTCAAAATGCCAAACACAAAGGTTTTCACGCCGGTAAGCATTTGGATAACCGACTGTTTCATTTTTTCTAAGTCGCCGGTCAGGATGCTGGAAATAAGCCCAAGCCCGCCCTGCACAATGCCCTTGATACCGGCCAACATATCTCCTACCGGAGTACCAGCCAGCCTGCACTTTTCTATGATGGTGTCTATGATTGCTCCAAAGATATACCCCACAAAGTCCAGCAAATCGGCCAGGAGTATCCTGGCGTGGTTTACAAAATCTGCGATGTTGTCCAGCGCCGCGCCCCAATCCCCGGAGAATACGTTGCCGATATACCCGGTGATATCCTTAAACAGGTTCACAATGTCCTGCCCTATCTTCTTGAGTTTGTCCGCGATTTTATCAAGAAATGCGAAATTTGCCGCCGTGCTAAAATCCGGTAGAATAACACCGAATCCGCCGCCACCTTCGCCGCTTAACTTGTTAATTTCATCAAACGACGCAAGCTGTTTACTCGCAGATTTTGCCGCACCGCCCACGCCTTTATATGCGTTCTTCTGGTCATTCAGGGACTTTGCCGCATTGGCGCTTTCTTTTGCCGTTGTTCCAAATAGGGCGGATACAATATTCGCGATAAACGATACCACCGTAGCCAGTATTTTAACCAGCGCAGTAAACGCCGGGATGATAATCTGCACAAGTGGCTGTGCCAGCGTCAGCAGCGCACCTTTTAGCTGTGCAATAGCGTCCCGTGCTTCGCCGTTTACGGCTACCACGTCCGCCATCCAATCCCGGAGGGCCGCCAACGCACGGGCAATGATGGTAAAGACAAGCGCCCGCTTTGCCAGCATTTTTACGCGCTTTGTAAACGCCTCCATGCCCTGGGATGCTTTGTCTAACCCTTTTTGTATCTTTCCTGCGTTCTTGCCGGTATTGCCAAGCTGCTTACCTAACTCACCAGCCTTTGTTTTCATCCGGTCAAGCTCTGCTTCGCCCTCACGGATAGCAGCGTTTTGCTTGTCCAGTTTGTCATTCATGGCGTTCCATTCTTTTTCCATAGACGCTACAGCGGCCTCCTGCTGTTTAATAGCGTCGCTGGTAAAGAACTCGCCGCCGCCCTTCATCTGAGCCAACTTGGCCTTTGCGTCGTCAAGCTGTGCGCCTAAGTTGTTGGCTTGGTTAAACAAAGTATCTCGCGCGGATTTCTTGTTAGTGAGCTTTTCCTGCAGCGCTTCTATTTTCTTTTCCAGCGCATTGAGTTCTTTCTGCGCCTGCTTATCGTCAATGTCGGCCTTGATGATAACGGAACCGTCTGCATTTGCCATATAATCACCTACTTGCTTTTATGGTATTTATGTGGTACTATAAACAAACCACAAAAAACTTCTTGGAGGGTGGAAGAAAATGGATAAAATGACTAAGTGTAAGACCTGTGGCGCAGATATTGCAAAATCCGCGAAAGTCTGTCCCGCTTGTGGAGCCAAACAGAAAAAACCGGTTGTGCTGATCGTTATAGCTGTGTTTATTGCTATCGGCATTATTGGCACTGCGCTTGGTGGAAACTCTTCAGAAAAGGTTGGGGATACAAACGCAAAAGGCGGAAACGGTTCAACTGCTCCGCAGAAAACGGAATTTGCAGTAGGTGACGTTGTCTCCCTTAAAGACATTGAAGTCACATTTGTGTCTTGCACCCAATCAAGCGGAGAAGGTTTTTACACACCAGACAGCGGCAACGTGTTTCTATTTTGCGAATTTGCTATTGAAAACAAATCCAGAAAAGATATTTCCATAAGCTCTATAATGTCCTTTGAAGCGTATGTCGATGACTACTCCACAAACATGAGCATGACCGGAACGTTGGCCGCAGACAAAGGTCAGCTGGACGGTACTGTTGCATCAGGGAAAAAGATGTCCGGCGTAATAGGCTACGAAGTCCCAGCAGATTGGAAAACGCTTGAAATCAGATTTACCCCGGATTTTTGGTCTGGAAACGACATTACATTTATTGCAAATCACTGACATTCGCGCAGCCGCCCTCCGGGGCGGCTTTTTTACGTCCAGCCCTTAATGACTTCTTCCTCCGCCTCCGAGTACCGGCGCTTAATGTCGATAGCGTCGCGGTTTCTGCGGTAAAACTCCTTGTCGGCTTTGTCTTTCAGCTTGCCCTTTGCTTTTAAGTCTCGGATCCTCACGATTTGGGCAAAGTAGCAATCCCCGATTTCTCCGTAGTATGAAAGAAACGTCCACCAATGCAGATACGGCAGCGCCCGCACTTCCTGCCCCGCTATGCGGTTGATGGGGGCGATGAGCAGTCGAAAGTCCTGTTCCCAGTCCATCAACTTGGTTGATTTTTTTTGCGTTTCCTCATTCCCGCCGTTGATAAACCAAAAGCACTGTTTTATCGCTTCTTCCATGTGTTCCTTAGGCATAGTGAAAAAACCGGGGTAAAACATTCCCAACACGCCGATGCACTTTTCTTCGCTCGTTAGTTCCACAGCAGACAGCACCGAGAATATGTCCAGTATCACGCGGAAATCCGTTTCTATTGGGTATTCCGTTTCACAAACCTCAATGCTTGTCGGAAGGTCGTACATCATCTGTGGTACTTGGCAGTATATTTTGCCAGCTTTTCACTGTGAAAAGCCTTTTCTCGTTTGATGCCCTCGTCCAGCTCGTCCATGATGGCAACCATCAGGTTCATCCACAGCGGTGCACCGTCTGCGATGGCATACACGCTGACATTGCCAAACAACGCTTTACACACCGACTGCTCAAACACGCCGTCAATAGTCTCGCGCATTTCGGCGTCCATATTTCGGAGCCAGTCAAACATTTCGTGGGCGCTCATTTTTTCTACGTTATCGTCCCGTGCATCCTGCTTCTTTTTAAGCGCGTCAAACGCTGTGTAAAGCGTGTCTGCAAACGCCGGATCGCTGGGATTAAAATACACCGTGCATTTGTCATTCAGGCGGTATTCCTGTACGCCGGTGGTGATTGTCAATTCCTTCATGTGTTCCCTCCAAAACAGGGGCGGTTGCCCGCCCCTTTATTTAGGCCGCAGTAAACTCAATAGCGCCGCTGCTGCCCTTCTTTACAGTGCCCACAGTGCGGGTGCCGCCATAGGTGATCTCGCTGGTAATATTCAGAGTGCCGCCGCCCTCGCCGCCGATGCCGGTGATGGCAATAGCGCAAGCGTCGTAGCGCTCCGCAAACATCGCATCGCCGCTGGTGGCGTAGAAGTGGCCGATCATCATATCCTGATTTGCCAGCGCCTGGGCATTCTGGTCTTTGACGGCCAGGTTCCACATCTTTACCGCCGCAGCGTCACCGGCATCCAGGGGGATGGGATCAAAGGTCTGCGTGACGGTGGGCTTCTTCATGGTCGTAAAAGTGTGCCCCAGAATGTCCTGCTTAGTGTCGGTGCTCCAGTCCATTTCCTCGCTGCTGTCCTCGACGCGCTTACCGATAGCGCTCCACACAGGGGCGGAAGCGGTGCCGGTGTTCAGGTACGCAATAAGCAGTTCACGGTCAATGGTCTGGCCCGCCGCGGTGTTAAATTCCAAATCTGCCATTATACATTCACCTCGTAAATCAGTTTTAGCGGGACCATGTAGTCCTCATATTGGTCGCTTGTCGCGCCGAGATACGATGCAAACACAGACGTCTCAACGCGGAGGGCGCGCCTGCCCTCTCCAATGTCCGGTCGCTGCATCTGCGCCCAGTCCGCGAATTTGTTCAGCACTTCAACCGCCTTCAAGCGTGTATCGTCACTCTTGCCGGGTGGTGCAATCTGGTAGTGGATTTCAAACGAATACTCCGCTTGATACCCGCCGCAGATATACTTCTTGGTGATAACGGCACCCTGAACGGAGGAAAGCGCCATGCCTACCGTTTTTGCCGCGAAATACTCGTACTTGATCAGATCCACATTCTCCGGAATACCGGGGAAACGGTTTGCCCAAATCAGCATCAGGCGGTCAAGGTCTGCCTTTTCGCTGCTGGATGCCAGCATTACAGGTTTTTCTTTAGAGATCACGCTTCACCGCCTTTTCT
>OQVU01001031.1_pt1 | contig 10926 bp, 6 predicted proteins | sample 1691611 | NCBI WGS metagenome assembly OQVU01 (sample SAMN03418272, study PRJEB22391) | human gut metagenome | biome: human-gut; feature: organic feature; material: feces | host: Homo sapiens | place: Tanzania | collected 2013-01
CCTGCCTTTTCGGCTCTTTTCGAACTTATTCTCAGTCACAATGCTCGCATTGCTCACCACCTTGAACGACTGCATCGGGTCAATGCCCGTTGCGTTGCCCGTAGCCACTACTGTCTCTCCAGCCTTGGCAATGGTCTGTTCGCCTTGCGGAGTCTGCACTATCACGCTGCCCACATTGTCGTTAGCCATTAAGAACTTCTGTATATCGATGTGGCTCATGAAGGGGTTGCCAAGAAGGAAGGTGTTGGTCGGCTCGTCAGCCTTAAGCGTTATCTGATACGAATCCTGTCCTACGAATACGGTACGGTCTTCGGTCACTTCCGTGTCGCCGGCCTTATACACATACTTCATTGTCATATTGCCCGGATCATCACCCTCATATACGAAACGGTTCATCTCGTTCTCGTCTCTCGTCAAATCCTCGCTGCCCAGTATCTCCTCGTCATAATCGGCATAGTAACGGTATGTTGTGTGAGTCTTAGGCAGACGAATGCGGAACGTATTGGTAGCCGGCAGCTGTCCGTTGTCCACCCACAGCGAGAAGCCTTCGCCCATGGCATAAGGCTTAGCCACTGCATTGAAGTGGCGCGACCATTGTGTTTCCAATACGCCCAGCGTATTGTCGCCGAGAGTAATGCCTCCCTTGCCGTTCTTCGATACAATCTTGCCCAGAGCCGTAGTTGCCCATAGACGCTGGTAGATGCTCGGATTGAAGCGGCTTTCGGCACAGTTGTCTTCAGTCAGCGGTTCGAAGAGAGCAGCCGTGATGCTCTTCGGCACAAACATATCGCCCGTATAGGTCTGCTTCAGCGGTGTGCTGAGGTTGTAGTACATGTTGGGCTTCAGCTCCATCTCCACCCAAGCCTTGCGATAGTTGAGCGAAGTGATGTTCTCTACAGCCGACCGCGGCTCGAAGAATATGTCCTTGCAGCAGTAGTCGGCAGGCTTTTCCACTGTTCCGAGCACCGGGAATGTCTTTGCATCTGACGAGATGATGGCATCGGTACAGCAGTAAGGCGAGCCGTTACTCCAGTTGTCCCACTTGTTCCAATCGTTGTTTGAAGCCGTAGTGAGCCATCGTGTCTGCAACGGATGCACCTGATACACCTCAGAAGAGAGCGGAGTGCCGCTGCCGTCAAAGAATGTCAGCTGGAACTCGCCAGCCTTCTTGGTGGTGTATTCGTATTGGATATTGTTCTTGGTGTCGGATGTCGACTCCAGCGCCACAACTCCGTTGGTACCGGCATTCTTATCGCCGAAGTACATGTAGTATTTCGCTCCGGGATTGCCAGTTGCCGTAACCTTCACCACATCGCCCACGCACACATTGTTCACATCAATGTCTTTCACACCAGGCACGCACGAGCAGTCGTCCTTACAATCAGGAATGCCGTTGTTATTGATGTCGCCTCGCGTCACCACACCGTAGAACTTCTGCACGTCGAGCGCACCGACAATGCTTGCCAGGGTCAATCTCACCTCGTTGTAGGCATTCTTCGGCTGAAAGAAGAGGATGTTCTTGTCGCCGAAACCAGCCACATCGGCACCTATAACCTTCCAATCGGTGAACTTGTCGCCGGTAGGTTCGCCGTCATTGAATGTCTCTACGGTGAGCCAGTTGCCCACCTTCACGGCAGCCAGAAATGTCTTGTTGTCGACGACTATGCCCAACTGGTGGTGATAGTCGAGTATGCGGCCCATGTTGACAGCAATGGTCTGACCCGAACCTACACCCACTGTGTTGGCTATTGCCATATATGTATCGAGGTCGCTGTCGATGAAATTGCACAGATTGTCGTCGATAGTGAGCACATTCACGGTTCCGCCAAACTTTGTTTCGTCAGCATTGATAGTGGTGTGCGTATTCTTCTGCGACATGACGAGGGCGCCACAAGCCAGCGGCGAAGAGCAGTCGCTGGCGGCTTCCTCTATGAATGCGTAGTAGATGCGCAGTTTGGAGCCTCCGAGATTGAGCACACCTGAGTTCCATAACTGGAATTCATCTATCTGCATCGGACTGTTGTTCTTGTCCATCTCGGGCACCTCTATAGAGTATCTTATCTTCTGCAGCTTGTCGGCACCGCCCACATCGGCGCTGATGGCGTTGTTCTCATCAATCAGGTGGCGATAGACCTCCTTGCCGTTGCGATAGCATCGTATCTGAAGAAACTGCAAAGCGTGCAGATTGAGCACCGTTGCACTTGCTTCCACTACAAATCCTATGCGCTTGGGCTGCACTCGCATCACGTAATCCTCTTCTGTCTCGCCGTCCTTTCTTACGGGGTCGGCATCGTACATCAGTTTGCCATCCTTGCGATGGATTCCTATTACACACAGATTGTCGGCAAGACTGAGTCCGCCAATGTATTCGGCATACTTGTCGTAGTCGCCCTTGAGGATGTTCTCTGGGTTCTTCAGATTGGACACAGAAAGCAGCGAACCAGACGTGTCGTGTATCTTCGGCGACAGTTCATAGCTGTCGGCATCCTTGTTGGTGATAGGCTTGCCACACATATTGTCGCTTTCGCCCATACCTCCAACGGTAATTGTTGTCTCGTCGTAGCAGCCGTCCTTGGCTGTAGCACGGAACGTGTAGCGGCCCAGCTGCATGTGCGTGACGTGTCCGTCGGGCGTCACTCTCACGGGAGTGGTGGCCATAATGTCGTTGCCATCCAAATCCCATGCACCCGAAAGCGCCCACGTAACGCTGACCTCAGGATTTGAACGCAATACAAACGAGGTCTGCGAGTCGCATATATTGCTGCTTATCGTGGGCTTGATGTCACATCGATGCGACACATCAGGGGCTATCTTGACAAATCCGTAGTGTATGCCCATACCGCCGACGTTGACTCCGAGCACCGTGAGGAATCGGATTTCGCATCCGGAGAACGGCACCTTGGCCTTCACACTCACCGTTCCGTCGCCTATCTGAACCAACGACAGATTGAGCACCTGTGCCGAAATGGTTTCTTCCTGCACCTTGTTGCCCTTGTGGTCGAAGAGTATTACGTTGATCCATGTGCCCGCCGTAAGGCTCAACACGGCATCCATCTTATACTTGAAACCTGCCTCCATGCCAGCCTCGAAAGCCTCAGCATTGGGGTCTTTGGCATTCTTCATCATAAACTTGGCACCTCCCTGATAGCCTACGTTGAGTATCGGGGTGATGGTGGCGAAGTTGTCCAGATTGTCATCGGTCATCTTTCTGACCTCGCCCTTTGTAAAGGGGAATGGAATGCCAAGCAACACCGGATTCCAGCCTTTCATCTCGTTGAGCTGCACATTGGTTGTGCCGTCGTAGTAGTCGTTGAAATTCTTGATGCCACCGTCGGTGATTGTGAACTCTGTAGATTCGCCTACGAAGGCATACTTTATCTTCATCAGATTGGCTACATCTGCCTGAATACCACCCGAACAGTCAAGGCTTATCTCATCGAAAACCCATCGGCTCTCGGCTGTAAGCATCGCACAGATGTTGTCCGAACCCGGTATCTGAAGCAGCTTGAGCGTCACGCCCGAACCGTTCTGACCTTCTCTTACAGGCACAACACCCTGCAATTTGCCGTCACGATAGAATCCTATGGAGAAAGCCTTGATGACATCGAGGCTGAGAACACTGTTTCCCGAACCTGCCACAATAGCATATCCAGCCACAGTGCCCTTGGTGTAATAGTTGTCCATGTCCTTTACGCTCACCATAGGGTCAACGGTTACACCGGCTTTTACCACTGCATTCACCTGAGTAAAGTTGTCGAGGTCTTCGTCGGTGAGTGCTCCGAGGTCCTTTGTCCAGCTGCCCACGCCCACAACACCTATCAACTTGTTGACGGTGCAGGTCTCGCCTGTTAGGGCACGGCGGTTGCGCAGTCGGCGGAATGTCATGTTGCCGTACTTCGGATCGTTGTCAAACTTGACGTAACCTTCCTTCTCCTTGTCAGCAGGCAGGTCCTTCCAGTCGTTGGTCCAGAAGGGTTTCGTGCTGTTGGCTAACGAGTCGCGCACCGCAGCGCTTTGAAAATACGGACTGGTATCGTCTGCTTGCGGCTGTGCAGCATGCATAGTTGCAGGCACGTACAGCACCAATGCCAACACCATATATATATATCGTATAACAATAGAATGATGTTTCATAATTCTGCGATTTTCATTTATGGTTGTAATGAGGGGTGCGGTCTTAGTTCAAACGATGTGACTTGTCCAACAGCAGTCCCTGATCGGTGTATGTCAATACATATTTGTGATTGCGACGGAGATAGAACACGTCGTTGAGAGCATCCACCTCAATCACACCCGTTGCTGTTTCAGACGACACAACGTCCTTTGCCTTTATCTGACCGTTCAATATCCAGGGGTAGTCACTGAATATCACTCTTACTGCGAGATGAGTTTTGGCAGGCAGCAGATACGCCTTGAGTGTTACTGTTTTGCCTTCTTTCTCAAACTTCTGGCAAGCTATGGCTGTGTAAGTACCAAGACTCACCTTCTTATCTACATATTTCTCAACCGGCTCGCAGCCCTTCTTGAAATCGTCGTAGCTTGTAAGCTTGGTCTTTGTAAGCACATTGTCGGCAAGCAGGCAGTACCATTGGGTTTTAGCTGTTATACTATAATGCTTCGACACGATGTTCACTTCCACTTCAGCCATACCTCTATACAGTGTGCCGGTGAGAGTTGTCTGGGCTATTCCGTCCACTACATACTTGTCATAGCCTATAACGGGATTTTTGTTGGCATCACTTGCCGCATATATGGTGCCATAGAACAACTGCGGAATTACCGTAAGGCGACGGCTCAAGCAATCAGCATTGTATGCACCACTATACCCCGGCCACAGATAATGTCCCCAACAGTTGGGACCATCATTTTCAGTATTAGGATTAAGATAATCCTTGAACTTTGCACAGAAGTCCTCATAGGTGGTGCCTGTGCCTACATTGAGCATGCCGCCATGTATCACCTTATTGTCTCCGTACTGCGGATAAGGCAGAACTTCATCCTTGTCATAGGCTATAGCTACAATGCGATACTCAAAACCCTGACTCAATCCGAACTGTCCCGTTACCACACGATGCTTGTGCGAGGCACTTGGATAGAAGCCGTCGGTGCGGTCTTCGTCTTTGAAAGCGGTCAGATTCATGTCGTGTCGGCGGTCGTACTCGAATGGCGAGAGTCCGTCAGCGGCATCAGTCTGACCATTTGCATCGTCCTCTTTGGCTGTAGCTCTGCGTCGGAATGCTATCACTCTGACGGCATTAATGCTCTGCGACTCGGTGTATCCGTCATCGGTTGTGCCTGGCGTAGAACCTATTCCTGGAGGCAAGGCACGCGTGTCGGCATCCGACTGTTCTGCCTCGCTATATCCACCCAATGCTATCTTAATGGGGATTTGAGTCACCACTTCGTTGGTTTGTCCCGTATTGGCATTGCCGGCATCGCCTATCTGGCTGTCGTCGCTTGTACATCCAGCCGCCAAAGCAATCAGAAGGCAGAACGCAGCTGCAATGCTTGTGTAGTGTATGCTAAATAGAGATTTCTGCATATAGGTTATATTGTATTACTCGGTTTCAAATTCGTGTTTCTTCTCGAAGGCAGGTTCCAATTCGATGGTCATGTTCATCATCGTCGGCTGATAATTCTTATTCAAGTCAAACGGCTCGTTGGCGTTTGAAGTCTTTATGCCTAAGCTGTACAGATGGTTTGCCTCGATGGGAAAAAGGATTCGTTCGGTATTCCTGTCCTTTATATTGTCGTATCGGTGATGACCTTCGTTGTCGCTGTAGTGCAACATAAATGTCACCTTCGATTTGTCGTAGTTCTTGCTCTGAAGCATGTATTCAACGGGCGTAGGAAGCATGAAGTTGCTCACCATATAGCTGTTGGCAAGCCATCCCTTGTCCGTATCAGCAGGGCGGGTGAACACTTTCTTTGTGTCGTCCTTACTCCATCCGTTGGCAGAAGTAAGTTCGATAACGCCCAATGTAAGGTATCCCGTAGCGCTTGCAATCTTGTTTACAAGGTTGTCGGCATCGTTTGGAGCGGTCTTTCCGTTGACCATTGTTGTGCCTTCTATGCCAGTCACCTCTATCGAGAGTTTGGTTGGGGTGAACGATACGGGTGTGGTGAGGTCTTGGGTGTTGTCGTCTACCACAGTTGGAATGTTCGTTACATACATTATCATACCCGCTACGTTGCGTGTTGCGGTAAGTAAGCAGTTGAAATGCTGGGCTCCCTGCTCTACGAGGATTGGATTATCAGCCTTTGTTTTCAGGTCTTGCAGACGACCCGAAAAGAATTCCGTGCAATTGAGCGCGCCCAATTTGGCGCTATTGACGGCTGCATCGGTGAGGGCAATCTTTACATCCTGCAATGTGGTGGTACCGTCTGTGAGTTTTATCTCATCCAGTTTGCGCTCAGCAGTAGCCATATACTTGTCGTCTCTGCCTAAAGCCAGAAACTGATAGTAGTAGTTGTTGGGGAGATATGGGGTGATTTCGTATGAAAATTGTTGGGGTTTGTTGCCGTGTTGGTATGAGTAATAAGGCTCCTTATTGTCGAAAGCGGTTACAGAGTAATAGCCTTTGCTGGCGGCTTTAAGGTCGTCAGGAATGAAATAGGTGAATGTTTCTTCGGTGGTATTCTTCTTGTCTTTAGGACAACGGAATACATATATGCGCATATCATTCACTTGCTGTGCGCCATCCCATGCGGTCAGTTCCCTCGATGAGACACCTGCACTAACGCCCACCTGCATGTTAAGCGTCACAGCACGAGTTGCGGTAGGGTTAGACGAAAGCGTTTCGTCGCTTGCATTGCAGCTTGCCAACACGGCGGCAGCAATACTGATGTATAAACTTTTACTTATCGATCTAATCATATTCATCTTTGGATGGTGGTTAAGCAAAAAAAGAATGGTAGTGTAATTATTTATAGTATGGATGCGAGAGCCTTCTATCGGCTCTGCGCACCCATATATGAAAATGTTTATTTATTGTATCTTGAACAGGTCAGCCTATTACTCCAATCCCATCTGATGGATTGTCTCCCAATTGTCATTAACCTTCAATACAAGGTTCTGACCCTTTGAAAGGTCCTCAGGCTGATTGTCTGGATCGGGTGTCGGTGTCGGATCTGGATCAGGATTTGGGTTAGGATTCGGATCTGGATTGCCTGGCTCTGGAGTAACATCCTGCTTGTTCTTAATACCAAGGTTGTACATGTGGTTACGAACAACGTTGAAGATAGAAGCGCTCTTGTCTGTCAATCCAAGGTCAGCGTTACTGTTTACATCAGGAATAGTTACGTTCCATACCTTGATGATATGTCCATCCTCTGCCAACAGCTGAAGTTCCATTGTGTTCTTGCCATCTGTATAAGCGAAAGGAATGATGAAGTTGCTTGCAAATACAGAACCCTTGAGCATACCAGCATGGATGTTCTCAGGACGAGTCCAAGCAGTATTATCAGCCTGGTAATCCTCATATCCCAAGAAACCGTTCTTATCAATGTCACCCTTCGGGAACCACTTTGTAAGGTCTATGCTATACAGTACATAAGCATCACCGCCATCGATGAACTTAACGCCAGTTTCAGTTGCAGCAGGAACAGAGCCATTGACTACATACTTCAAGTTCTGCTTAAATTCAGTGAAGTTGCTATTGAAATCATTGAATATAAGCTTAGTGTTCTTTGAACGCATAACGAGACGCAGAGTCTTAGCTGTAACGCCGTCGATATGTGCAGGAATGTTGGTGAAATAGCCGAATCCACCAGCTACCTGACGACGCAAAGTAACAGCAGCGCCAAGCTCACCTGTAGCCTTATTCTCTACATTCAGCTTATCATCGATTTTAAGATCAGCGTCACCAGCAAACACTTCCTCAGCATTTTTGCCTGCTGCCAATGTTGCAGTTATGTCGCTATATGCATTATTTTTAAGAGATTCTGCTCCTGCAACGTTCTGATCGAAAGTGTAGTCGCTACCTGTGCTATAACCTACAGCAACTATCTTGTAGTCGCCAGCTGCCTGAATCTTGTCCTCACCCTTCAAAGTAATGGTAAGACGACGGCCATGACCGCCTGTGGTATACTCAAGACTCTTCTTCCAGTCCAAAGACTTCTGGCTATCGTAAACGATTGTCTTAGTTTCGTCAGCCTTATAAATCAGCACGCGAACATTGTCGATTGACTGCAATGCTGCTGACGAATAGAGCGGACGACCGGCACGTGTCTGCAGACCATCGCCGCCGCTTGTCACCTGCAACACAATCTGCTGTGCTGCACCTTCATTCTCGTTGCCACTTTCCAGGGCATCGTTGTTGCTACATGCACCGAACAGGAATGCTCCTGCTACGAGTGCCAAATACTTTGTTGTCTTCATAAATTAACCTGTTAATTGTGTTTTAATCTAATATCATTCCGTGTATTTCCTCCCAATTGTCGTTCACCTTTATATATATAATAAAGTTGTCGAGGTTGGGGTTGAACACATATTTCAATACTGTTATCTTGTTGCGCTCCATAGTGATATTCACGTCTTCGGGCGACAACTTCCAATAGGCATCAGTGGGATTGGGCTTATAGAAGTTGACATCGAGCACCGACTTGCTGTTTATTACTGACGGAGCCATGATGGTAGCTATCTTCGAGAGAGGAGCTGTAGCAGCCGACGTATGGTTGGCTACGTTCGTCTGGTCAGAGTACTTGAAGTTGGAGTTCACCTTATTATATATGTTGCTGACATCAATATCTGCCTTGACATAGCTGTCGGGCAGATTTTCGGCGATGATGTTCAGCTTGCCCTTGGTGCGCTGCATACCCAACGTATAGTTGTAGTTGTAGGCATCGTACACCAGAGTGTCGTTGACGAGATAGGTGTCGTTGCCCTCTGCCCTATCGTAATGCAACGGCATGGAGAGCCGGTCGGCGCTGAGTTGCTCCAGATTGTCGATTCCTCCCCACACTGTAATTATGTATTTGCCGTGCGGCAGACATGGACAAAAGTCGATGGCAAAGCTCTTGTCGTCGCCCTTAACGTCGAACACGCCCTGCTCTTCAATCACTTCGCCTGTATTGGCATCGCGCAACATGTAGAACAATGTGGGCACATACTCACGGAAAGCGAGGTTGTCGGGGCGGCGTTCTTCGGGCGCAGCCATGTCGACATTGCTGTAGTTCTTGTCCTTGACAACTATCTCAACCCGCAGAGGCGGACAATCCTCGATGTTGTCGCGAATGCACGACGCCAATGACGGCACAACGAGCATCAGGAGCAATAGGTTCTTTAGCGATATGTTCATATTGTCGTTTTATGCTTTATGTTTATCGATTGACTGCTGAGCCGAACCGCTCGTCGTGCTTATAGCTGTCGAAGTCGGGTTCGGAGGCAGCACGGCTGCGCAGCTTAGGGTCGTTGCAGGCATTGGGCAAGTGGCTGAACAGTTCGGCAGCCTGCTTGAATCGTGCTGCAATAAGGGCACGCACATATTCGGCAAGGGGCGTTGCCGACTTCACGCCTTGCATGATGGTCTGCGCTTCGAGGTTCTTATTGAGGCTGAGAGCTATGATTGCGCTGTTGGTATCGCCGTAAGTGTGCAGCAGAGTGTATGCTTCTGCCAGACGGCGCTGCTTTGCCTTGATGAGTCCGAGATTGTAGCGGGCTTCGGGCAGCGTCACATCCTGCAACAGTTCTACTGCGCGCTCGTAGTTGCCGGCATACACATAGGCGGCAGCGAGGGTGTTGAGCTGTTCGGGAGTGTACTGCTTCTGGCTGCTGAGCACTCGTTGAGCCTCATCGGCATTGCCCTCACGCAGATAGAGCACAGCCAGATTGTTGGCTCCTACTGCCGACTGCGGGAAGTACTTCATCAGCGTAGTGTAGACAGCCTTGCGTTGCTGGTCGTCGGTAGCGAGCGAAGCCACACGCAGGAGTTCGTCTTCGTTGAATGCATCGGGGCGCTTGCTGTACATGTCGAGCAACTCGGCATCGGTGGTGAAGCTGCGTATGGTGTATGTGTAGACATATTCCACCTTACGATCCTTCTGCAGATACTTGGCACGGATGTCCTTCCAGCAGTCGAGCTGGCGTATGTAGCGTTCGGCAACGTCGTCATTCTGGTCGGCATAGCGGTCGACTATAGCCTTTACCTTGGCTGCATCAGGATGATTGTCGGCTGTCATTGCATCGACTACGGGCTGCCATCCCTCGGGACGAGAGCCCACCTTTATCCTATTCTGAATGCGCTGGGCTACGGCAAGACGCTGTACTAGCCAGTTCTTGGCTGCATTGGCACGGCTGCGCGATAGCGGAGTGTTTACCTTAAGAGGTCCGTCGGCTGATGCCATACCAAAGATGCGGAGCGAGGTGAGCGTTGCGAGTGTATCGTTGAGTACGGGTGAGAGCTTCGCCACCATCTGTTCCAGTTCGCTACGGTTGTTGCCCATATCCATATTGATGTCGTGGCTGTTGATGGCAAACTGGAGGTTGGCAACGCCCTTGCCCTCCATTATCTTCGGACGAATCTTGAATTCGGGTTCTATCCACGACAGCTGCATCTGCTTGCGGGTGTCGATGAGTGTGGCAGGAGTGGTGATAGTGGCAAGCTGAATGGTGTCGATGCCTGTGCATTCGCCACATCCGTCGGTAGACACTACTGCCACCATGCGTGCTTGGGCAGCTGTAGCGACTCGTTGTAGTCGAACTGCATGGGCTGCGCTACGTTCTTCAACTTAATGATATGACCCTCGTATGGGTCGAAATAGCCACTGAGCACGCGCTGGCGCTCCACCTTTTTATTATATATAGGCGAATAGAGTGCTACGGGACGGCACTCGGCTGCAACGGTGTCGGCAACAAGCAACTGCGGCGTGATGACAAGGCGGCTGCGACCTACAAAGGCAGCCCTCTCGCTGGTATATTTCTTCTAA
>OQVU01001033.1_pt1 | contig 10921 bp, 11 predicted proteins | sample 1691611 | NCBI WGS metagenome assembly OQVU01 (sample SAMN03418272, study PRJEB22391) | human gut metagenome | biome: human-gut; feature: organic feature; material: feces | host: Homo sapiens | place: Tanzania | collected 2013-01
TTTCAACCCATTTGTTGGTCTGGTGAATTGAGTCGATTTCTCCGCTCCAGAAAAAATATAAAATACCTGTGTGCGGAAGCCTGTTTTCTGTATCTAAGTCGGCAATGTCGGCAAGATTGATTTGAGCAACAAGCTGCATTGCTGATTTTTCGTACCGCTCAGTGTCATCTCCTCGCTTGCAGGAATAGCCCGACATTGTGGGATATGGAATTTCTGGCGGAAGATCGGGAAAGCCACCGATTTTACTTGAGCCTTTTGCAATTACATTTCCCACATCCTTCACACACATTTTAATAGTATTTTTTCGGTAGTCTTTAATACTTTCTGCAATATCAGTGTGTCCTTCTTTAATAAGGAATTCAATCAAATCCATTTCGTGCATTTTCATCTTATACCCCCTAATCCCTGTTTGTTAAAGTCAACACATCCATTATACCTTATATCGCCTGATTTGCATACACATGTAATGGCTACCCTACCTTTTGGATTCCCGCGCCAGAAAGACCAGACTGATGTTAAGTGTCACAGCTTCGGTCACAGGTGCAGCAAACCACAAGCTGTTGCCACCGATCAAAACCGGGAACGTCAGTATACACACGCTGCTGAGTATGATGTTTCGGAGCAGTGATATACACAGAGATTGTCCGGATTTCAGTATGGCCTGGAGATAGTAGGAGGTCATCAGGTTGATACCAAATGGCACAAATGCAAAGAAGTATGCTCTGATGCCGAGATCGGCTATGACTCCGAGGCTTTCGTTCATATCTATAAATACACTGCAGACCATCCTTGGGAAAAGTATTCCAAGAAGTGAGAACAGCGTTCCCATGATTAGGATGGTGATGTAAGCCATTCTTTTTATGGTTTTTATTCTGCCTATGTTATTTGCTCCGTAGTTGGTCGAGATCACAGGCTGCACAGACTGACCAACTCCTGTGAACAGAGAATTGAACAGGATGACGCAGTTGGAGATGACGCTGTATATGGACAGGGCATTCTCACCGCAGTACTTCAATATCTGTATGTTAAACAGCAGCACTATAAATCCATTTGCAAATTCATTGAAAAAGCTCGGGATACCGGCTGCCACGATATTCTTCATGCTGTTCAGGATCCTGTGTGGCATTATGAAACGCAGCCCATTTTTCCTGCTGAGGAAATGTGATGAGGCGACAAGTACCTGGATCAGCATACCGACAACAGAGGCAAGCGCGGCTCCGCCGATTCCCTGCTTCAGCGGGAATACCAGTACGATGTCCATCACGATATTGAACACTCCGCCTAGCAGTCCGCCTGCCATGGCGCGGTTCGGATCATTGTCAGCCCTCACAAATATAGCTACGAAGTTGGAAAATACTGCAACCGGCAGGAACATATTTATATAGTGCATGTATGACATGGCATATGGGTATAGAGTGGCATTTGCTCCCATGAGTCTAAGCAGTGATGGCATACATGTTCCGTACAGTATCCACAGCAGTGCGGTGATTGCCGCGATCATCATGAATGACACGGTGAAGTAACGGTTAGATTTCATTGTGTTGCCACTTCCTCTGTGCACGCTCATCTGTACCGAGCCACCTACGCCAAAGAGAATTCCAGTTGACATAAGTATGCACAGCAGTGGCGTTGTGATGCTCAGAGCGGCCAGGGCATCAGCTCCAACACCCTTGCCAATGACGATGGCATCAGTCAGGGTGTATATGGACATGACCATGGCACTTCCAAGGGAAGGAATGAGGAATTTGAAGTAAAGCTTTTTCAGATCGTCTCTTAACAGGTCCATTTGTAAATCTCCTTAACAAAAATAGTTTATAATTGAAAATCATTGAAAATCTGAAAGGCACATGATCGCGGGGACACATTAACCTGCTAGCCACATAAAAAAAGAGCCAGATAAGATAAAGTATCTTATCTGGCTCATGAAAATTCTGATATATTTGTATCGCGATTCATGTTCCATCCGGGAATCCTGCATCTGCAGAACACCTTGCAAGGTATATTAATATTCAACATACCGTCCGACTTGTGTTATTATAACAGGAGGTTAGCAAATGTCAAGGATTAATTAGGAGGGATTATGGAGTATAGAGTGACAGATGCAAATGATATAGATATGCTGATGGATGTCAGATTGTCCATGCTTAGGATAGTCAATGATCTTCCAGCTGATTATGTATTTGACGATGAATTGGTGGTGAGCAGCAGAAGGTATTTTCTTGAGGGTGATCAGACAACAGTTGTAGCTGTCGATGACGGAAGATGTGTGGCGTGTGCCAGTATGTCTTATATTGAAATAATGCCAACATTTTCTCACCCATCAGGAAAGAGAGCGCATCTCATGAATGTATATACAGAAAAGGACTATCGAAGGAGGGGAATCGCCAGGCAGCTTGTGAATATGCTTATAGGGGATGCGCGTGCACATGGCGCCACGGAGATAAGCCTTGATGCCACGGAAAGCGGCAGACCGCTGTATGAATCAGTGGGATTTAAGGCATCGGAGGAGTGCATGGTTATAGATATACATCAATTATGATGCTTTTGATAATAGACAGTTTACATACATATATTTACGGAGACAGACGGAGGCAGGCATAAATATGGAAGTAAGAGCTAGCATAGAAAAAAGACGTAGTATTAGAAAATTTAAAGACACACCAGATATGAGACCTAGAAAGAAAATGGATGAAGTGCTGGAATACAGAGGCTTTGGATGTGTGCAAGAAGAAGGAGTAAAGACATCATGAACAATCCAATAAAAGAACTGACTAAGCGGGAATGGCTTATCTGGCTGTGTTCCCTCATTATAGTGCTGGTATCGAATCTTCTCACTGCAGATCTGGACATTCTCACACTTGCAGCGGCCCTCATAGGCGTGACATCGCTTATATTTGCGGCAAAAGGAAATGTGTGGGCGCAGATACTGATGGTGGTTTTTAGTATACTGTATGGAATCATATCTTTTAGGTTCCGCTACTGGGGTGAGATGATAACCTACCTCGGGATGACGATGCCGATGGCGGTGTGGTCCGCCATAACATGGTTCAAGAATCCGTCGGAGGACAACAGCAGTGAGGTTGCCATACAGAAACTGACAAGAAGACATGTGATATGGGTCACTGTCAGCACGGTGCTTGTAACGGTTGTATTCTACTATATACTGATGCTGCTTGATACGCCGAATATAGTGTTCAGTACAATATCAATAGTCACAAGCTTCCTTGCAGCGGCGCTCACCATGCTCAGGTCGTCATACTATGCGGTGGGATATGCAGCAAATGATGTGATTCTGATAGTTTTGTGGGTTCTCGCATCGCTTGAGAATCCGGCATATATTCCTGTAGTTGTAAACTTCGTCATATTCTTTGCGAATGATATGTATGGCTTTGTGAGCTGGAAAAAGAGGGAAGTGAGGCAGGCTGTGGATTTGTAGCAGATAAATGAGGTGCAATTTGCAACATAAATAGACAGTAGTACAATGTTTAAGGTGCTGACAGCTATATGCCCATAACTGTCAGCACCATAATCTGATTATTATTGTTGAATATCGGCAATATACACTGTTTTGATGTATACATAGTGCGCTGCCAGACAGAACGATAAAATAATAAATAGAACATAAGTGAAATCTTATCATAATAGGAGGACGCACAGATGAATATAAACATAAGAGAGTACATGGCAGCAGATGCAGCTGCAGCATCAGAGATATGGAATCAGGTTGTTGATGATGGAGTGGCATTTCCACAGGAAGAAGACCTGTCTTCGGAAGAGGGAGATGCATTTTTCAAGGAGCAGACATATACCGGTATTGCCGAGAACGCAGAGAGTGGTGAGGTGGTAGGACTCTACATACTTCATCCGAACAACGTTGGAAGATGCGGACATATATGTAACGCCAGCTATGCCGTGAGACGCGACGTCCGCGGTGAACACATAGGAGAAAAGCTTGTGCTTGACTGTATCTCCATGGCAAAGAAGAAAGACTTTGGAGTGCTCCAGTTCAATGCCGTAGTAGCATCAAATGTACATGCACTCCATCTGTATAAAAGGATTGGTTTTACTTCGCTGGGCGTTATCCCGGGAGGCTTCAGAATGCCGGATGGACATTACGAGGATATCATTCCGCACTATTATGACCTTAGAAAAGATGCAGATCAGTAATGAGTTGCAGCATACGGTGCAACATCACAGAAAAATATGTTGATGTTACGATCTGACAGCGGTATACTTGTTTTCAGAGAATTGGATAGTATATGGGGAGCTGGCGAGTTAGCCGGCTGAGAGGAGGCTGAACGCTTCGACCCAAAACCTGATGCGGATAATGCCGCCGTAGGGATACGTTTGATACATACATAATGATGTAAGTAAGAAAGAAGAGACGCATTCCCTCGTCTCTTCTTTTTTTTCATAAGGAATAATCCACGTGAGTGGGATATTCCTAAAGTGGCTGATTGGGGGCACCACCTTCCGCCACTATAAAAGTGTAAGAGAAACAAATATTAGATCTGGAACAGATGTATAAAGCCGGATCAGATTGGAGGAACAGATGAGAAATTACACAACACAGATGGATGCTGCAAGAAAAGGCATAGTAACTCCTGAGATTGAGAAAGTTGTCGAGAAAGAGCACATGTCCACTGAGGCGCTGATGAAACTGGTAGGAGAGGGCAAGGTAGCGATACCTGCAAACAAGAAGCACACATGCTTAAATCCAGAGGGAGTTGGAAGCATGCTGAGGACCAAGATCAATGTCAACCTCGGTGTGTCAAGAGACTGCAAGGATTACGGTATCGAGATGCAGAAGGTTATGAGTGCTGTCGAGATGGGAGCAGAGGCGATCATGGACCTGTCAAGCCACGGCAATACACAGCCGTTCAGACAGAAGCTCACTTCAGAGTGTCCGGCCATGATAGGAACTGTGCCGGTATATGACAGCGTTATTCATTATCAGAGAGATCTCGCAACTCTTACTGCACAGGATTTCATCGATGTGGTTCGTCTTCATGCGGAGGATGGAGTTGATTTTGTGACTCTCCACTGCGGAATAACAAGAAAGACGATCGAACAGATCAAGAAACATAAGAGAAAGATGAATATAGTCAGCCGTGGAGGAAGTCTTGTATTTGCATGGATGACCATGACTGGTAACGAGAATCCGTTCTATGAGTATTTTGACCAGATCCTTGATATATGCGAGGAGTACGACGTGACGGTATCACTTGGAGATGCATGTCGTCCGGGATGTCTTGCGGACGCAACGGATGTATGTCAGATAGAGGAGCTTGTCAGACTTGGAGAGCTGACAAAGCGCGCGTGGGATCATAACGTACAGGTTATGGTTGAGGGCCCTGGACATGTGCCACTCAATCAGATCGCAGCCAACATGGAAGTTCAGAAGACACTCTGTATGGGCGCACCATTCTACGTACTTGGACCTCTTGTCACAGATATAGCACCGGGATACGATCACATCACAAGTGCCATAGGCGGAGCAGTCGCAGCCATGAATGGTGCAGCATTCCTCTGTTACGTCACACCAGCAGAGCACCTTGCCCTGCCAAATGTAGAAGATGTTAAGCAGGGAATCGTCGCATCCAAGATAGCAGCCCATGCGGCAGATATAGCAAAGGGAATACCTGGAGCGAGGGATATAGATGACAAGATGGCGGATGCGAGACGTGTCCTCGACTGGGATGCACAGTTTGCATGTGCCATAGATCCTGGGACCGCAAAGGAGATCAGGGACAGCAGAAAGCCTGATGACGAGTACAGCGACACGTGCAGTATGTGCGGTAAGTTCTGTGCTGTCAGATCGATGAACAAGGCGCTGTCAGGGGAGTATATAGATATTCTTTGATGTAACATATACATATTATGTATGAAAATTGCAGATGGTGGTACATGGAGAGGTTCCGTGTACCGCCATTTTTGCACATGTTTGTTATTTTTGCCTATTGTAATGGAAAATAAACAAGTATAGAATATAGGCAAAAAAGAGCACATATGCTGGAAGGAAAATTCTATAGATATGTGGCTTTATTATGTGGGGAGAAATAGAAGATGAAAAAAGATGACGGTGGATTTTCGTTGGTTGAACTCATTATTGTTATCGCTATTATGGCGGTGCTGGCAGGGGCACTTGCTCCGATGCTTATTAAGTACATTCAGAAATCACGAGACAGCAAGGCTATAACAAATGCAAGAAATTTTGAGACTGCTGTGGAAACGTCTTTGATTGACGCCAGTGAGGGGACGCTTGGCAGTGATGCCGAGAGAGATGCATCGGGATTCAGTGTGCAATATTTGTCAAGTAATGCGTCTGCCCCAAATCCTAATGATTCAACACATAGCCTGATAGCGTCAATATACAATTCCTTTGATCCAAAAGGACAGGGCTTTGAGGCAATTGCGGTGGTTGATACGGGGAAGGTTCAGCAGATTACATACAAGGATCTCAAGACGCGCAAGGTGTATGTATATTATGCTGATGATTCCAAGAAATATGGTACAAGGACCGAGTCTGGTAAGGCGGGAGAGTGGCTTAGATATGATACGAACATAGGCGACAGTTGGGTGAGGTGGTATTCGATATGTGAAGGAAAGTATACTACACCGTGGTGGAATGGACATCAGTCAGATTGATATTGGATATTAGATCTGCGCGCATATCAGTTATTGGAGAGCTGATATAAACTATAGAGAAAAGAAGGGGTAGGATTGAATAAGGATTTGACAGTTGGAAGGCCGGAATCAGTGTTATGGAGATTCTGCCTTCCACTTTTTGGAAGTGTAATATTTCAGCAGCTCTATAACATAGCGGACAGCTTTGTGGCAGGGCAGTTCATAGGAGAAAATGCTCTGGCGGCGGTCGGCAACAGCTATGAGATAACACTTATCTTCATAGCATTTGCATTTGGATGCAATATAGGCTGTTCGGTCATAGTATCCCAGCTGTTCGGGGCAAAGAAATACAGCGAGATGAAGACTGCGGTCTGGACTACTCTCATAGCAAGCACGGTACTTGTGGCGGTTCTCATGCTGGTTGGATTCCTGCTTGGAGAGAGACTGCTGGCACTTATTGATACCCCGGATGAGCTGATGAGAGATTCGCTTACTTATCTGAACATATACATATTGGGCGTGCCATTTTTGTTCTTCTACAATATAGCGACAGGAATATTCTCCGCGCTGGGCGATTCGAGAACGCCGTTTATATTTCTTGCCATCTCATCGGTGTCCAACATAGCCGTTGATATACTGTTTGTAAAGATATTTGAAATGGGGGTAAATGGAGTTGCGTGGGCTACATTCATCTGTCAGGGTGTGAGCGCTGTACTTGCGATAATAGTTGTGTTCAGACGTCTGGCGGCAGTTCATACTGAGGGGAAGGTCCGTGTATTTTCGGGAAACATGCTGGGCAAGATAGCAGTCATAGCCATACCGAGCATACTTCAGCAGAGCTTTATCTCAGTTGGAAATATAATTATTCAGAGCGTCATCAATGGATTTGGAGCCTCTGTCATAGCGGGCTATGCGGCGGCTGTAAAGCTCAACAATCTCGTCATAACGTCATTTACAACACTTGGAAATGGAATATCCAACTATACCGCACAGAATCTTGGCGCGGGTAAGATCGACAGGATAGGACAGGGACTTAAAGCTGGAATAAAACTCATATGGGGACTATGCATACCATTTGCGGTTCTGTACTTCTTCTTTGGCCGTTATGGCATGTATCCATTTATGGAGAACAGGACAGGACTTGCCCTTGACACGGGAGTCACGTATCTCAGGATACTGGCGCCATTCTACTTTGTAGTATCGGCAAAGCTTGTAGCGGATGGAATACTAAGGGGAACAGGCATGATGGGCAGATTCATGACATCGACATTTACGGATCTGATACTCAGGGTGGTGCTGGCGATAGTGCTGTCAAGAGTTATAGGTTCCGCCACGGGAATATGGTTGGCCTGGCCGATAGGCTGGACTATAGCAACAGTCATGTCACTGTTATTCTGTGTGAATGGCATTAAGAAGCTGAAAAGAGAAAAAACAGGGAGGATATAATAGATGACAGATAAAATTACTCAGAAGAGCCATGAAGATATGAGTAAAGAAATAAACAAAGATGGTGTGACGGTGCGTACACGGGGATATCATATATGGAGAGTTATATTCTGTATAATAGGCGTGCTGGGAATGCTGATGTTCATATATCCAGTGTTCAGAGGCTGTCATGTGAATATAGGAACCCTGCTGGGAACAGGCGTGTTTGCACTTCTCACATTGTATGGAGTATTCAGGGCAAAGATAGACAAATCTGTCAGAAAGCTTTGGGATAAAAAAGCAGGAAAGGTATGCTTAAGTATCGTGCTTGCGCTTGTAACCATTGCTCTTGCCCTTGTTGTGGTCATCACGTATCACATGGTCTATGCGGCTCATGTAAAGCCTAAACAGGATGCCACAGTCGTGGTGCTCGGATGCGCGGTTAGAGGCGGCGGTCCAAGCCTTATGCTGAGAGAGAGACTTATAGCAGCACAGGATTATCTTGATGAGAACCCGGAGGCTGTATGTGTTGTGTCCGGTGGACAGGGCGCAGATGAGAGCATGTCGGAGGCTCAGTGCATGTATGAATACCTTACAGAGCACGGAATTGCTCCGGAGAGAATATATATGGAAGACAAGTCTACATCCACAAGGGAGAATATAAAGTTTTCGGCTCAGATCATAGAACAGAATGACCTGCCTGACGGAATGAATATCGTGACAAATGAATTCCATGAGTACAGGGCAAAGAGGATTGCGGAAAAGCAGGGGATAGATACGGGTTCCATAGCCGGAAGCACCGCATGGTGGCTGCTTCCGACATACTATGTCAGGGAGATGGCAGGCATACTGTATGAGTGGATCAGCGGCTGATACGTGGACAGGTGCGCTGCGAGGCGGACAAAGTGAATACAATGATCCGCCGGACGCCCATGCAGGGATATTTGGTCGAAATGCACAGATAACCTTGAAAAAGCCTTGTAATATTTCTTGAAAAATGCATGTAAAAACGTACTTCTAAATAGAAGAAATTATGTTATAATGGCTCTGTATGATACAAATACAGTATCCAGTTAAAAGGAGAACGAGATGAACAAATTAGAACTTCAGAAAAAAGCTGTAGAAGTTCGCAAGGGCATTGTCACAGGTGTATACAATGCAAAGAGCGGACATCCAGGCGGCTCATTATCAGCAGCAGACCTGTTTACTTATCTTTATTTTGAGGAGATGAATGTGGATCCTAAGAATCCTGATGACGAGAATCGTGACAGATTCGTGCTCTCAAAGGGACACACAGCTCCGGGCTACTACGCAGCACTTGCGTTAAAAGGCTTTTTCCCAATAGAAGACTTAAAGACACTCAGACATGTTGGATCTTACCTTCAGGGACATCCTGACAAGAAGCACACCCCAGGTGTGGATATGTCATCAGGATCACTTGGACAGGGACTTTCAGTTGCAGTAGGTATGGCACTTGCAGCCAAGATGCAGGGCAAGGATTACAGAACATACTGTCTCTGCGGTGACGGAGAGATCCAGGAGGGACAGATATGGGAGGCAGCTATGTTCGCAGGACATAGAAAGCTTGACAATCTGTGCGTTATAGTAGATAACAACAATCTTCAGATCGACGGAACGGTTGAGGATGTATGCTCACCATATCCTATAGATGAGAAGTTCAAGGCATTCAACTTTCATGTTATCAATATCAATGGCAATGACTTTGACGAGATCGACAAGGCATTTGCTGAGGCAAAGTCCCACAAGGGTGAGCCTACAGCGATCATCGCCCATACAGTAAAGGGCAAGGGCGTGTCATTCATGGAGGACAAGGCCGGCTGGCATGGAAAGGCTCCAAATGAAGAAGAGTACAAGATCGCCATGGAAGAACTTGAGAAGGAGGCTGCAGCATTATGATAGAGAATAAAGCAATCGCAACCAGAGAGAGCTATGGCAATGCCTTAGTAGAGATCGCAAAGGAGCATGACAATCTTGTAGTTTTAGATGCAGACCTTGCAGAGGCAACCAAGACAGTTATATTTAAGAAAGCTTATCCGGAGCGCCACGTTGACTGTGGTATCGCAGAGGCGAACATGGCAGGCATTGCTGCCGGAATGTCAACATGTGGATACGTTCCTTTTATGAGTTCATTTGCAATGTTCGCTGCAGGACGTGCATTTGAGCAGGTTAGAAATACTATCGGCTACCCACATCTGAATGTGAAGATCGGTGCCACACACGCAGGAATCTCAGTGGGTGAGGATGGAGCGACACATCAGTGCTGTGAGGATATCGCACTTATGAGAGAGATACCGGGTATGGTTGTCATCAACCCATGTGACGATGTAGAGGCAAGAGCAGCAGTCAAGGCTGCATATGAGTATGTAGGACCTGTATATCTCAGATTTGGAAGACTGGCAGTTCCAGTCCTCAACGATGAGAGCACATACAAGTTTGAGATTGGCAAGGGCGTTAAGCTCAAAGATGGCAAGGACATATCTATCATAGCTACAGGACTTTGTGTATCTGAGGCTGTGAAGGCTGTGGATATGCTCGCTGCTGACGGTATAGATGCTGAACTCATCAACATCCACACCATCAAGCCTATCGATGAGGATATCATCGCTGAGACAGCTCAGAAGACAGGAAGAGTGTTCACAGTTGAGGAGCACTCCATCATAGGTGGTCTCGGAAGTGCTGTTGCAGAGGTTCTTGCTGAGAAGTGTCCTACAAAGCTGACAAGGATCGGTGTGAGAGATACATTTGGTGAGTCAGGCCCTGCAAAGGAACTGCTTCACAAGTACTGCCAGTGACTCGCTCACGCACAGTCCGGTCGCAATGATCGTACAATCCTTGCCGTCGCGCAGCT
>OQVU01001037.1_pt1 | contig 10902 bp, 10 predicted proteins | sample 1691611 | NCBI WGS metagenome assembly OQVU01 (sample SAMN03418272, study PRJEB22391) | human gut metagenome | biome: human-gut; feature: organic feature; material: feces | host: Homo sapiens | place: Tanzania | collected 2013-01
GGAGATCCGAATGAAAAGAAGAGTGGATTGATATAAAAAGTCCGGATTCATGAGGTAAATTCATGATCCGGACTTTGTCTATTATATTATTCCATCGTTTTTACATCGGTATGTCTGATATGCCATACGGATAAAAAGTAAAAAATGGCTACATAAATGGCGCAGGCTATGATAAAGGTTGGTACATTCAGCTCGTTGGTGAGGCTTGTGCTTTTAAGTCCCATCTGGACCATGGCATAGGGAAGGAAAAATCCCCAGCCTTTGGAAAGAAACATCATTCCCAGAAATCCGCCGATAAGGGCAATTCCTATTGGAATGGTAAAAGAACGTATGGTTAGCGATAGGTAACTTTGAACGGCTGAAAGGGAAATACAGGCAAAAGTGCCACACAGCATACATTCAAAAAATTCTAACGGTATTGTTCCGGTCAGTCCGATGGCTTTACCACTTATGATGTACAGTATGCCAATCCATAGGATGCACAAAATGGACATGCTGGATGAGATACACAGTTTGTCACGGATCAGTCTGCCCGGAGATTCTATGGTCAGGATGATATTCCAGTTGGTGCCGTGATGCTCCATACGCCACAAAAGGCTGCACAAAACGCCGGTCAGCGGAGACAGAAAAAAGAGACCTAAAAAGAGTGACTGCTGTGTCCATAATGCTTCCCAGGTAAAGCTTAAAATTCCCTGATTGGCAAGAAAGTTGATGATGCCGATGATCGCAGAAATAACAGGCATCAGTATAAATGCAACCCAGACAGGGGAATGTTTCAGCTTGATCATTTCTGACGGCAGTGCGGTATGGATCTTGTGTGTACGGATGGTTTTACCGGCACGTGTTCGCAAATGGTTTTCTTCCATATGTGTATACAGGATAAAGCCTAAAAGGAGAGTTAGCCCCAGGTAAAAAAATGCGAGCAGCCAGTCTCTTTGAGGCGGAAAATACCAGCTGTAGGAAGAATACTTATCTCCGGAATGGTATTCCATATTCAATGCGCGGAGAGCACTGATCACCGACCATGGAAACAGGAGTCTGTCACTGATATACATCATGAATATGCCTGCAAGAGTGCCGCAGAGACTGATGGAGAGTGCTACAAACTGCATGGTAAAGAGCATGGACAGTAGAAGCTGCAGCTGGTATATGACCATGCCGCCGATGATTTCTCCGACAAAGGTAAGCTGCAAAGCCTTAAGCGGAGGAAATCCGGGAAAACGCATGTACTTTGCAAAAGCGATGGTAATTCCCATTTCCAGTACACAGAAAATGACCAGCCAGACAAAGCCGTAAAGTACTTTTCCTAAGTAAAGAGAGGAAGGCAACTGGAGTGTCTGCAGCAAATTCCATGAGCCTGCTTTGTGTTCCAGATCCATTGTCCGGCTTGCGAGGACTGCCATAAATACGGATAAAAAGATCGTGTTGAGCAGCGGAAAATAAAAAAGGATCGCTTCCCAGGCATAGGGAAAATCAGCCATATCATTTTTCTTAATACCGATAAACAGATAGCAGAGATTGATGAGGATAATGAAAAGTACCATCAAAAGTGTTGGTTTTCTTTTCGCTTTTTCAAATTCCAGTTGCATGCTTTTAATCGGAGAAACAGAGATCATAAAGAGTTACCTCCTTCCGTCAGCTGTAAGAAAGCATCCTCCAGTGTCTGACCTTCTTTTTCCAGCGCGTCCAACCTACCCTGATAAAGCATGTGACCGTGATGAATGATGCCGACATAATCAGCCATTTGTTCTACTTCCGAAAGAAGGTGGCTGGAAACAATGATCGTGATGCCGCGCTCCTCGCTCAGGGTGCGGATTAAAGTACGGATTTCCTGAATGCCGGACGGATCCAGACCATTGGTGGGCTCATCCAGGATCAGGATATCTGGGTCACCGAGAAGTGCCATGGCAATGCCCAGTCTCTGACGCATTCCGAGAGAATAGTTTTTCAGCTTTTTGTCCTTCTGTTCATATAGACGGACGGTCTTTAAGGCAGATGTAATAGCATCTTCCGGCACACCTTTTAATTTCTGGATGATCTGCATGTTTTCAAGTCCGGTCAGATGACCGTAGCCGCCCGGATTTTCAATCAGACTGCCAATCGAGCGGTTGAGACGAAGGCGGGTGGATGCAGATACCTTTTGGCCGAGAATTGATATCTCTCCATCGGTCTGCCGGATCAGCCCCAGAATCAATTTCAATGTTGTGGTTTTTCCAGCACCGTTAGGACCTAAAAATCCATAGACGATTCCTTTTGGTACCTGCATATTCAAGTTCCTGACACGGTAGGCTGAGCAGCTTTTTTTACTTAAATTTTTTGTTTCGATGATGTATTGGTTCATGATGAAACCTCCTTTTGCATTTCTGTTGTCAGCTTAGCAGGAAAACCTTAAGGTTATATGATGCTAACCTTACATTTAGATTAAGAAGTGGTGGAAATGATGCAATTAGAGATGCGGAATTATATAATCTGAATGTAGTGTTTGGTGGAAAAAATTACTGTGCAAACAATGAAAAAGATGTGTAGATAGTAAATGAAACAGCATAGAAACTGAAACTTACTGTGTAAATAATATATTTTTTGCGCAAGCAGTAAAAAAGAAGCAAGAGAATGAAAAATTACTGTATGAGAGATAAAAACGTCGTGTGAGCAGTAAAGAGGAAAAGGCAGGGCTGGGAAATTACTGTATAAACAATAAAAAAGCCCTGCAGGCAGTAAATGAAGAATCAAAGTAACAAACTATAAAAGAAAAGATAAAAAGTCAGGAGGATCCGCTTATGATTTTGGAGGAATGCCGCATTCTGCTGGTGGATGATGAGCAGCCAATCTTAGATATGAATCAGAAAATGCTCCGTGAAAAAGGCTTTCAGCATATAGAAACTGCGCCGGATGCTGTACATGCCCGTGAGCTGATGGAAAAAACAGAGTTTCAGCTAGTTGTGCTGGACATTATGATGCCGGGAATGGATGGCTTTTCGCTCTATGAATACTGGATGAAGCAGGGGGGTGCTGTGCCGATCATTTTTCTGTCAGCCAGGGATGAGGAAGCAAGCCGGTTGAAAGGGTTGGGACTTGGCGCTGACGATTATCTGACCAAGCCATATACGCTGGAGGAGTTGTATCTGCGTATAAAGGCAGTTTTGCGACGGACCTATCATCTGACGGAAAATAAAAAGATCATATTAGGAAATGCCAGCATTGATCTGTTATCTGGGACGGTGTACAACAAAGACAAAAGGTATGAGCTTACCGCCAAGGAATATATTTTATTTTCAAAGCTCTATGATAACAGAGGAAAGATTGTATCAATGAATGCCCTGATGGATGCTTTATGGCCGGACGGAAGCTATGGACTGGAAAATTCGCTGGTCGTCCATATCCGGAGACTGCGTGAAAAAGTAGAAGAAAATCCGTCGAAGCCAAAATATATCCAGACCCTGAGAGGACTCGGATACCGGCTCAATGGGAAAGATGAATCATAAAGGAGCAACATAATGAAACGTTTGTCAATGTATTTTTTATCCATGATTCTGGTGGCAGTTTCCCTGTTTCTGGTAAATGTTGGAATGTTGGTCGGAATTGCAAAAATTACACATAATGATTCCTATCAGATAGAAATAGGAAGAATCTCGGATGCCGTTACATGGGACGATAAAAAATATGTGATCGGCAAGGACGCAGCGACGGAACTGGAAAGTATGCAGGCATTTGCGATGCTCATCAATGAAGATGGAAAGCTTGTCTGGCAGTTTGACAAGCCGGAGGACGTTCCAGAGCAGTACACACTTTCGGATATTGTGGCCTTTTCAAAATGGTATCTAAACGACTATCCGGTGTATACCTGGGGAAGGGACGACGGTATTCTGGTTATCGGGCTTCCCAAAAATTCAATCTGGAAATATCCGATGGAATTAGGGCTTCCTACGATGAAAATGCTCGTGACGTTATTTCCGTATCTGATTATTTTTGACCTTCTTATTTTTATTATTTTTCCGATTTGGATAACAAAAAAATGGATGAACGTGCGGGAAAAAAAGCGGTCAGAATGGATTGCCGGGGTGTCGCATGATATTCGGACGCCTTTAAGTATTGTGCTTGGAAATGCGGAAAAAGGGAGTGTCACGGAAAAGCAGTGTCTGCGTATCCGGGAACTGGTAAACAATCTCAACACGGAAAACAAGCTGGAAATGGGCACCGGAAAATGGCAGAAGGATAAGATCAAAATGGCAGAGCTTGTCCGGGAAATGATCTGTGATTTTATCAATGTGGGCGGAGATATTTACGAGTGGAATGTGGAAATTGATCCAGAGCTGGAAAACAGCATGATATATGCGGATAAAGGGCTCGTCAGCAGAATGCTTGAAAATCTGATCTCCAATGCCATCGGACACAACGAAGACGGCTGCTACATTACGGTCTGTATGCAAAAACAGCCGGCAAATAAAATGGCCGTTATTGTAAAAGATAATGGAAAGGGCTGCAATGAGGATACATTGCGTGAGTTAAACCGAAGACTGTCATACCGGTATCTGCCGGAGCATGGACTGGGACTGCGGGTCGTAAAGCAGATCGCTAAAAAATACAGGTATGGCTTGCATTTTCAAAGTCAGGAAGGAAAGGGCTTTGAAGCGGTTGTAGATCATATTCCGATGGTGTAAAATATCCGTAGAATTGTAAAAGATATAACAGGAGAGGTTTCAATATGTGTACAGCAGCAACTTATCAGTCAAAAGATTTTTATATGGGTCGCACCCTCGATTATGAATTTTCATATGGGGAAGAAATTACGATCATGCCCAGGAACTATCCATTGACATTCCGCTATCAGGGAAAAAGAGAAACACATTATGCAATGATCGGAATGGCGCATGTAGCCGGAGATTATCCGCTTTATTATGATGCGGTCAATGAAAAAGGACTGGGAATGGCAGGGCTTAACTTTGTGGGAAATGCCGTTTATGCAAAGCCCTGTGAGGATGGATCTGATGTGGCGCAGTATGAATTTATTCCGTGGATACTCAGCCAGTGCCAAAATCTGGAAGAGGCCAGGAAGCTTTTAAAAGAAACCAATTTAACAGGCACGCCGTTTAGCGAACAGCTCCCTGCGGCACAGCTTCACTGGATCATTGCGGATCAAAGCGGAGCCATTACCGTCGAAGCGGTGGCAGAAGGATTGAAGGTCTATGACAATCCGGTGGGTGTCCTTACCAACAATCCGCCCTTTGACAAGCAACTGTTTAACCTCAATAACTATATGCATTTATCGTCAAAGCAGCCGGAAAATCTGTTTTCTGACAAGCTTTCTTTGCAGACCTACAGCCGTGGAATGGGTGCCCTGGGGCTTCCCGGAGATCTATCATCCGCATCCCGCTTTGTACGCGTGGCTTTTGTGAAAATGCATGCGGTATCCGGCGAGAGTGAGACAGACAGTGTCGGACAGTTTTTTCATATATTGGGATCGGTCGACCAGCAGAGAGGCTGCTGCGAGGTGGCAGAAGGAAAATATGAGATCACGATCTATACATCCTGCTGGAATGCCATGAAGGGAATTTATTATTACACGACATATACCGGTCATCAGATCAGCGCCGTGGATATGCACAAGGAAGATCTGGACGCTTACAGCCTGATCCGTTATCCGATGCTGCAGGAAGAAAAAATATACATGCAGAATGGATCGGATCAAAGATAAAGTCAATATGGGAACTGAAATATCAGTAAAAATATCAGCGAAAACAGCAATAAAAATAGGATAGAAATAGCAATATAAAAACGGAAACAAAGATATTTATATACAAAACAAAATCTCCATGATATGTATGATCATAGTCATCATATGCATCATGGAGATTTTTACATGTTCTTTACGCGAGCATGGTATTGCACTTTACAATCGGGGTTTATTCTTATCATATGAAAGCTCCTACGGCGGACCAATTCGCCGGTATGGACCAATGATAAACCTGTCATTTGGGAGGTAAGAATTATGAAAAAGATCTGGAATACCGTAAAAACACTGCGTTTAAAAAATGAGTATAAAAATAAATTGTTTATCCTGTTGTCAATCGTGGAATATTGTCTGATCGGCGGCCTGATCTGGCTGGTTCTGGGTAAAATATATTTTCCCGGAATATCCTGGCTGTTATGCTTTGTCGGATATCCGGGAATCTTTATCGGTTTCTTTGGATCCATCCTGTATCTGTATCGTCACGATCTGAATGAATGACAGGTTTTGTTACATCAATACAACCATCACTTCACAGCTTTCCAATGTCAACTCATCCTTTGGAAGCTCTGTACGACCCCGGTTGGATAAAAGAATTTCTGCTGCCGGAGCCTCAAGCGTCAGGCTGACAGGATCCTTTCCGAAGTTAGCAACGACTAATATTTTCTGACTGTCTGTCTGGCGGTAATATGCCATCACCGTATCACGATCCATATATGCAGGTACAAATTTTCCATATGTAAAGGTTTCCTGGTAAGCCTCGGACTTGCGGAGGTGAATCAGAGCCTTATAGTAACTGAGTACTGAGTCCGGATTGTCAATCTGGCTTTTCACATTGATGCTATGATAATTGTCATTTAATTTGAGCCATGGTGTTCCCTTGGTAAAACCGGCATTGGAATCATTGCTCCACTGCATGGGAGTGCGTGCGTTGTCACGGCTCATGCGATAGCAGGCAGCGAGGGCTTCTTTTTCGGTCAGCCCGGCAGCCCGTGCTAACTGGTACTGGTCCTTGGTGTTGATGTCGTCATATTCATCAATGCTTTCAAAGACTGCATTTTGCATGCCGATTTCCTGTCCCTGATAGATAAAGGGGATTCCGCGTAGCAGAACGCTGGTAGTACCAAGCATTTTGATGCCCATTGGATTCTGTGCATATTCCGGAAGATAGCGGGAAGCACCGCGGGGTTCATCATGATTTTCAATGATATTGGCCTCAAATCCGTAGTCTTGTGCCTGCAGCTGGGATCTGACGATACTTTCTCTCCATTCTTTAAAGGAAATCTCCGGGGCATCATACCAGCCGTGTTTACCGGTACTCAGTGTATGGGCACTGAAGTCAAACATGGTGGAAAAATGTCCGTTTTCACCGATAAATTCATTCAATTCATCGTCCTTCATATTGAAAACTTCCGCAACGGTAAAGGCATCGTATTTCTGGAAGGTGTGAATTTTCAGATCTTCCAACAGCTTGCCTACACCGTGAACATGCTCAACCATTTTCCAGCAGTTAGCCAGTCCATCCGGTCCGTCCGGTTCAAAATCGGGGAAATCAGGATCTTTTTTGATATTGATGATCGCGTCGATACGGAAACCGGCAAGCCCCTTGTCAAGCCACCAGTTGATCATACGGTAAAGCTCATCCAAAAGTCTGGGATTTTCCCAGTTTAAATCCGGCTGCTCCTTGGCAAACATATGAAAATAGTACAGATCCGTACCGGGAACCGGCTCCCAGCAGCTGCCGCCAAAGTAGGAACGGTAATTGCTCGGCGGGTTGCCGTTTTTACCCTTGCGGAAATAAAAATAATCGGCATATTCACCATACGGATCAGCCAAAGCCTTCTGGAACCACTTATGCTTGTCGGAGCAGTGGTTGATGACCAGATCCATGATAATGTACATATTACGTTTTTTAGCCTCGGCTAACAATTCTTCAAATTCTTCCATCGTACCAAATTCTTTGGCAATGGCATAATAATCGGATATATCGTATCCCTGATCTACAAAGGGAGACTGATAAATAGGGGAAAGCCATATGATGTCAATTCCCAGCGACTTTAAATAATCCAGTTTTGAAATAATACCGCGTAAATCACCGATTCCATCAGCATTGGTATCCAAAAAGCTTTTGGGGTAAATCTGATATGCAACTTTGTTGTGCCACCATTTTTGTTTCATAATGCTAACTCCTTGTCTTTTATCTGATATTCTCTGTGTTTTGTAATATTAATATATTGCTTTTGCTTGACGCAATTCAAGCATTTTCTTGCGCTTTTTTGAAAAATAATAAAACAATTATGCGCAAACAGGGACTGTGTAAAAAAAGAAACGGTAAAGGACGACAGAAATTGACAAAGGACGCGTACGACTATGGAAATCATCAATCAATCTATGATAAAATGGACAGGCAAAGATAAGAGAAATTTTGGAGGCACCGAAATGGATTCAATAGGAAACAGATTATTTGAGCTTCGGAAGAAAAAGGGGATTACGCAGGAAAAGCTTGCAGAAAAGTTAAATGTCAGCAGGCAGTCTGTGTCCAACTGGGAGCTGGATAAATCTCTGCCGGATACGGATAAGCTGTTAGTGCTTGCCCAGATTTATGATGTCAGTCTGGATTATATCGCATATGGAAAACAGGAAGAGATTGCAGGGCAGTCCACAGACGGACAGACTGCATCCATAGAGAAAATTGACATAGAAAAGCAGAAACAGTATAAAACAGGTCTTTTGCATACCAAAAGATTTTTGCTGATCGCGGGCATCGTATGTACATTGCTTTGTATCCCGGTTGTGATCCTGCTTTCTCATATCATGGGACATCTGTCAGGAAAGAGTGAAAATCTGAATTCCAATCTGGTGACGGTTGAGCGGATACTGGACCAGTATTCCTACGCGGAGGTTGTCAAGCTGGACGGTTCCGGAAATTATACCAAGGATCATGTGTGGCTGGATACGAGAAATCTTTCAGAGGGGGATTACATTTTCTCCTTTACCGATCCTGATACGCCGAAAAAACTCAAATTTGAATATTATAAAAAGACCATGCTCGTTCCTTTTTTAGGCCTTCTTTGTCTGGTATTTCTGGATACGATGATTGGCATTTCTTTTTTCAAGCTCAAGTTATTAAATGCCTCAAATGCTTGAAAATAGGGGATTGCAAGCAGAATTTGCGCATTTGTAAAGGCGATTTGCTGGAATAATCCGTGCCATTTTTATAAGCTTAACTTGTTTTTCGGACACAGAAAGCGCGCGACAGAAAAACAGGATAAAAATGGAAAGGAGAAGATGGATGAATCCAAAAAAGAGACTGCTTTTGACATTTGTGATCTTGCTGGTGGCTGGTATCACTGTGATCGCTGCATTGATATACCAAAATGGAAAAGGCTATGATGAAGATACCAACAGGACCGAAGACATGATACCGGCGGACCGTGGAATGGAAGAAACTGTTTCACAGGATATGCTGGAAATGGATCAGACGAAGTTTCAGTATTCCCTTCCGGATGGCTTCTATTTAGAATATGAGGATTTGGCGATAGACGGGGGATGCATGAAGGAATATATGGACCATGATTATCAAAAAGTGGTCGATGTCTACCTGTACGAGATACACAAGGAAGATGTAGGAATTTTGGATCCGGATCATCCGGAACGTTCTGCTGTATACAATGATGTTACGGTTGACGCCGATGAATGGCTGCGACAGATGCGCCTGACGTTTTTAGAGCGTGACGATGAAAGTGATATCAATACAGAAGAAACAGAAAATGGTGCTATTCAGTATTTTATCAAATACCATAAAAATGAAGATGGCATCATGCAGGGGACATTAGCGGGAGTACTTAAAATAGATGCAGAGCACTATTATTGTGTAAAGATTTCAGAATTTGATCAGGACGAGGCACCTGATATAGAAAAGTACAAAGTATTATTTTAAATGGAAAAGTGAGGAAACATAAATGAAAAAGTTAAATAAACTGATGATTCTCGTGGCAATGCTGATCATGGCCATGGGGCTGACAGCCTGTGAATTTCATGTTAGCACCGGCTCATCCGATGAAAAAAAGGATGAGGAGGTACAAGAGGAAGTTGTAGAGAAAGAAGTAAAAGAAGAGGAAGAAGAGCCTGAAAAAGAAATCGTGGAAGATGTTGAATCAACCGATGTGCAGGACGAAGAGGAAGAAATCGATCTTGACGATGTCAATGACTGGCAGTCACTGATCAGTGAACTGGATACCGAATATGCAAAGGTAGCATGGACAAATGTTGATTCTGTTTTTGAAGAAAATCCGGGAGTTGTTGTGAGCACCGTTCCGGGAAAAGAATTTGGATCCGACGTTTTAATCGTTGCTATTACCAATCTGTATGAAGATGGATTTTGCTTCTCAGGTACTGCAAAGGCACTTGCAGCCGATGGTTCGGTCGTTGGAGAAACCTATATTTATGAAGGCTGCGTTGGCTCCGGCAATACCATTGTTGAATACATTGATTGTGATTCCCTTCCGGATGGCAGAATTGAGTGGGAAGACTGCGATGCCACAGAAACCGATCAGGAATTTGTTCCGTGGGAAGGTGAATACGAAGGTAACTTCAACAGGATGACGGCGAATATCTGTGATGGTTCCCTTAAAGCCTCTTGTATAGTCAAATAGCATATCACACGGCATCTCAGCACTGCCTCCGGAGAGAACAGGTACCTTAAGTACATGTCTGAAGTAAAGACTGCTCATCATAAGGGTCAATGCAAACTGTACAAACGGAGCAAGAGTTGACTTAAACGCCTTGAGCTGCTCGTCATTTGTTCCGTTGAACTTAGGGAATTTTCTCGGTAAAAATTCATCGAGAATGAATGCAACGGGGTCCTTTGCCATTGCAGCATAGTCGGATGCATCCATGGGGCAGTACTCTTTGTGCTGAAGTGTTATTCCGTCGTCAGATACAAAGAATACGTCTGAGCCGAGTGTCCAGCCGAGATTGAGCGCATGCGAAACACACGGAGTAAATGCGGCATCAAAATATACGTCTTTGTATATCTCTCCGTATGCCTTGATGTGCTTGAAGATGTTTTTCTGCGTTTCCTTGAGCGGAACTCCGGAATAGGCGAGAGCGTATGTCTCTATTATGAAAAGTGATTTATAAATTTGCGGTACTTTTATCAGACACTGTTCTGTCGT
>OQVU01001045.1_pt1 | contig 10877 bp, 6 predicted proteins | sample 1691611 | NCBI WGS metagenome assembly OQVU01 (sample SAMN03418272, study PRJEB22391) | human gut metagenome | biome: human-gut; feature: organic feature; material: feces | host: Homo sapiens | place: Tanzania | collected 2013-01
GCTGCTGCCGCGGGTTACAAACCCGCCCCCCAATTAGGCAGATAAATTGCAGTTTAAAAGTTGCGAACCTCTGACGGAATTCTTGTAATTTTGCTCATGGCTTTGAGTTTTGAGTATTGTTTTTTATCACATCTAAGTTACTCATGTTCCGTGATATACGGAAATACTCAAAGCCTTTTTTATGCGATAAACTCAGCCTCAAACTCTAAATTCGAAACTTCAGTAAGGTATTATAGTGCATCGCTATAAGTAAACTATCTAAATAGAGAAGCGAGGTCTCATTGTATTTGATGTGGGGTATTCCCCGAACTACAATGAAACCTCGCTTTTTCTAATTAGCAAGTTAGGCTTTTAAGGAAGCTTTCGCCAAGTAGATGATAAGTGCTACGTAGGCGATGAGTGAAACGACTTGTGAGATAGGTGAACTTAAATAAGCAGCATTGGCAAAGTTGAGACCTCCAAACTGCATACCTGCGCTCACTACGCCCATTAGGGCACCACCAGCAATAAAGCCTGAGGCAAGTAATGTTCCCTTTTCGTTGCGGCGTTGGTTGAGGCTGACGTCGCTTGAGCGTGAGTTGACATACCAATTCACTAATCCGCCAACGATGAGAGGCAGATTGAGTTGTAGCGGTATGAACATGCCCAATGCAAAGGCTAAGGCCGAAACTCCACACACGGTGAGCACGATAGATATAACGGCACCAATACCATAGAGCAACCAAGGGGCACCCTGTCCGCTCATAAGGGGTTCGATAACGGCAGCCATGGCGCGTGCTTGGGGGGCTGCCATTACGTCGCTATTGTCGGGGGTGAAGCCGTAGGCCTTGTTGAGAATCATAATTACGCCGCCAACGGTTGCAGCTGAAACGAGTATGCCCAAGAATTTGAATGTCTCTTGCTTCTTCGGTGTAGCTCCTAACCAGTAGCCAATCTTGAGGTCGGTGATGAACGCGCCTGCTGATGAGAGCGCTGTGCATACGACACCTCCCATAATGAGTGCTGCTACCATACCACCTGTGCCTTTGAGGCCAACAACTACCATTATGATAGATGAAAGGATAAGTGTCATCAGTGTCATGCCGCTTACGGGGTTAGACCCTACAATGGCAATGGCGTTGGCGGCAACGGTGGTGAAGAGGAAGGCGATGATAGCGACAATGAGTATACCTACAATCGTGAAGAGTAAGTTGCCACCCATAACGTCGAAGTAGAAGAATAGGGCGGTAACGATGATAGTGAGCAACGAACCGATAGCAATGATCTTCATTGATAGGTCGCGCTGCGTGCGTGGTGCGTCTTCGGCTTCGCTATTGCCTTTGAATATCTTGCCTACTAAGGTGAAGGCGCTCTTAATTACGCCCCAACTTTTTATTACACCAATGATGCCCGCCATAGCGATGCCACCAATGCCAATGCTTTTGGCGTAACCAAAGAGTTGTTCGGGGCTGGCGTTGGCAGCCGTGATAGCGGCAGCATCGGGAGTAGCCTCGACTATTGTCATATCGGGGAATATGAGCGAAATGGCGGGAACTATAATCCACCATACAGCTACAGAACCAGCACAGATAATCGCGGCATACTTCAGTCCGACGATGTAACCCATGCCCAAGAGGGCGGCGCTGGTGTTGATACTAAACACCAACTTTGCTTTGTCGGCAATGGTCGTTCCTAACTCACAACAGCGTGAGGTAAAGTTCTCATTCCAAGCGCCAAAGGCGGCTACGGCGAAATCGAACAAACCGCCCACGATACCAGCTACCAAGAGGGGCTTTGCTTGTGAACCGCTGCGTTCGCCTGAGATAAGCACTTGCGTCGAAGCGGTGGCTTCGGGGAAGGGATACTTACCGTGCATGTCCTTTACAAAGTACTTGCGGAATGGAATCAAGAACAGAATGCCTAAGATACCACCCAATAGTGATGAAAGGAAAACTTGTAAGAAGTTGACGGTGAGTTCAGGATACTTGTGTTGTAAAATGTATAGGGCTGGCAGCGTAAAGATAGCTCCAGCTACAATCATGCCTGAGCAAGCACCAATGCTCTGAATGATAACGTTTTCACCTAAGGGGTCTTTGCGGTGTGTGGCACCGCTAACGCCAACGGCAATAATAGTAATAGGAATAGCTGCTTCAAATACTTGGCCTACTTTCAGTCCGAGATAGGCAGTAGCGGCCGAGAAAATAACGGCCATGAGTAGTCCCCATACGATAGACCATGGAGTGACCTCTCGGTATTGCACCGTGGGCTTCATAAGCGGTTCGTACTCTTCGCCCTCGTTTAGTGGGCGAAACGCATTGTCGGGCAATGCTACTTCTTTTTTATCCATATATTAGGTTTAATGGGTTTAATAAGTTTAATGAGTTTAATAAGTTTAATTAGGTTTAAACTACAAACTTCCTAACTTTATTAAATTCGATATCACCAAACATCGACGCGGCTCTTTTTAGGTATGAAGAGTGGGTCTTTAGAAGTGATGTTAAAGGCTTTGTACCAAGCGTCGATATGAGGTAGTGCACCATTCACGCGCCAACGAGCAGGCGAGTGGGGGTCAGACTTAACCAACTGACGGAGTTTGGCTTCGCGTGTATTGTTGGCCCATATTAAGCCGTAACTTAAGAAGAAACGCTGTTCGGGCGTAAAGCCGTCCTTGTTGGTTAAGGGGTGTTGCTTCAATTGGTTTTGTAGCGCTTGGAAGGCAATGTTAAGTCCACCGTGGTCGGCAATGTTTTCGCCTAAAGTAAGTTGACCATTAGCGTTCAAGTCGGGTAACACCTTTATGTTGTTGAAAAAGTCGCACATCACCTTGGTGCGCTTCTCAAAGTTCGTTTTATCCTTTTCGGTCCACCAATTCTTGAGGTTGCCGTCTTTATCGAACTGAGCACCTTGGTCGTCAAATCCGTGTGTCATCTCATGACCTATCACAACGCCAATCGCACCATAGTTGCAAGCATCGTCAGCCTCAGCATTAAAGAAAGGCGGTTGCAGAATGCCTGCGGGGAAACATATCTCGTTGGTCGTAGGATTGTAATAAGCATTAATTGTCTGGGGCGTCATGAGCCATTCGTTACGGTCGGTAGGCTTGTTGACATGCTTTTCGATGTAGTAAGCACTGCCGAATTGTGCGGCGCGTTGTCGATTTTCGTAATAACTTAGTGACTCATCGATGTTGAGCTTTGTATAGTCCATCCATTCGTCAGGATAGCCTATCTTCACGTAGAAACTGTTTAACTTCTCGTGTGCCTTTTGTTTGGTCTCGTCACTCATCCACTTTTGCGCATCAATGCGTTGGCCTAAAGCCACTTGTAGGTTCTTCACAAGTTCTATCATGCGCTCCTTAGACGACTGTGGAAAGTACTTCTCTACGTACAACTTACCCAACGCCATGCCTAAAGCACCTTCGACAGCGCTTACGGCACGCTTCCAGCGAGGACGATCTTGTTCGGCACCAGCCATGGTGTGGTCGTAGAAGTTAAACGCTTCTTGTCTGAAGCGGTCACTTAAAGCACTTGTAGCGTCGTCTACTACCTTAAAATAGAGGTAAGCTTTCAACTCGTCAAGGTTGCATTCAGCCAATATTTTCTCAACCTCGTGAATAGGTTCGGGCTGGTTGACCGAAATTTCTTTAAACGCAGGAATGCCCGACAAAAGGAAGTGCGTACTCCAATCAATACCCGGAAAGTCTGTCAGTAGCGCTTGGTACGACATCTTATGGTAGTTGCCTTCCACATCGCGCTGCTGCGTAGCGCTATAAGAAGCCTTAGCTATACGCGTTTCAATAGTCAAAACAGCCTCCATCGCACGTTGGGCATCGGCCTCATTGAAACCTGTCATTTTGAATAAGTTGCTCACGTATGTACGGTAAGCCTCACGAATCTTTTGCGTCGGTTCGTCCTCCTCAAGGTAGTAATCGCGTTCACCCATCGAAATGCCACCTTGATTAATTTGCATCAAGTTCCATTTCGCATCTTTAAGGTCAGCATCACAACCAAAATGGAAGAAGTTGGAGATGCCGAGTGATTGCAGACGTGCCATTTCATATTGTAGCCCTTTGCGGCTATTGATAGCTTGCACCTCGTTGAGCAAAGATTGTATAGGGGCATAGTCTTCCTTATTGCGTCGCACACTGTCCATGGCCAATCGGTAGTACGTGCCAATCTTCTGTTCGAGCGAACCTTGCTTGTGCTTACACAGAGCCATTTGCTCAATCAGTTCGTTGAGTTGCTTTCGATTGTTCTCGGCTAAGGCATCAAATTGTGCATAGCGAGAATATTCAGCCGTGAGCGGATGCGCCTTTTGCCAACCCCCTGTGGCGTATTGGTAAAAGTCAGTGCCTGGCTTTGCGGTTAAGTCCATATTTGCCTTGTCGAGTCCTGACGAAAGGACGTCACTTTGTTGGGCAAAAGCATTTCCCATGACCAAGGCAAAGGTGGGCAGTAGGTATTTAATGTTCATCATATATAATGTATTGTATTCAATGTTAAGTAGCGTTGATTTATTCACTCATTAGTTCAAGTTGCTCCATGGCATTCTCCCAAGCCTCTTCAGCTTGTTTGAGCTTTTGGCCAATCTGAGCATATTGGTCGAAGAGGGCCGCATCGGCAGCGCCTTCTGGGGTGGCGAGTTTCGACTCTAATTGTTGTTTTTCTTCCTCCAAATGAGCAACCTCAGCTTCACATTGAGCTACCAACTTCTCAACTTTGCGGCGCGCTTTGGCTTGTTCTTTGCGCTCTTCGTAGGAGAGCTTCCCCTCAGAACTATTAGCGTTAGCAGAAGACGGTGCTGCCGTCGATGCGTTATTAGCTGAGGGCGAACCTGCGGTGTGTAGCTCGTCGAGCGATTCCATGTCTTTCTTTTGTAAGAAGTCGTAGATGCCGCCGATGTGTTCGCGTACTTGTCCCCCGCCAAATTCGTAAACTTTCGTTACCAAACCATTTAAGAAGTCGCGGTCGTGACTAACAACGATAACTGTGCCGTCAAAGTTTAATATAGCCTCCTTCAACACATCTTTAGTGCGCATGTCGAGGTGGTTGGTCGGTTCGTCAAGGATTAAGAAGTTGACGGGTTCAAGCAATAGTTTAATCATAGCCAAACGAGAACGTTCACCGCCTGAAAGGACTTTCACCTTCTTGTCAGAGGCTTCGCCACCAAACATGAAGGCTCCCAATATGTCGCGTATCTTGAGTCGAATGTCGCCTTTGGCCACACGGTCGATTGTGTCGAACACGGTTAACTCATCGTCGAGTAATTGTGCTTGATTCTGTGCGTAGTAACCTATCTCTACGTTATGACCCAACTTTAGTGTACCTGTATAAGGTATTTCGCCCATGATACACTTTACGAGGGTAGATTTACCTTCGCCATTCTTGCCGACAAAGGCAACCTTCTCTCCGCGTTTGATAGTGAGATTGACATCGTGGAATACGCAGTGCGAGCCGTAGTCCTTGCGCAGACTGTCGCAAATGACGGGGTAGTCGCCAGAGCGTGAACAGTGCGGAAACTTAAGGTGAAGGTAAGAATTGTCTACCTCGTCCACTTCGATAGGTACAATCTTCTCAAGTTGCTTAATGCGGCTTTGCACTTGTACGGCCTTTGTTGGCTTATAGCGGAAGCGTTCGATAAAGTCCTTGATGTCGGCAATCTCCTTTTGTTGATTTTCGTAAGCACGCAGTTGCTGCTCACGACGTTCGGCACGCAGCTTGACGAACTCGTCGTATTTAACCTTGTAATCGGTTATCTTGCCACACGAGATCTCGAGCGTGCGGTTGGTGACGTTGTTAATAAAGGCGCGGTCGTGACTAACCAAAACAACGGCACTTGCTGAGCGAGCAATAAACTTCTCAAGCCAGCGAATGCTCTCGATGTCAAGGTGGTTGGTAGGCTCATCGAGCAAGAGTACGTCGGGACGACGCAGCAACAACTTAGCTAATTCAATACGCATACGCCAACCACCCGAAAATTCCTTTGTAGGGCGGTTGAAGTCAGCAGGCGTAAATCCTAAGCCTTGTAGCGTGCGCTCCAACTCTGCATGATAATTCATGCCCCCCATCATTTGAAAGCGTTCACTCTCGTGCGTAAAGCGGTCGACGAGTGCTAAGTAGTCTGCGCTCTCATAGTCCGTTCGTTCAGCTAATTGGTTGTTAAGCTTCTCAAGCTTTTGCTGCATTTCGCTGATGTGGTCGAAAGCCTTTTCAGCCTCTTCCATAACAGTGTGGTCGTCACTCAACACCATGACCTGTGGTAGGTAGCCAATGGTGATGTCGTTCTGTATGGCTACGACGCCAGAAGTAGGCTCTTGAAGTCCCGAAAGGATTTTGAGTAAGGTAGACTTTCCTGCACCATTCTTACCGACCAAGGCAATGCGGTCTTTCTTATTGATAACAAATGACGCATCATTAAATAAGGGCCGTGCGCTAAATTCAACCGTTAGATGTTCAACAGAAATCATTATAATATGCTAATATGCAAATATGGCAATATGCTAATATGCAAATGTGCTAATATGCTAATGGCTTCGCATTGATATTTTTGCACATTAGCACATTAACACATTAGCACATTTGCATATTGCCACATGGGTACATTAATACATTGTTTAGTAGCTACGTGCTACGATGACCTTGCAGGTAGCGGGCTTTCCGCTGACCATGTCAATGCCAGGATTGCTTTGGTCTACGCCGTAAGGTACGCAACGGATAGTGGCTTGCGTGTCGGCTTTAATCTTAGCTTCTGTTTCGGCAGTGCCGTCCCAAGGGCAGAGGAAGAAACCACCGTCCTTGATACGTTCTTTAAACTCATCGTAGTTGTTGCACTCAAAGGTGTTGTCCTCCAAGCGCTTCTTAGCTTTGGTAAAGATGTTTTGTTGTATCTCTTCCAAGAGGTTCTTAACGTAGTCTTCAATGCCTTCGAAGGGAAGCGTCTCCTTTTCAAGGGTGTCGCGGCGCATCAATTCAATGGTGCCATTCTCTAAGTCGCGACCGCCCATAACGAGACGAACAGGTACACCCTTCAACTCGTAGTCGGCAAACTTGAAGCCTGGGCGCTTATTGTCTGCATTGTCGTATTTAACGCGAATGCCCATCTTACGCAGACGCTTTGCCAACTCGCCTAACTTCTCGTTGAATTGAGCTAATTGTTCGTCACCCTTATATATAGGTACGATAACTACTTGAATCGGAGCCAAGTGGGGAGGCAATACGAGACCATTGTCGTCAGAGTGAGTCATGATGAGGGCACCCATCAAACGAGTACTAACCCCCCATGAGGTAGCCCATGCATATTCCATCTTGTTCTCCTTATTGACGAACTGTACGTTGAATGCCTTACCAAAGTTCTGGCCTAAGAAGTGGCTCGTACCGCTCTGCAAGGCTTTACCGTCTTGCATCATGGCTTCGATGGTGTAAGTGTCGAGTGCACCCGCAAAGCGCTCCGTAGCACTCTTTACACCGCGTACAACGGGAACGGCCATAACCTCTTCAGCGAAGTCGGCATACACGTGTAACATCTGTTGTGCACGTGCTTCGGCTTCTTCGCGTGTAGCATGAGCGGTGTGACCTTCTTGCCACAAAAACTCAGAGGTGCGGAGGAAAAGACGGGTACGCATTTCCCAACGCATAACGTTACACCACTGATTGCAGCACAGGGGCAGATCGCGCCAAGAGTGAATCCATTTACGGTATGTATTCCATATAGTCGTTTCAGAAGTAGGACGGATAATCAACTCTTCCTCCAACTTTGCAGCAGGGTCAACTACTACGCCGTCGCCTTCGGGGTTAGCCTTTAAGCGATAGTGAGTAACAACGGCACATTCCTTTGCAAATCCCTCAACGTGTTCAGCCTCTTTAGAAAGGAAACTCTTCGGGATTAACATAGGGAAGTAGACGTTCTGCACGTCAGTCTCTTTAAAGCGTGCGTCTAACTCTTGTTGTATCTTCTCCCAAATGGCATAGCCATAGGGCTTAATAATCATGCATCCGCGTACGTCAGACTGCTCAGCCAAATCGGCTTTTACTACCAGCTCGTTATACCAGCGTGAATAGTCAACGCTGCGTTTTGTAAGGTCTTTCAGTTCTTTTGCCATTGCTATTATAATAGAAAAGCTATGCAAGTGAGCGCATCAATATTTTGCGCCACTATGGTTTTAATTATTTAGTTTCTGCCTACAAATGTACAAATAAAACACAAAGTTTATGTAATAAAGTTTGCATTAATGCGTAAAACTGCGAAATATTGTTTTAATAATTTGGCTTTTAATTTTACATAGTGTAATTTTGTCGCGGAAAATTCAACATAAAGTAAATATAAGAAATAGTTATGAAAAGAATGAAATTGTCAGTTTGCGCTTTAAGCGTGGCAATGTTGTTGAGTAGTTGCGGTGGCATGACTAACACTGCAAAGGGTGGTCTTATTGGTGGTACAAGCGGTGGCGCTTTAGGTGCACTCGTAGGTCAACTCATTGGTAAGGGCAAGGGTGCTGCTATTGGTGCAGCCGTAGGTACTGCCGTAGGTGCTGGTGCAGGTGTACTCATTGGCAACAAGATGGATAAGGCCAAGAAGGCTGCTGAGGCTGCCAACGCTAAGGCTGAAATCCTTCAGGGTACTGATGGTACACAATACGTTAAGGCAACATTCGATAGTGGTTTGCTCTTCAACACAAGTTCTGCTGCTCTTAGCGCTGATGCCAAGTCTGCAATCAATACTTTCGTTAAGCAGCTCAAGGTTGCTGATAGCGATTGCACATTCGAATTAGCTGTTTGTGGCTTTACTGACAATGCAGGTTGGAAGAACTGCACTGCTGCACAAAGCAAGCAGAAGAACATGGCCCTTTCACAGGATCGTGCTAACTCTGTTAAGGATCAGATCGTTGGCGCTGGTTATCCTTCAGCTCGTTTGGTAAGCGTTAAGGGTTATGGTGAAGGAAATCCTGTAGCTGATAATAGCACTGCTGCTGGTAAGAAGGAAAATCGTCGTGTTGAGGTTTACATCCTCCCCAGCAAGGATATGATCGAAGCTGCTAATGCCGCTGCTAAATAATAAGCATTGATAAAGCGTTCTTCTTAGGTAAGAACACTTTACACATTTAAGGTTGACAAAGTTTGCATCAACGGTGCAAACTTTGTCAACCTTTTATTTAATTGTCTTTTAATACACAAAAACGATTATATGAACACTTCGTTAAAGGGACATTTGTCTATGCTTGGTGCCAATTCCATGTGGGGATTAATGTCGCCTATTTCAAAGTTTGTAATGTTGACGGGGGCCGTAAGTCCTTTATTGGTGACAGATCTACGTATAGCCGGAGCGATGATATTGTTCTGGATAGCTTCGTTCTTTCAAAAGCCTGAACACGTTAATCATAAGGACTTAGCTCGACTTTTTGGTGCGTCACTATTAGGTATAGTTTTTAACCAAGGGTGCTTTATCTTTGGCGTAAGTTTAAGTTCGCCTGGTGATGCCTCAATTATTACAACCAGTATGCCGCTTTGGGCTATGTTGTTAGCAGCAATTATATTAAAAGAACCTATCACTGGTAAGAAGGTTTTAGGCATAGCTGCAGGTGCTGCGGGTGCGTTGATGTTGATAATGGGGAGTAGTGGGGGCGCAAGTTCAGCCTCAGCTTCATCGGGTGGAAGTAATGCTATTTGGGGCGACTTGTTGGTATTGACAGCACAATTCTGTTACGCGATGTATATAGTGGTTTACAAGGACTTTGTCAACAAGTATTCACTTATTACTATAATGAAGTGGATGTTTACTTATGCCTTTATTTGTCTCGTGCCTTTTTCTGCAAAATCTTTTGTTACGGCAGAATGGAGCAGTTTGGGAATAGCTGAAGTATTAAGTCTTGTTTTTATTGTTGTCGGCGCTACCTTCTTTAGCTATATGCTTGTAGTCATAGGGCAGAAGAGTCTACGTCCAACAGTAGCTGGAATGTATAATTACGTCCAACCCATTGTGGCTTGTGTAGTAGCCGTTATGTGGGGAATGGATTCCTTTAACTGGGTGAAGGGCATTGCTATTTTATTGATTTTCGGTGGTGTATACCTTGTTACTGCAAGCAGAAGTCGTAAGGAGGTTGAGGCTTATGAACAGGAAAAAGGTCAAGGATAGTCCATCGCATCGTTACGTTTCTTCGTTCTTTTGACGCCATTCCCCTATTTGCTTAACGTGCAGGGCCGACGCATTACTCTATGGCATCAATTTAGCAAGGAAAGAACTGTCCCATCCTGCTCTCTTTCTTTTTGCCTTCATGCTGCCCTTAGTTTCATCTTGTTTTATCCTTGCTAAAGCAATCTTATTTATAAGAGAAATATTTTGGGCAGCGTTCTTTTTCTTCTTTTGGTTGTCTTCATTAAACGAAACGTCCAACTGCCAATGCAGATTATTCTCTATTTCCCAATGTTTTCTGGCTACATTGAGTATGGTTTCTGCATCCATAGGCAATGAAGTAATATAATAATGGTTTTCAGAAGTTGTTACTCCTGTCTTATTATCCGTTCTTGTATTTTCTATGCAAACAAGAGAACGAACACCCTCCCAATGGACAATTTTTTCTGTGTAGCTTTGATACGAGATAACTCTGCATATTCTCTTTTCCGTCCGTCCATGTCCATGGTTTTCTTGTGTACAATACTGGTATCTTGTAGGAGGATAGTGACCATGCCCTCTTTTTTTAAACCCTTCGATATCTACCTCTGAAAACCAGCTACTTAAGGACTTATGTAATTTGGGCTGGTTCTCTTTAACTGCAATAAGATAGTCACCCTTATTTTCAATGATTTCCTTTACAATTTTATGCTGACAACCAATCGCATCAACGGTAACAATACAGCCTTCTAAATCCAATATCTTCAAAAGTTTGGGAATGGCCTTTATCTCGT
>OQVU01001047.1_pt1 | contig 10872 bp, 8 predicted proteins | sample 1691611 | NCBI WGS metagenome assembly OQVU01 (sample SAMN03418272, study PRJEB22391) | human gut metagenome | biome: human-gut; feature: organic feature; material: feces | host: Homo sapiens | place: Tanzania | collected 2013-01
AAGGAGCCTCTCTCATCCAGACCGACCGTCCCGCCCAGCTCATCCGCTACCTGAAGAAACACGGTAGGCATTGAGGTGGGAAAAGTTGAGGATAGAGCCTTATTTGTTGTGAAACAGTGTGATATGTTGCCCGTAAGGACAATTCGGTTCTTCCTTGTATGTGGTGGCACCTGACAGAAACAAGGGAAAAATGTAAATTTTTACCATTTTTCTTTTGGGTGTTAATAAGTTTTAATACATTTGCAAGCAGTAACACTTGACCCATTGTGAACGTCTGATTTCGAAACCGAAAGATGTGTATCGCGTGGGAATGGGCTGGGGCTCATGTGCGGACAGGCGCTGGTTTGTAATCGGTACCTCTCCAAATGAAGACAGAGTGTTGACTACAACATATAAATAAGGCGTTTACCAGGCGCTTCATCTTTGGCTCTAAGAAGTCTAGCAAATTTCAAAATCCTGTCAGAGAGAAGATAGCGGCGTAGATGTCCAGGGATGTGATTATTCACATCCCTTAAAGATTTGTATATACACGTAGGGCTGTCCTTGCGCTGTGTACATGAAGTCTTTAAGGGTGTGCTATAAGCGTATTTGCGTGGGCTCTAACGTTGTTCATTCTACAGGATAAGGTTTTGCTAGAGCCTTTTAGAGCGGATGAACAAGGGTTAGTTCTCCACGCTTTTTTTATTGTTGTTACCTGAAACAAAAATCTGCTTGCTATGGAGAAGGCATGCGCACACCTTGTATGGGACGATGCAGATATTCTCATTGTTGCCTGTAGCTTTTGGCTGTATCATGTATGGCTTGCTCACCACAGTGGTCATTATGGTACTCATATATATAGCACTTCGCTGCCTCAGTGAGGACATCGTGAGGGGCGTGCCTTTTCTGGCCGCTGGTGTCCTGCTGTTTTTCCTCCTCAATTTCCAATTTTCTTTGATGTACGGTGCTTTCAAAGCACGTTCTTATGCGGGCGAACTGGAGGCGTTTGTAACGCAGATGCTCGGTGATGAGGGTATGTACGGCGCTGTGGATACCGACTGTGCGCAGAATGTCATAGAGAGTGTCGGTCATCGCTTCCCCATCCTGGGTGTCTATCTCGATGGCATAAACCTTCCGCATGGCAATGTGGCCGAGGTGGCATCCTGCCTCAGAATATCAGCACAGAAATCCCTTACCTATTATATGTGGAGAAGAGCACTCTGGAGCCTTGGTTTCATAGTGGCGGCTGTGCTTGCTGCTATGCTTTGCGAGAAGAAGCATGGCAGCAGCAAGAGAAGTTATGTGAGCAGTTCGTCGTCCTATTCGAGTCCTGATGACTTCTGAGCAGGCGGCTTCTCACTAAAGTGGAATATACAAACAATTATCAAACAATAAAACAAATGGCTAATCATCTGATTATCGGACTTGGCGGTACAGGAGGCAGTGTCCTTCGTGAATTCCGCAAGCGTGTGTTCCAGGAGTTCCGTTCTGAAGAGCCTGATAATGGCATACACCTCGAATATCTGTATGTGGATTCCAGTGACGACGACCTCAACTCGCGTGAGGGATGGAATATAATGGGCAAGAGCGTGCACCTGAAGGAGGCACAGAAGGTGTCTATCCACGGGCTGGGCATGAGTATGTTCCAGAACCTGTCAATGTATCCTGGCATCAAGGCATTCCTCTCTGAGGGTGATGTGGATATGATGCAGACCAAGCTTGGTCCCCTTGTGACAGCTGGAATAGGTGGTCAGCGCCGTCGTCTTGGACGCACCCTCTTTGCCAACAACCTTGCAGCTGTGGATGGAACAGACTTCCTCACCCGCATCAAGGGTGCTGTAAATCGTGTGACTCAGGGAAGCAATGACCAGATGGTGACCTTCCACATCTGTGCGGGATTAGCTGGCGGAACCGGTTCTGGCTCTATTATTGATGCCATTTCGCAGATTCGTCAAGAGTACAAGCCCGTTGCAGGCGGCACAGAATATAAGATTTATCTCTATCTCTATGTACCCGAAATCAATGTGGTAAATCCCAAGCATGACAGCGGATTCTATCAGGCCAATGGCTATGCCGCATTGTGCGAACTGAACGCAATGAGTGTGGGTACATATCACCCCTATGATGTGACGGGCAAGCGCGACAACTTCACTGGTGATGTGCGTCGTCTGCTCGATGGCATCAACGCGTTTGATGCCGCTTATCTGTATAGCAATGTCAACCAGGCAGGCAAGGTTCTTGATTTGAAGTCCACTCTGCCTGGTGCAGTTGCCGACTTCCTCTTTCAGAAGACCGTGGGAAGCGAGGGCTCACAGATGGGTCGTCTGGTAGGATGTGAGAATGACGGAGCAGGTCCAGAGTATGACAACAGCGGCGTTCCCACACGTAGCCGCAAGTTCATAGCCTTTGGTATCAAGAGCGTGGAGTACCCTGAGGCAGAAGTGGAAGAGTGTGTGACTTACAGCTATGCCCGTCAGGCAGCCCGCCAGATGCAGTACAACTTCTGGCAGGAGGGTATTGGATATGGCGAGCGTTCCATTGACGAGATAGGCACAGGCTATCGCGATACAATCAAGTCGGTGAAGACACGCGAACAGCTGCATTTGGCCAACTCTTATCTGATGCTCTCCAAGGCCGTCATTGAGAACGAGAGCAGCAAGCGCTGGAAGGATATCGACGAGACATGGGAGAGCCGCACCCAGATGTTTGCCGATGATATCCAGAAGACGGATGACAAGAAGAGTTGGTTTGCTGCCTTCACCAAGATGGTGGACGAGTATTACGACAAGACCTACCGCTCGCATGGAGTGAGGAAGTTCTATGAGATACAGGCTGCCGAGATACGAGGTTATGCAGCGGCCATAAGGCGTCATATCGAGAAATATCTGTTTGACCAGTGGCATGCCGGCACCATGAGTCTGATAGAGGTAGAGAAGTATTCGGCTATTCTCATCGAGGACTGTAAGGACCGCATAGCCGCCTTCAAGCAGCAGGCAGGCGTGCAGGAGGAAGAGGCTTCCAAGCAGACTTTGGCCATCAAGGCTATCAACGACGAGTGGGAGGATATCGGCTGGCTGCGTGATACCATTACAGGCGCCTCAAAGAAGGTGTTTGCCCAGTACAAGACTGCCAAGTGTCGTCTCTGTGCAGCCAACACCCGTGTGGTGGCCTATGCCTATGCTGCCACCCTCATGCAGGAGGTGGTGGTCAACCTTGGCCGCATGCTCGAGGGTATGCAGATGTATCATGCTATGCTCACAGAAGTGCTCAAGGAAGTGGGAAACCAGGCCGACAGCAAGTGCAACGAACAGGCTTCGGGCGACAATACCATTGTGGTGAAGAAGTACGACCCTGCCAAGGTGCATTCATTCATCAAGGAAAATCAAGCCAACAAGGAGAAACAGGACAGCAACTGTGCCAACATCAGAAACAGAATGGTGGCTATGTTGGGCGAGGATGGCGATCGCTCTTTTGCCGGGCTTCTTGACAAGACCGATGTCAATACTGCCACCAACGTTATCTTGGAGGAGTGTGTGCTGGCAGCACGCAGTGCCATGGAGAATGCAGCTGCAAGCGATTCCCTCAACAAGATGCTTGGCGTGAATATCCTGGAGAAGTTGCGTAATGAGTACAGCACTGACGAGAAACTGGAGACACTGGTTCGCGGATGGGTGCAGGAGGCCCAGTGCTACCTGCAGTTCAACTCCGAGGAGCAGAACAAGGCATTTGAGAACGCCGGAGGCGGACTGATGAAGATGATTCAGTTGCGTCTGCCACGCTTTGACGAGGATAAGACAGACTTCAGAGGCAAACTCGTGAAGATGTTCACGCAGGTGAGTCCGGGTTTCAATCCATCGGAGGATGTTTCTGAGTCTGCCAACCCCAACCAGATACAGATTATTGTTGCCGCAGCAGGCTTCCCGCTGAGGCATATCTCCAATGTAAAGGTGTTGAAGGAGAAGTATGACTATCTGCTCTGTAACCCTACCGAGGGTACACTCAACAAGATGGTGCTCCATACAGAGACATTCAAGAAGCCTCTACCATCACTTTTCGAGATGGATGGAGCTGATATCGAAGAGATGATAAGACCGCTTCTGCTGCTCGGTTATGCCATGGGACTCTTTGTCCAGAAGGAGAATCCCGAGACAGGAGAGCACTTTGATGCCATCAACTTCCCCAATGACTGGGGCGACAACTGGGAGCGCGTGGGTAAGGACTTCTTCGGCTCGCTGAAGTTTATCTCCAATGACTTCAAGCTTGCAATGAAGGTGAAGGAGAAGATAGAGCAGGAACTGGCGCAGGTTCGCACCAATGACCAGAAGGCCGCATTGCGCCGCAAACTCGGTGTAGAGGTGGTCAATGGCCTTATCAAGAACCATCCCTCGGTGGGCGGAAATGATTTCAGCCCCGTCTATAAGCAGTATCGCGCCATTGCGCAGGAGATTATGGACACAACTTTGAAGGAATTATAATATAAACAAGACGCACAAAGATATGGCAAAGAAGAAAGGCGTATGCCACAATTATGACGATTGTGAGCTGGCGGAGATGAGAGCCGTGCAGGAAGTTGACGAGTTCGAATTCCGTTGCACCGAGTGTGGCAAGGAGCTGACACCCGTTGACGGCGATGATGGAGACCCTAATAAAAAGAAAAGACTCAAGATGATAGCTATCGCATCATGCGCTGCGGTGGCTGTAGGAGCTGCTGGTGCAGGCATCTGGTTTGCCATGCCCGGTGACGAGGAGGCGGTTCAGGAGCCAGCCGTAGAGCACAACACACGGGTTGCAGCCGTGAATGTAGATGCCAATTGGGCAGTGGACAATGCACCCCTGGATAGTCTGAAGGACGGTGATACCATATGGGTGAAGGCCAATGAGAACATTGATAAGGCTGTGCAGGAAGCAGGCGTGCAGCCAGAGGTGGTGCTCGACGACTCTACCTCTGTGGCAGTGGTCACTCCCGAGGTTGTTACCGATGTAGCAAACATCCAGGTGAAGACGGCTGACGGACAGCAGAGTGCCACCTATGTGCTGGCTCTGGTAAAGAAGACATTCGAGAAAAAAGACCCAGAGGGTGGTGTGAGGGTCGAAGATCCCCTGCCCGGCTCCGGGCCCGATGGCGCTCTCTACCGCGTTTCTTACGCTACCTTCGACGGCCGGACGCTCAAGTTCAAGGTCGCACATGTCATTCCTGGCACAAGCCGGGTGGCACAGCCTGGTGACGAGGTGACTGGCGTGTGGAAGGATAACGAAGTTAATTCGGTGCGCTGGTATCATGCTGACGGCACTCCCAGCGAGCCTTTGAACCACGACTAAAAGAATCCTGATGCAAATGGACAGGCACTGTCTGACAGCAAGCAGATACATCATCGTCATGGCGGTGTGGGCATTTTACAGCACCGCCATGCACGCTGGTGGCTTCACCACGATGAGGCTACAGCACATCGATGCTGTACTTGCCAGGCAGAGCCTGAAGCATGAGGTGTGCCGGCGAGTCAATTCCTATGGCGAGGTGGAGCATATCGGACTGAAACTCTTCTCTTCGGAATTGCGCGGGATGAAGCCTTCGCCCACGTATGATTTCCTTGAGAGGCAACTCCTGGAACTGAATATCTATTCGGGCGAGGAGAAGAGCAGGCTTGCCATGCAGTATTCGTTTACCTTCACCATTGGCTCCGAGACAACTGCTTTGAGCATTGACAGCACCTGCCAATACACCGAGGACGAACTGGAATATCATCGTTACAGGGCCACATGGGCCAAGAACGACAAGGAGATACTGCAAGTGGTCTTCCCCAAGAACTGGCAACTGATGAGCGGGTGCGATATGCCCGAACTGGAGGCATCCTTTGAACGTCGGCTCATGAGGCATCATATGGCAGATCTCAGTCCCTTGCCCGTCAAGGTTCGTGGATTGTGACACCGCAGATGTCCAGTAAGCTTTATCTTGCTGGCGGCAAGGAAAGGCGGACAGACAAGCATTCTCGCTCCTACGTGTGCAGTTCGAGACAAATCACCCATTCTGTGAGAAACCTCATGCTGGCAGATGATATGGAGCACGAAGTGCAGATGGAAGTGCATATGGTACGCTATGGGTTTGCAACAGATACCCTTCGCCTGTCCTTGAAGAAGTTCCTTAACTACTGCCGCAAGGAAGAGGGCTGCTCCCCTTATTTCGGTATCAAGAGCCGCACAGCAGACTCCACTGAGGGACTCTTGCTGCTGGCCAATCCCCAAGGAGGCTTCATGCACATGTTGTCGGTCACTATCGACGACCAGGTGATAGCAGGCCGGAAGGGGATGGTGCAAGGTAAGCTGTACCCCTATATACCTATATATAATGTAAGAAAGGAATACCTTAATTTGACAGAATATGAAAACCCCGATTAACTGTAGATTTGTGCTCGCCTTGGCACTCTGCTTGGCAGCATGCGCAAGTTTGCACGCGCAAGGCAAATACGACAAGGAGAAGGAAACTATCACCAAGGTGAAGCGCTCTCCCGAACAGTATGTGTATGCCGAGGCAACCTGTACAACTCCCGAGGAGGCTTTGGCTGTAGCACAGGAGTTGTTCTACTTGAACGTGAATGAATATGTGGCTGAACAGCGCAAGCTGCGGAAGTCTCCCGATATCGTAGTCAATGATTCCAAGACGCTCAAGAGCGAGATAACCATGCCGCGAGGCTCCAACATGCACCGCTGTTTTCTCTATGTGAGGAAAAAGGATATTATCGGCACCAAGAATACCCTGGTTCTCTCGGCCGATACAAAGGAATCCAGTGACGATACGGAACAGGTGGCTGGCGCTGGTGGTCAGTTGGCCGAAGGAGAGGGACAGACCGAGGAAACTGTGGAAGTACCCCTTGTGCCTGTTTTCCCAGCAGCAGCCATGCAACTTGCCTCCTTGAAGACGGTGCAGGAGGTGAATGCTGCCCTCAAGAAGATGAAGCAGGATGGTAGCATCATCGCATTTGACAAGTATAAGAACATCACGGACAAGGCCGCATGGTTCCTTGTGCTTTATGACGCTCAGGGTAATGTGAACGCAGTGCTTTCGGATGGAGAGGAGCGTTTCAACGTTGCCACAGGCCAGAAAGACGAACTGGCCAAGTATCCCCAGAATGCTGCCCTGGGTGTGAAATTCAAGGAATAGACATCAGAAACACTATCATATGTTGGACATGACAAGAAAGATAATCATCTGCGCCCTTGTACTTTTGTGCTCGCTCAGCACTCGTGCCTTGGACGTGCAACTTAATCCCGACAAGGGAATTGCAAGTGACATTCCCGTGAATGTCATGGAGGCAAACCTCACAGCGTTGCTCTCCGAAATCAATTCGGCTTGTGAAGGCGACCGCCCACTTAATCTTGATGGCATTAAGATGAGCGCGGAAGCCAAGGCTACACTCCAGGATTTGTGGGTTGTGTCGCATTTCCATTGTGATGATGACCAGGTGACCGACCGTCTCTGGAACTTCAAGACAACCTTTATGGCACGCAACATCCCCCTGATTATCGTGCCTGATGCAGCCGACAGCTGGGCAAACGGAACCTTCCAGGAGGCTGTGGTGGAGTTTGACAGGCAAGGAAGCATCACCGACTTCTGCTTCTCATTCTCTTCCCGCGTGGGTGAGTCGCTCGAGAAATGCTCTGGCGGCAACGATATAGAGGATATCCAGCGCAAGGGCATCATAATGAGTTGGTGCGACAAGCTGGCTACGGCCTATAACAGGCACGACATGAACTTCATGCAGACCATCTTCTCTGACAAGGCCCTTATCATTACCGGTAAGGTGGTGATGCAGAGCAACAAGGAGTTTGGTACTGCCAATGCAAAGGTGGAATATACCAAGCAGACTAAGAAACAGTATCTGACCAACCTGGCCAAGTGCTTTGCCAAGAACAAGTGGATAAATGTGGAGTTCACAGAAGTGGGCATCGGTGGTTGTGGAAGTGTCACCCGCTCGAAGGTCAACAAGAATTTTTACGGCGTACGCTTGCACCAGAAGTGGAAATCGACCAACTATAGCGATGAGGGATATGTGTTCTTGCTGTGGAACTTCACGTCAGAGGACAAACCTCAGATAGAGGTGCGCACCTGGCAGCCCGATATGGTGGGCAATACGAAGGGGGCCGAGGATGATATCATCTCACTGGGCGATTTTGAGGATGATATTGTGGGTATGTGATGCCAGTAGCGCACATATATAATATATAATGTAAGCTAAGAGTAGAGATGAAGAAGATAACGATGCTATGTGCAGTGATGGTTGTCGTCTCGGCAACAACGCTGGCACAGGAAATCAGTTGCAAGAAGCTTGATGCAGTCACCACCAGTCAGGAACTCACAGACAAGAATATGGCCAGTGTCACATTTGAGTCGGGTGAAAGAGGATGGACTATTGAGTTCGTCAATAAGAATATCGAGGGCGACAAGAGGCAGGGTGAACGCACGCTGCAGGCCGATGAGGCTGTGGGGGCAAAGACCAACACGGTTGCTTATACCTTCCTCTTCAATGTCTCTGAGGACAATGAACGTACCTTCGTAATATCCAAAATGGGTAGCCCGATGAGTGCCAAGTGTGTGGCCAAGGCGCTGAAGCCCGGCAGTCAGGTTACTTATCAGTTGGACGAACTGGATGATAAGCTCGCGAGAATAGAAGCGCAGAAGAATGAAACGATGGGCGTCTATCCCAAGGAAGGAATGGCATGCGTGGAGATAACCACTATGCTGGGCGAACTGAAGATTAGTACGGGCTGGGAAAGCACAGAGACCAAGTCGGCCAGCGGAGCTCGCGTCATTACTATTGTGGTGGATATCAACCGTCTCAAAGCTCTTCTCCAGACTGTTCAGGAACTCAAGGCCAAGTCGAAGAGCCTGGAGGATGCGGGCGACTACCTTGCCCTGGGCGATGTGGACAAGGAACTGGAAACCCGAGAGAATGAGTATGTCCAGTTGGCCAATATCGTTGTGGGCGGCGATGGCATCAAGTCGCTCACTCTGTCGCTCAGCGATCTGGGTCAGAAGGAGAAGCGGAGATATGCCATTATAGCTCTGACCGAAACGTACGAGTCTTTGCTCACCCACGCCAGACAGCTTGCTGCCGAGAAGAATCATCATACTGACTATGGTTTCTACGAGTCAATGATCATCACCTACGACAAGGCCATCGAACACAAGGATGCTCCTCACGATTCCCTGGCTGCTTTGCAGGCAGAGCGAAATGATATGGCTCTCCTGCGCAAACGTTTCTACCTCATGGGCAAGGCGCTTGAACTGGCAGATAAAGCCAAGAGCGCTGGCAATGACTCTGTAGAGTATAAGAACCTGAGTGCTCGTTGCGCATTGGCCGAGCTGGTTATGAAGGATCATCCCGAGATAGAAGGAGTGGATGAGATATACCAAAACACTAACAGCCGCAGGGAGAATCATCCTCTGCACAAGAACAAAGGCACAGAGGAGGAGGTGAACAAGCATCAGGTAATCAGTGGCAAGGTGGAGAAGGGCGACTCTTATCTGCTTGACCCAAGAGGCATGAGGGTGTTTGCTGCCGGATGGTCTGGAAAGGTGAAGCCAAAGGAGAGAGGCAGGGTCTTGGGCAAGATAGGTCAAGACAATACCTTCCGTATCGTGCTTGAGAAACCTGTTGACTCCACTGAGCGTCAGATCTTGGACTTATTGTAGAGTGGCCGCGCGAAACTGGCGATATGGGTACGCTTGTGCTCGAGAGCCATTAGGCTTTGGAATGAAGTGAGACGTTTTATTCATTAAATACTAATTTATTTATCAACCATTATGAAACAAAATGTATTGAAGTTTGCATTGCTTTTCATCTGCATGCTTGTTGCAGTTCCATCTGTTTATGCTAAGGACAAGAAGGAGAAGAAGGAAAAGAAAGAGTTTGAGTGGACATGGGACAAGACGCTCAGTGGCAATGAGAGTATGGATAGCTATCTGCAGGCTGTCGATAGCATCTGGTACAAGATGCAGGACCTGAAGTCTATGGTGGAAACCTACACCTACAAGGAAGATACTATCTGCGTGAACGGCAAGTACTATCTGGCTGCACATATGGAGGATGCCGAGGGTCAGTATGTGACACGTGGTACTGTGAACTGGCAGTTCTTTAATACTGTCATGCTCAGCGCTGACATCGTGCTTGACGCTACTAACGTGGGACTTCAGACTGCCACTGCATCATTGGCTCTGCCCTCTTTGGGACTGAAGAGTCTCTCTTATGCCAAGTATCTGAAGGCAGGTCCAAAGGTGTTAGGTATGGCCACCACAGGCGTGAAGGATGTGTGGAAGAAGACTAAGGCTCAGTCTAAGCGCTGGTCTGGCATGAAGAAGGAAAGTGTGGATTTGGAGTCTGTAGGCTGGACTCTGAGTGACCAGCAGAAGGATGTCATCAACAAGTGTATCTATATCATCGAGATTAAGGACGTAGATGAGGAGTACACCACCATCAAGGAAATCTTCTCGAACAAGACTGAGGACCAGATCAAGGCAGAGCAGGAAAAGTATCTCAAGGACCTGGCTTCTGCTACTGTGCTTCCTGAGGACGAGAAGAAGAGCCTCGACAAACTCGACGAAGATGAGCTCGACAAGTACGCTCTCTGATTTCGTCGCCCCTTGCCTGCTGGCAGCATAATCTGGCCATGACTTCCAGCGGCCCGCAGGAGGGGCTTTTTACAGGCCGGCAGCCTTGCTGTTGCACTTGCGTCTTTATCTTTCGGAAATGATTCTGATGGGCGTGAGAGCGGCAGGTTGGGCTGCCGGTCTGGCTTTGTGAGGGTGCTGTTGTACTCATCGATGTCTGTATCTTGGTGTTTTCGTTCAACTATTTGTAGCTAAAGTGGTTCGATATGTATGGGTGGTAGAGCGGTGTG
>OQVU01001049.1_pt1 | contig 10865 bp, 12 predicted proteins | sample 1691611 | NCBI WGS metagenome assembly OQVU01 (sample SAMN03418272, study PRJEB22391) | human gut metagenome | biome: human-gut; feature: organic feature; material: feces | host: Homo sapiens | place: Tanzania | collected 2013-01
GATGGTGAAAAAAAGATAAGAAAGGTGTTAACTTTATAATACTATCACTGGATAGATTGTTTTAATGTAGTTTACATAGATTTTACATTTCGTTTACTGCATGTGGATAGCGGCACTTTCCTTATGTGGATATGCTTGTTTAAGATGAGATTTACATAAGGAGGAAAGAAACACAGTGGACGAAAGAATTAAGATCGTGTTTGGCCTGCTGGGAGCACTTGTAACAGCAGTTCTTCAGAGCAGTTCGGCGACCACGGTCATGGTCATAGGATTTGTAAGTGCAGGACTCATGAGTCTGCCACAGGCTATATCAGTAATATTTGGAGCAAATATAGGAACGACCATGACGGCACAGCTTATGGCGTTCAAGATCAGCAATTACATATATCCGATCATATTCATAGGTTTCATTATGAACTTTGTGTTCAAGAAGGAAAAGATCAGAAATGTTGGTATGGTCATATTCTCATTTGGACTTCTATTTGAAGGTACCGAGGTCATGGGTGGTGTTATGAAACCACTTGCCAGCAGTGCGATATTTGTGGATCTGATGGGCAAGGTGTCAGAGATACCGGTTCTCGGAGTTGTACTTGGTGCAGTTATGACCCTGGTTGTACAGAGTAGTTCGGCGACCATTGCGGTACTTCAGAACTTTGCGTCACAGCCTGGACCTGACGGAATACACAGTGTCATAGGTCTGGCAGGGCGATACCTATCCTTTTCGGAGATAACATTGGAACAACCATCACAGCGCTTCTGGCATCCATCGGACAGTCCAAGAATGCCAAGAGAACAGCCATCGCGCACAGTACATTCAATATCACAGGAACCATACTTTTCATGTTTCTTATAAGACCGCTGGCAGCATTTGTGCAGTGGATATCACCAAAGGGGGATGAACTTGACATCATATCAAGGCAGATAGCAAATGCACATACAACGTTCAATGTGTCCGGAGTACATTAAGCTCGATATTGAACTTATAAAGGATATAGATTCAAATGAGTATCAGAGAAGTTTTGTGAAACACTTTGCTGATTTCTGTGAGGAGAATGGGATCAAGCTGGTTGCAGAGGGAATAGAGACTAAAGCAGAGCTTGAGACCGCGGCACGAATAGGCGTTGCCTATGGACAGGGATACTATCTTTATGCTCCAGGAGTGCATTTTGTAGAATGAAAATGAATATGAAACGGCCGGTGTGTAGATGTAAAATCTGCACATCGGCTGTTTTTATACTAGCAAAAGTATGAGTTTACATGTATTTTCACCGACTGCCAAAGATATCTAAGGGTGAGCTGAGGCAACTTCGCACACCATGAGAATACCATCCTCTATGGTGAATCTCACATCATATCCGCCATACAGCATTCCATAACGTCTACCCGGTTCATCCTGATAGCCCGGCCTTGGATCCTGCGCAAGTATCTCTTTCAGGGCCTCAATCTGTGTACTTGAAAATATCGTTTCAATTTTGGCAGCGATATCGTCAGAGAAACGTACTGACAGTTCCGGAATATCAAGAGAGTCCGTCCATCCCCCAGTCGCCTCCGGGTGGCTGTCTGTGTATGGCAGATAAGGCTTGATGTCGTACACCGGTGTACCATCCAGTATATCGGCTCCTGACACCACAAGCCCGTGTACACAGCCAGTTTCTTCATTATATATAATGTCCAGAAGCTTCACCGATGACAGTCCGATGTTGTTCGGCCTGAATGGCGATCTGGTGGCAAAAACCCCCATCCGCTGGTTACCGCCCAGCTTTGGGGGCTTTACTGTTGCGGTAAAACCATTCTTGTGAGCCCTGGAGAAGTCCCACAGCAGCCATATGTGTGAGAATTTGTCAAGCCCTCTGAAAGCCTCTGCCTGATTGTACGGTGGAAGCATCTCTATAAAAGCGGTGGCGCAGTCTGTCAGGCCGCTCTGCCTTGGAATGCCGAACTTTTCTTTATAGTCACATCTCACATATCCTATTACTTCTAAACTGGTATTTGTCATGTATCTTGTTCCCACTTTCCGGTTGTTCTTTATAAGTTATGGCAGCTTGTTTAATGTACATTTTAACATGCATTGATTAACGCCGACTTTACATTCAATTTACATTGCGCTGGTTATGTATTTTACTTACGCCCTTTATTATAGTGCAAAGAAAAGAACGAAAGGCGCGCGGGTTCTTTTCCGGGACATAAGCGAAGAATGATATGTCCCAATAATACAATATTTGCAAAGACCGGTTCAAGAGATAACCGGCACATGTAACAAGTTTTCGTAGAAAACTTGTTAAAGAAAAGGAGAAAAAAGAAATGGTTAAATTAAAGAAAGTATTGGCAGTAACACTTGGAGCAGCACTTATGGTAGGAAGTCTTGCAGGCTGTGGAAATAATTCATCAAAGAGCGCAGATGGCGGATTCGATGCAACACAGGATATATCAGTAGTATCAAGAGAGGAAGGCTCAGGAACAAGAGGAGCATTTGTAGAGCTCACAGGAGTTGAGGAGAAGGATGCAGATGGCAATAAGGTCGACAACACAACAACAAATGCCATCACATGTAACAGCACAGAGGTTGTACTTACAACAGTAGCTGGCGATGATTATGCGATCGGTTACATCTCACTCGGAGCACTCAACGATACAGTAAAGGCACTCAAGATTGGTGGAGTTGAGGCAAGCGAGGAGAACATCAACAACGGTTCATACACACTCTCAAGACCGTTCAACATCGTTACAAAGGATGGCATCAGCGACGTTGCACAGGATTTCATCAACTACATCATGAGCGAGGATGGACAGAAGATCATTTCAGCAAATAAGTACATCGAGGTTGCAAACAGCGGAGCATTTACTTCAACAAATCCAAAGGGCAAGATTGTTGTAGCTGGTTCATCATCAGTAACACCAGTTATGGAGAAGCTTATCGAAGCTTACAAGGCAATCAATACAAATGCTGACATTGAGCTTCAGGAGAGCGATTCAACAACAGGTATCACATCTACATCAGATGGAACATGCGATATAGGTATGGCATCACGTGAGCTTAAGGACACAGAGACAGCTCTTGGTCTCAAGGCAACTGTAATAGCTATGGACGGAATCGCAGTTATCGTAAACAACAACAACCCTGCTGATGACTACACAGTAGATCAGGTAAAGAACATCTTCACAGGTTCAGCAGCAAAGTGGGAGGACGTAAAGTAATCAGCTTATGCATAAAGTAAAAGAAATAATTATGCATGTAGTATTCCTAATAGCGGCATTGGTATCCATCGCGGCGGTAGCACTCATATGTGTGTTCCTGTTCGTGAATGGAATACCGGCCATTAAAGAGATAGGCTTCGGTGATTTCACCCTTGGTGAGATCTGGAAGCCTACAAATGGATACTACGGCATTCTTCCTTTCATATTAGGAAGTATATATGTTACGGCCGGAGCACTGATAATAGGAGTTCCGATAGGACTTCTGACAGCGATATATCTGGCAAAGTTTTGTCCCGACAGATTATATAAGGTTATAAAGCCATTTATCAATCTGATGGCTGGAATACCTTCGGTAGTATATGGATTCTTTGGAATGTGTGTGCTTGTACCGATGGTGAGAAGTATATTCGGAGTAAATGGTAACACGATGCTAACAGCTTCGGTACTTCTCGGAATGATGATACTTCCAACTATCATCAGTGTATCAGAGACTTCGATCAGAGCGGTGCCTGACAAGTATTATCAGGGAGCTCTGGCGCTTGGAGCAACACATGAGCGAAGTGTGTTCAAGACAGTTGTTCCAGCAGCTAAGTCAGGAGTTATGGCTGCGGTCATCCTGGGTGTTGGCCGTGCAGTTGGAGAGACTATGGCGGTCATCATGGTCGCTGGAAATCAGGTCCATATGCCTGACGGAATACTGAGAGGTGTCAGAACCCTTACCACAAATATAGTAATGGAGATGGGATATGCGACGGACCTGCACAGACAGGCTCTGATAGCAACGGGCGTTGTACTGTTCGTATTCATACTCATTATCAACCTCCTGTTCTCCATCATAAAGAGAAAGACGGTGGCATAGATGGCAGAGAGAGTAGAAGGAATAAAGACAGTTGTCGCATGTGGCGATGACAGAACAAAAAATACAATAATCAACACGAAAAAGACGGCACCTGAGGATGATCCTTCATCCATGGTTGATGTGGACAGCATAGAGGCTATAAACAAGAGAACATGGTCTGAGAAATGGGCTGAGTACAGAAAGAAACCGGGATCATTCATAATGTTTATCCTTGTACATCTGGCAACACTCATAACGGTGCTCTCGATAGGTTTTTTGCTTGTATATGTCCTTGTAAAAGGAGTACCAAATCTGAACGCAGACATATTCAGCTGGGAGTACACATCTGATAACTGTTCACTTGTACCGGCACTTATCAATACGGTGTACATGACATTACTGTCACTTCTGATAGCAGGCCCGATAGGAATATTTGCAGCGATATACCTTGTTGAGTATGCAAAGACCGGCAACAAGCTGGTTGGGGTTGTGAGGATCACGGCGGAGACACTTACAGGAATACCTTCAATCGTATACGGACTATTTGGAATGCTGTTTTTCACAAATGCGTGTGGACTTAGATTATCACTCATATCAGGTGCGTTAACCCTGGCGATAATGGTTCTTCCGGTCATAATGAGAACCACAGAGGAGGCACTTATGGCAGTGCCTAAGTCTTATAGAGAAGGAAGTTTTGGACTGGGAGCCGGAAAGCTCAGAACAGTATTTAAGGTAGTGCTTCCAAGTGCCGTTCCTGGAATCCTGTCAGGAATCATACTTGCGACAGGACGTATCGTGGGCGAGACGGCAGCACTTATATACACAGCAGGATCGGTTGCAAAGATGGCGACAAAGCTTACCGATTCAACAAGAACTCTGGCGGTTCATATGTACCTTCTGTCAAAAGAAGGACTTCACACGGATCAGGGTTATGCAACAGCGGTAGTGCTTCTTGTACTTGTAGTGCTTATCAACTTTGCGTCAGACAAGATTGCAGGCAAGGTTGCAGCAGATAAAGCCAATTAACATGTGTCAGGGCTTTGGAATCAGAGTCTTGGCAGGTGCTTACAATATCCGGCAGAAGCCATTGAGCTTCTGCAATTAAAGAAGAAAATTCTGAGCACGAAAAAGATAAGTACTGCATCCTGTTTCGTGCTTGATGTTAAGAATGGAGAAAAATAGATGAATAATAACGTTAAGTTCAGCGTTAAAGATCTGAACCTCTATTATGGAAAGTTCCACGCCCTTAAGGGTATAGATATGGATATTCCGTCAAATGAGGTTACAGCATTTATTGGACCATCAGGTTGTGGTAAGTCAACATTCCTCAAGTCGCTCAACAGAATGAATGATCTGGTAGAGGGATGCAAGATAACAGGTGATGTAAGACTTGATGGCGAGGATATATATAGCGGAATGGATATTAACCTTTTGAGAAAAAGAGTTGGAATGGTGTTCCAACAGCCAAATCCATTTCCGATGAGTGTATACGACAATATAGCATATGGACCGAGAACCCACGGTATCAGAAACCGTGCAAAGCTTGATGAGATAGTTGAGAGATCCCTCAGACAGGCGGCAATATGGGATGAGCTTAAAGACAGACTGAAGAAATCAGCCCTGGGACTTTCAGGTGGACAGCAGCAGAGACTCTGTATAGCCAGAGCCCTGGCCGTGGAACCTGAGGTGCTTCTCATGGATGAGCCGACATCGGCGCTTGATCCTATATCCACATCCAAGATAGAGGATCTGGTGCTTGAGCTTAAGGATCACTACACGATCATCATGGTTACACACAATATGCAGCAGGCAACACGAGTTGCCGACAACACAGCATTCTTCCTTCTCGGAGAGGTTGTTGAGTACACGGAGACAGAGAAGATGTTCAGCAAGCCGGCTGACAAGCGTACAGAGGATTACATTACCGGTAGATTTGGTTAGGAGGGACACGATGAGAGACAAATATGAGATGCAGCTTAGAAAGCTTCATGCAGAGATGATAGAGATGGGAACTATGATCGAGCAGGCGATCGAGACAGCGATCAAGGCTCTCGTAGCTCAGGACACAGAGCTCGCAAAGAAGGCGATCGAGGCGGATGATGCCATCGACCATCAGGAGAGAGAGATCGAGAATCTGTGCCTCAAGCTGTTCCTTACCCAGCAGCCAGTCGCTGGAGATATGAGAAATATATCGGCGGCACTCAAGATGATAACTGATATGGAGAGAATCGGAGATCACGCCTCAGACATATCAGAGCTCACACTGTGCATGGCTGGCACACCTTATATAAAGAAGCTTGAGCACATTCAGCAGATGGCAAAAGAGACCATCGTCATGCTGGTGTCAAGCATAGAAGCGTATGTCAATGCAGATGAGAAAAAGGCAAAGAGTGTAATAGAGCATGACGATGTCGTCGATGATCTTTTTGACAAGGTCAAGAATGAACTCATCACAATGATACATGAGAATCCGGATGATGGAGAGCAGGCTTGTGACCTTCTTATGGTTGCCAAGTATCTTGAGAGGATTGGCGATCACGCAACGAATATATCAGAGTGGGTCCTCTTCTCGATAACAGGAGAACATGTTGATTGATTAAATGATATAGATACATTTTATATGTAACAGATCAAAAATATTTTACATAGAGTAATTTAGATGAAAAGAGGTGATTTCTATGAAGTGGATATGTACAAAGATAAATGAACTGTCACACGGAACAGGTATAGGCAATATAAAACTTTTCATAACAGTCAGCATGGTGGTATGCGGACTTGCGGGATGCGTTATAGCATTGCTGATTCACATGATCCCTATGCTTGGAGATGTCTCATTAGCTAAGCTGATGTTCATATGTGGTGGCTACGGCATGTTCCTGGTAGGAATGATTGGAAGTGCGGTGTATCTGCTGTTTCACTGAAATTTTACACAGATTTTAAATTTACACAGATTTTACATACACATATCTCACATTTTACATATCCCTTTTACAATAGACTCTGATAAAAACAGACGCTGTAAAAGGGATATTGTGTATACAAGTCCTTATACAGAAGTAATTGGAAATGTAATAAGGAGACAAAAGATATGGATATTTTCAATGTGTTATCCCTTCTGGGCGGACTTGCAATGTTCCTGTATGGAATGAACGTTATGGGAGATGGCCTTGCCAAGACGGCAGGCGGTAAGCTGGAGAAGATACTGGAGAAACTCACATCCACACCTATAAGGGGCGTGCTGCTGGGCGCAGCTGTGACAGGTGTGATCCAGTCATCATCGGCCACTACAGTTATGGTGGTTGGACTTGTAAACTCAGGCATCATGAAGCTGAGACAGGCAGTGGGTATCATCATGGGTGCAAATATAGGAACAACAGTAACCTCATGGATACTCAGCCTTACAGGAATACAGAGTGACAATATATTTATTAATATGTTGAAACCCTCATCCTTTTCACCTATACTCGCAGTAATAGGAATAATATTCCTCATGTTCACCAGGTCTGAGAAGAAGCACGATATAGGTGGAATACTTCTTGGATTTACAGTGCTTATGTTCGGTATGGAGATGATGAGCGGTGCGGTTGCTCCACTTAAGGATGTACCGGAATTTACGAATATACTCACCATGTTCTCCAATCCATTTCTTGGAATGCTTGTGGGAATGTTGATAACAGCCATCATACAGAGTTCTTCGGCATCTGTAGGTATACTCCAGGCGCTGTGTGCAACCGGGGCTGTATCATTTGGAACGGCGATCCCTATTATCATGGGTCAGAACATAGGAACCTGTGTAACGGCACTGATATCATGTATAGGAACCAAGAAGAATGCCAAGAGAGCTGCGTTTGTGCATCTGTACTTCAACATCATAGGAACAGTTGTGTTCATGGTGGTGTTCTACACAGCCAATTCATTTATACACTTCCAGTTCCTGAACACTTCTGCAAATGCAGCTGGTATAGCTGTTGTACACAGTGTGTTCAACGTTGCAGCGACACTTCTTCTGCTTCCGTTCTCAGGTGGACTTGAGAAGCTTGCAACGCTCACTGTCAGAGATAAGGATGAGGTGGAGAGAAATACTCCTGCAGAGCTGGAGATGCTCAAGCGTCTGGATGTCAGATTCCTTGAGAAACCGGCATTTGCTGTTGGACACTGTATAGAGGTCGTAAAATACATGGCTCAGCTTTCAAAAAGCAGTGTTGATATGGCACTGTCACTGGTTGATAATTATGATGAAACGGTCAGGGATAAGGTTGAGAATCTTGAGGGCATCATAGATACCTATGAGGATGAGGTCGGTTCTTATATGGTAAAGCTCAGCAGCAAGGAGCTCTCCCATGAGGACAGCCAGAAGGTGTCGATCGGACTTCATGTCATAGGTGACCTTGAGAGAATGTCTGATCACGCCATAACCATAGCGGATATATGTAGGAAGATGAATGAGGCGGGCGCGTCCTTTTCAGAAAAGGCAAAGTCAGAACTTGGTGTATACAAGGACGCAGTTCAGAACATAGTCAGCATGACTGTGGAGGCTTACGACAAGGAAGACCTTCAGGAGGCATCCCATGTGGAGCCGCTTGAGGAAGCAATTAATGAGCTCAACAGTGCGGTTAAGAAGCAGCATATCAAGAGACTTCAGAAGGGCAAATGTACCATTGAGCTCGGAATATCACTGGAGAATCTTATCAACAACTATGAGAGAGTTGCAGATCACTGTTCCAACGTGGCGGTGGCAATGCTTCAGTTAAAATCAGATAACTTTGATACACATGAATATCTGGATAACATGAAGAAGGATTCCAACATAGATTTCCAGAGTATGTACACATATTACAGAGAGATGTACAAGCTGAAGTGATATCTGGCATGTATAAATAAAAAAATAATGATAAAAATAAAATGCAATACGCATGTAAATGAAAGTAGTATTGCATAGGGAAAGGAGACAAAATGGCAGTACATATTTATATTGTAGAAGACGATAAGAATATAAGAGAGATAGAGATGTTTGCTCTGAAAAACAGCGGATATGTGGTGGAGGAGTTTGAGAATGCGAAATCCTTCTTCTCAAGGTCTGTCGAGAAGGTCCCTGATCTGGTACTTCTGGATATCATGCTCCCAGACATGGATGGTCTTGATATTGTGAAGAAGCTCAGGAGCAGACCTGATACTGTCAGAGTTCCGATCATCCTTGTGACAGCCAAGACTACAGAGCTTGACAAGGTCAAGGGCTTGGATATAGGAGCGGATGATTACCTCACCAAGCCATTTGGCGTGATGGAGCTCATATCCAGAGTCAAGGCGCTGCTCAGAAGAAGCAGGGCGCTGCAGGATGACAAGCAGATGGTACTTGGGGATATAACCCTTGATTCAGAGAGACGCGAGGTGCATGTGGGCGGTGAGTTGTGTGAGCTTACCTTCAAGGAGTTTGAACTCTTAAAGCTTCTCATGGTGAATGCAGGAATAGTCCTTCATAGAGACACGATCATGTCGGATGTGTGGGGAACGGACTACGAGGGTGAATCCAGAACCCTTGATATGCATATCAAGACTTTGAGACAGAAGCTTGGCGAAGCAGGTAATATGATAAAGACAGTTAGAAATGTAGGGTATAAGATGGAGTAGCATATGGGTAAGAGAGACGATAAAAGACTGAAAAAGGTTATCAATCTGGAGTTTATCATCTTTTCACTGGTGGCCATAGCGGTGACCATGGTCCTGTCGACATTCATATTCTATGAGGTGTACAAGGCAGAGATCATAAGGGATCTGAAGGGATATGCCGAGGTGCTTAAGAATACCGGCGATTTTGACGGGGATGATACCAGTTTATACGCCAGTGTGGATACCGATGATCTCAGACTGACTCTGGTGGCAAGTGACGGAATTGTCCTGTACGACAATCAGGCCGATGAGACTTCCATGCAGAACCACCTTGACAGACCAGAGATAGCAGAGGCATTTGAAAATGGTGATGGACAGGTTATAAGAAAGTCGGCAACCCTCAATAAGAGCACATATTACTATGCGATACTGCTCAAGTCTGGAAGGGTGCTGAGAATAGCGAGGGAGACCAACAATGTAATCAGTATGTTCCTTGCGGCTGTGCCGGTCATGCTGGTGGTGATGGCGATCCTGGTCTGTGTCACCATCATAGTGACACACTATCTGACCAGAAACATATTGAAACCAATAGAGCAGATGGCGAACAGTCTGGATGACGATACCCACATAGTTGCGTACAAGGAGATGCGGCCATTTATAGATATGATACAGAAGCAGCATGCGGATATAGTGAAGAGCTCACAGATGAGACAGGAGTTCACGGCAAATGTATCACATGAGCTCAAGACGCCGCTCACATCTATATCGGGGTATTCGGAGCTCATAGAGACCGGTATGGCTACTGAGGCGGATGTACACCATTTTGCAACTGAGATCCACAAGAACTCCAACAGACTGTTGACGCTTATCAACGATATAATCAGGCTGTCTGAGCTGGATGTATCTGAGGATGCTCCGCTGATGGAGAAGATCGATCTGGCGGTCATAGCCAGAACAGCCACAGACATGCTTGCGATAAATGCGGAGAAGAACAGTGTGACGCTCAGCTATGATGGCAGTCACGGATATATATATGCGAACAAGATGATGATGGAGGAGCTTGTGTACAACCTCACAGACAATGCCATCAGATATAACAATAAAAATGGAAGCGTGGATGTATCTGTAAAGACAGTGGACGGCAAGGTTATACTCAGGGTGAAGGATACGGGAAAGAGAATCACAATCAAGGATACAAGAGGAATCATCGACGCTATCCTTTCTG
>OQVU01001063.1_pt1 | contig 10794 bp, 5 predicted proteins | sample 1691611 | NCBI WGS metagenome assembly OQVU01 (sample SAMN03418272, study PRJEB22391) | human gut metagenome | biome: human-gut; feature: organic feature; material: feces | host: Homo sapiens | place: Tanzania | collected 2013-01
AAGAGGTTGTCAGGAACGATGCGGTGATCAGAGCACCGATTCCCAAAACATTTTTCAAAGATATATTAAAATTCATATTGTGTTCTGTTTAGGAGTTATCAGAATGAAACATTAAGACCGAAGGTCCATGATGTTGGTGAAGGATAACGACCATTATCAAGACCAAACACATTGGCACTGGTAGTAGAAGCACCAACTTCAGGATCGTAACCGTCGTAACCGGTGATAGTGAAGAGGTTGGTTGCAGAGATAGTGGCACGAACGTTTTCGAGTCCGATCTTACCTACGAGTTTCTTGTCGAAGGTGTAGCTGAGGCTGATGTTCTTCAGACGGAGGTATGAACCGTCCTGAATGAAGCGTGAGCTCCAAGCGTCGTTGTCGTTCGGGTCGTTGATAGAAGCACGTGGGTAGCCACCGTTTCCTGTTGCAACCACATTAGCAATGTTGTTGTACCAACCATCGGCATAGTTACCATCGGCAGGAGTCAGACGAACACGACCGTTGACATCGGTCAGCTGGTTGGTCCATGCTGAGTTCATGTGAGTGAGCTTCATCTTGTTGTAGTTACCAACCTTGTTGCCTACTGAACCATTGATGAATACGGTCAGATCCCACTGCTTGTAGTGGAATGTGTTGTTCCAACCAAAGGTGAAGTCGGGCAGCGGAGAACCGATATTGGTCTTATCCTTTTCGTCGATAACACCGTCACCGTTCACATCTTTATATTTAATATCACCTACGAATGTGGTGTTGCGTGAGTTATACTTGGTAGGATCGGTGCTCCATTCAGCCTTGGTTACATTACCGTTTTCGTCACGCTCTACAGTAACAGGGTTGTTTGACTGCAGGGTGTTAACAGGTGAGTTGACCAAATCTTCAAATGAAGTATAAACACCTTCAACCTCATAACCATAGAAGTTGTAGAGTGATTCGCCAACAACTGAACGTGCAACTACGTCAGTCCACTGTCCATAACCAAGGAGAGCGGTTGAGTTAGAGAGGCTCTTCAGTTTGTTCTTGTTGAAAGAAATCTGGAAGTCTGAACCCCAAGAGAAGTTCTTGGTTTCGATAGGACGGGTATTGAGGGCGATTTCAAGACCTTTGTTCTCGATATCACCATAGTTTCCGTAAGGTGCAGCAAGTGCTGAAGAACCGTTACCTGATGTTCCCATGAATGAAGGAAGAATCAGCTGCATCAGCATGTCTGAAGACTTCTTGTTATAATAATCAACAACGAGGTTGACGCGGTTGTTGAAGAAACCGAGGTCAAGACCGATATTCCACTGTTCCTGAGTCTCCCATTTGATATCCAGGTTCTTAATGTTAGCAGGACGGTAGCTGGTGCCGAGACCTGTTTCCATTACTGACATGGCAGAACCCCATTTGTAACCACCGATATTTGAGTTACCGGTCTGACCCCAACCGAGACGGAGCTTACCATTGGAAATCCATTTCACATCCTTCATAAACTTCTCGTTGGTGAAACGCCATGCAGCAGCCAAAGAGTGGAAGCCTGCCCAACGTTTGTTAGGACCGAAGTTTGAAGAACCGTCGTAACGATAGGTGTAAGTTGCGAGGTAACGGTCATCGTAGTTATAGGTTTCACGAGTGAAGAATGAAGCCATGGCAGAAGAACCGAATCCGCTACCAATCTGAGGATCACCTGTACCAAGAGCAGGATTGTGTACTACATCGCTGGGAAGAGCGGTGTTGAATACAGAAACGTAGTCATACTTCGACTCCCATGCTTCCTGACCGACCATGGCGGTGAAGCTGTGTTTGCCGATAGAACCATTATAGGTCAGATAGTTCTTGAAGGTCCAGTAGGTGCTGGAGTTCTTCTGTGAACGTGCCTCGTTCTGCTCTACGTTGTAGTTTCCAAGATGCATAGTGGGGTTGAAAGTCTCACCATGAGTCCATCCGAGATCCCAACCAAATTCAGTATGCCAGGTCACGTTCTTAATAGGTGTTACATCGAAGAAGATGTTACCATTCAGTTTCTGACGTTTCAAAGTAATATCGTTGAGCAGCGCCATAGCGATTGGGTTGGGGCTGGTGAATCCCTCTTTGCTCACTGATGAGTATCCGCCATCGATATTATAAATCTGAATATCAGGAGGTGTGGTCAGCGAATACATGATAACACCCTCTTCACCGTCAGCTTTCAACAGATCTTCATCGGTCTGGCTGTAGGCTACGTTGACACCCATCTTCAACCATTTCTTCAGCTGGGCGTCGATATTGGCACGGAGTGAAATACGCTTAAAGTCAGAACCGATGATAGTTCCTTCCTGGTTCATGTAACCAGCGCTGACATAGTACTTCATCTTATCAGTACCACCCTGAGCACCAATCTGATGCTGGTGCTGGAGAGCAGTGCGGAACACAGCATCCTGCCAGTTAGTACCCTTACCGAGCACTGAAGGATCTGAATATGCTGGGTCAGCCTTAGTGATTTCTCCCTGAGCAACAAGGTCATTATAATACTCTGCAAACTCGCGGAGGTTCATCATGTCCAGACGTTTGGTCTGACGTGATACTGTCAGCGAACCATCGTATGTAAACTTAGCTTCACCGGCTTTACCACGCTTGGTTGTGATGAGCACAACACCGTTGGCACCCTGGGCACCATAGATGGCGGTTGCAGAAGCATCCTTCAACACCTCCATGCTTACGATATCGCTGGGGTTGATGGTTGACAATGGTGAAATGGTTGAAACCGAACCGTTACCGAGCTTGTCGCCCAATCCGTAATCGGCACCTGACTGACCTCCTGACTGGAAGATCACACCGTCAACAACATATAGAGGTTCTGCACCGGCGTTGATGGTAGCTTGACCACGCACGCGAATAGAAGAGGCAGAACCAGGAGCACCAGAAGTCTGTACGGCGCTCACACCAGTAACACGACCGGCAAAAGCCTGGTCGATGTTGGTAACATTTGCATTCTTAAGTGCTTTCTCGTCCATGGTAAACGAAGCACCGGCAAGGTCGCTCTTCTTCATCGTACCGTAACCAACGACTACGACTTCATCGAGCATTTTTTTGTCTTCCTCCAGCGTAATGCTATAAGAGGTTTTGCTGTCAACCTTCACTTCCTTGGTAATGTAACCGATGTAGGAAATGACGAGGGTCTGACCTGGGTTGACGTTGAGTGAGAATTTACCGTCGAAATCGGTAGCAACACCATTTGATGTGCCTTTCACCACTACACTTGCACCAATCACAGGACCCATAGCATCGCTAACAGTACCCGTGATCTTCTTGGACTGTTGAACTGCCTGTACCGATGCTTCGGCATGAGCAGCCATAACTGGCGAATACGCGCCCAACAGTGAGCACGCACCCATCAACAGCGCAGTCTTTCTGATTTTTTGATTCATACTTTTAGGTATTTTCTTTAATAAAAAATGAATTAACATAGTGTTAGTAAATTGTTGAGAATCATATTCTCTTGTCGTAGCCAAGTCCACCGGACCCGCATACGCTGGAGTATCATTTTGGTCTTTCTGTTGTAATTATTTTAGGGAATTCAATATTTATTTTTTTGTTTCTTTAAGTTTTCAATGTACGGTAGTGATATCAAATCACGTTGCAAAATTAGCATAAATAAACGAGATTTGATAATATTTTAATGCTTTAATATAATACTATTTCACCAATCTGTTAAAAAATGCCAAATAATTAACAAACGATTGCGCAGTGTTAAGGTGCACAACTAATAAGTGTAATTTTACCACTTTACAAGTTACACTATTTACACTTTAGGCGGTTTTCAACAACTGCAAAAACATACCTTATATATAATACTATTTTTCACGCACGATATTTGGTCAGTTGGAAGATTATGCGTACTTTTGCGCTCAAAACCCAAACTATCATAAAAATGAAGAAGTATCTATTGATGACGTTGGCATCCGCACTGATTCTGTCAGCCTGCGGACCCAAGAAGGCAAGCGACCCCTTGGCAGACTCAGGTCGTACACAGCGCACGGAGAATCTGCTGACCAATCTGATGGCGTATGGTGACAGTGGCGTCTATATGTTCGGACACCACGATGATACCGTCTATGGTATCGGATGGAAAGGGGACTCTGCCCGATCCGATGTACATAGCGTATGCAACGATTATCCCGGTCTGTTGAGTTTCGACCTTGGACATATCGAACTGGGTGACTCGGTCAATCTCGACGGTGTTCCCTTTGACCGCATGCGCCAAGAAATCTTCACCCATTTCAACCGCGGTGGCGTGATTACGTTGTCGTGGCATCTGAACAATCCGCTCTCTGGTGGTACATCGTGGGTTGCCGACTCACTGAAGAACATCGAAACCAAGACTGTGGCTTCGGTATTAGAAGGTGGACAGAAGCATGAGATGTTCTTAGGATGGATTGATAAAGTGGCTGACTTCCTCAACTCACTGGAAACACCATACGGTGTGAAAGTACCGGTTATCTTCCGTCCATGGCATGAGCATACCGGTTCATGGTTCTGGTGGGGACAGGAGCATTGCACCGCTGAACAATATAAAGCATTGTGGAAAATGACCACCGACCGACTGAAAGACAAAGGAGTAACAAATGCACTCTATGCCTATTCACCCGGCACAGAGATGGATGGTAATGAAGCCAAATATCTGGAACGCTATCCTGGCGACGACATCATAGATGTTATGGGACTGGATTGCTACTGTTCCTCACCTGATGCTGACACCGTGAAGATTGCCAACTATGCGACTATGTTAGACAAGAATCTCACAACAGTATGTACCGTTGCTAAGAAGCACCACAAAGCTGCTGCTCTTACTGAAACCGGCTACGAGGGAATAAAGACTGCCGACTGGTGGACCAAGACACTACAACCGGTGCTCGACAAGCACCCCATCTGCTACGTACTGGTATGGCGCAATGCTTACGAAAGACCACAGCATTACTTTGCTCCGTTCCCCGGTCAGATTTCCACTACCGATTTCGTGACGTTCGTCAACAACAAACATGTGCTGATGCGTAGCGATGTGAACAACATCTACTTTGTGAAAAAGAAAGAATAAGGCGACATTCATACGTCCCTACTGCAACAAAGCCATCGTATGGTTCCATTTCATGGCACATTTTCATCCCATACGATGGCTTTGTATTTTATTAGAATTACAACCACATTTCAGTGGTACGTTCCTTATCTGTTCCTGCTGTCTCCCATCATGCTCCCCTTTCGCTCGTATATTTATTGGGACTTACAAGGGATTTACTTGGGACTCACTTGGGATTCATTCGGGACTCATTCGGGATTCATCACACACATGAATAAATGGAATTATGGGACAATAGTGACGCAAAATGATATCGTTATGTAATAAAACCGTACCAACACCAAAATCATTACGCCATTACAGTTTTACAGTTTTACAGTTTTCAAAAACGATTTTTGATGCTCAACGGATAGATTTTTATGGTTTTCAAGCGGCAAATAGGCTATAAATCCATGTTTTTTTTGCTTTTCAAAAACTGTAAAACTGTAATATTGTAACAACTACAGTACAATACATAAGTAAACATTTTTCTGCGTTATAAAGGTTTATATCAAATCAAAGGAACCATAGAAAAACAAATACACTGAATTTGCTATAAATTCAGTGTATTTACTTGTATGATCAGCACAATGGCTGAGTATAGTCAGTATGTCTGTTCAGTAAGCGCTGTGGCTTTACTGTTTTTCACAACAATCATTGGGCCAAACGGCTTCTGCACGGGCTTTCTGAATGCCTGTCATCATCGATGGATTAGCAACTTTCAAGGCAGTGCGGTCGATGATGGTCATGCCTGGATGGTAATTCGCATCCCAAACAAAAGGCAGTACGCCATGATTGATTGCTTCAAGAGTGATGGTATGATAGTAATCGCGAATGGAAGCATCGTGGATAGGATCTTGACCAACAGGCCAACGCTGCTCAGCAGCATACTCACCCAACACCACGGGAACGCCTTGACGGACGTAGCGGTTCATCAGTTTTTCCATTTGCTCCTTGACATGACCTTCATTTTGCGAATCGACGGTATTTCGACCTTCTGTGCCTTTGTTGTTGCTGCCCCAGTAATACCACATCTTGCCCCAGTCGGCATCTTCTCTCATGCCAGAGAACTGATAAGGATCATAATAATGAACCTCCATCATAAGACGCTTGCATGAACGGTCTCTGAGTCGAGGAAAATAGTCATACTGACAAGTGAGGTCAATATTGGTATTAGGACCTTGCACAACGAGGATGCGGTCGGCATTGCAACCTCCTGTGGCACGAACGGCATCGATGAACGTTTGCTGATAGAGGCAGATACGGTCTGACAGTTCTTGATCTTTGAGCAGATTGCCCTTAACCGCTGGCGATGGACCACCCACAGCAGGCTCATTCATACCGGCAAAGAGCAGACGCTGGTCGTAATTGCGGAAGCGCTGGGCTATCTGACGCCAGATGCTTGCCAACTGTTTCTGCTTGGTATCCACATCTGCAGAATCGGTCACACCATCATGTTCGAGCCATCCGCCATCCCAGTGCTGATTGATGATGACATAGAGGTTTTCCTCTAAACACCAATCCACCAACTGCTGCACACGGTTGAGCCATGCTGCATCGACCACGCACTCGTCGGGTCCACTAACATGTCCCATCGCCCATGCACAGGGGATACGTACGCTGCGGAATCCCTGTTGGCGCACAAAAGCGAATAGTTCTCGTGTGGTGCGAGTTTTCTGCCATGAGACCTCACTATCTACACCAGCTTTATCAGTCCACTCATGATCGTAGGTACCGCCTTCCATCGTGTTGCCAAGATTCCATCCGGGCCACATCTGCGAAGCCACCTGCATGGCAGTTTGTCCGCTAAAATGCCCTTTCTTCTTGCTCTTAGCCTGCACGTCGGCCATGGAACTCCATGCAAGGGCAAGTACTACGAGGATAAAGAGAATTCGTTTGCTCATATCATTTATCGATTATCACAAATGCTATCAATACGGCCATTTCGCAGCAGCAACACCTTCGGTGATACCTGTCATCATATTGGTATTTGATACTTTGTTGCTTGAACGATCGATAATACTCATGCCATTGCCGCTATTTGTATCCCATGCATAAGGAATACAACCGTTGTTGATTGCATAACTTGTCACAGCAGCATACCAAGCCTTGATAGATGCATCATGGATAGGATCTTGTCCGATGGCGAAACGCTGGATGGCTCCAAACTCTCCGATGATTACGGGAATGCCGTTGTCAACAAACGCAGTCTTCATCTTATTCATCTGGGTGTTGACATAGTTCTCTGTATATTTGCTGCTGGTATTGCGACTGGCATCCGAACCTGTATTACCTTTGCCCCAATAGTACCACATTTTTCCCCAACCCTCATCTTTGGGCATCATGGTGAACTGATAGGGATCATAGAAGTGAACTTCCATCATCAAACGACCAGAATGCTTGTCGGCCAACTTAGAAAAATAGTTGTTCTTTATTGTCTTGTCGATATTTGTTTCTGGGCCTTGAACCACCAACACACGATATTCGTTATTACCGCCAGTGGCACGCACAGCATTGATAAAGGCTTGCTCGTATTCAGCCAAACGGCTTACCAACTTATCATCGGCAATATTCTCGCCGTTGTCCTGATAAGCTCCACCGACGCTAGGTTCGTTGAGACCAGCAAAGATAACATGGTCATCATAGTCTTTAAAAGCCAGTGCAATCTGTTCCCAAATATCGGTAAGCTGTTGTTTCTTGCGTTCTACGTCAGCATTGGGTGTGAATCCGTCATGCTCCAGCCAACCGCCATCCCAGTGCTGGTTGAGTACCACGTAGAGATCAGCATCAACACAATAGTTAACAATTTCCTTAACGCGTGCCATCCATTGTGGATCGATTTTGCAGCTGTTGGGATCGGTAATGTGTCCCATCACCCATGCACAGGGGATGCGTACACTCTTAAAACCTTGTGCCTTAATGAAGTTGATGAGCTCCTTGGTGGTTTTAGTTTTCTGCCATACTGTCTCTGTAGAAACTCCAACGTTCTTCCATGAGTTAGTACTGCTACCAGCCTCCATGGTATTGCCGAGATTCCATCCAGGATACATCAACTTAGCCACTTGCTTGGCATCATATTTGATATTGCCAGAAGGATCATCATCAGGCTTAGCCTCACCCTTCTCCTGTGTAACGCTTACGGTTTTGCTCTCTGCACCAGCTTTTACGGTAATTGTAGCAGTACGCTGTTCGGTAGTGGTATTGGCATCAACAGTTACATTGATAGGAGTGACCTTCAGCGTAGGAGTTTTCTCACCAATAGTTATCACAAGCCATGCAGCATCACTTGAAGCTGTAACATCCTGACCGGCACGTGCACTAATAGACTTCTGACCGCCATCTTTAGTAAACGACAGTGAGGTTGGGGTTACGGTTAATCCCTCTACGGCAGGGCCATCATCCGGATCATCATCGCCACAAGCAACAAAAGCCAGCGAACCCAACAAGCACATTCCGACCTTCATCAGATAATTTGTAAGTTTTTTCATTGTTCTTTCAATCATTTGTTAATTTATTCTATGCTGCAAATTTACTTATTTTCCACGAAACAGCCAAGTGTCTGCTTGTCTTTCTTATGCTATTTGGTCATTAAGTTAAAACAGAAATGTGGAAGCACAAAAAAAGAGGAAACGGACGGTGCACCCAAAGTACACCGTCCGTCATCGTTATAAGTTGTTTGCAACTACAGTCATCATTTAGAACTGAGGAACTGCAAAAAGATTGTTGATAGAGAAGCTAACTTCCATCTTGTTGCTGAAGCCAAGTCCTGCAACACATCCGTCATCATCAGCAGTACCGAAGGCACAACCAGAATCCTTAGTCTTGCCAAACTTATTCCAAAGTTCGAGACGATACTTCGGATCCTCGTTGCTATCAACTACCTTGCTCTTATCGTATGTCACAGCATTGCCATCGAGTTTGAATGCATCGAGTGTGCAGTGCATGCCTGGGAAGAACTTATAGATGTCGTTGATCTGTACGAAAGTCATGATAGTACCACCAGAATAGTCGTTTGCGGCATCCTGATAGAGGATATCAAACTTTTTCTTCGATACTTCATACTTAGCAGTCTCCTTATTTAAGGTAACATCGAATGTTTCACCCTGATTGACTCCAGCCCAATCATTAGCAGTTCCCCAACTTGAGTTAACATTGATCAATGTAGGCAGATAAGTTCCTACTGGTCCGTTAACAAAGATAGTGTAGGTAATCTCAATACTGCTGGTAAATGTGAATGCAGGATCATCAGCCACATCTTTCAGGTTGCTGAATGGAGAAGCGATAATCTTCTCATTCTTGGCTGTCTTACCCCATGCATTGAACATTTCCACACGGTAGTTACCTTTATCCTCAATATCACCATAGCAGAAGTTGTTGGCATTGAACTTAATACTCTGTCCATCGAGCTTGATGTCGTCGATGCGTACGAAAGCATTGGGGAAACGTTCCATCAGTCCAACGAAGTCAATGACATTCACCTTCAATCCATTGCAGGCGCCATCCCACTTCAAAGTATGTGTGCCTTCGAGATTCTCAGGTGCGATAGGATCCATTTTGGCTTCCCAAGTTCCTGCCCAATCGCTACCAACACAAATGAGGTTCACCTCAATAGCAGCATCCTTATCAGCTTTAGCTTTGCTGTAGTAGTTGAGAGAATACTGATAGGTATCATCAGCCACGACACCAATCTGAAGGCCATCATCAGTCATAGTGAGAATATTGCGCACACCACTGGTATTAGGCAACCATGTATCAGCACAGAGAATCTTGATGTCACCCATATCGACAGTCTTGTTCACCTCGTCGATAGTAACAACCCCCTTATCTTCGGTCACTGTACCATCGCTGGCAATACGCTTCACGATGACATAGTCTTTACCATCTTCACCATGTTCGAAGGTCATCGAACCATAGTCTCTTCCGTATGTAAAGCCAATCCAACCATCGTTTGTACTCATATCCCAATGGATACTCTGATAGGGGTTAGGCTCATTGTTAGTAATGGTTCCCCAGTTGTCCTTTGCACCCCACTGTGTGAACGGACCTACAAAGACATGCTGTTTGCCAGAAGGAGTACCATTATCAAGATACCAAGTAGTGAAGAGTTTCTCCTTATCGAACGGAATGTTGCGTGCAACGGTCACAGGACGTACTGAGAGTGCTTCATAGACAGCACGTGTAGCACGTACTCCAGTAGAAGAAGTAAACTCATAATCAATAGCGAAATTAGAATTGCTCTTATTAGAAGAACCTGTGAGATAGTATCCATGGAGTCCTGATTCAGAAACAGAACTCTCCACACGTTTACCAGCAGCAGGCAGGAAGATGCTATTGCCATTCTTTCCTGTCACCTGATAACCGAAAACACCATCCTGCTCTACCCATTTCACGGTGCAGAGGCGGAACAGTTCCTCAAAGAGGTCTGCAGTAGGCAGAGTACCCTTACCTCCAGTAGCGAGATAGGCAATATCATTAGTTGTCTTATAGGTATCTGCAGAAGCATAATCAGCAGCAAGAATGCTTGTATTAACCCCAGTAAGGTCTCCGAATCCGAAGTAGCCACCAAAGTCAGTAGCGCTCTTAGCACCAACGTTACGCTTAGCCCATTTCACTGAGAGTCCCAGATCAACAAAGTCTTTTTCTACATCGAAACCACTTTCGGCAGTTTTAAATTCCTTTACATCACCATAGATAATGCCAGCTCCGAGATCGAGGAATGCAGCATA
>OQVU01001064.1_pt1 | contig 10787 bp, 11 predicted proteins | sample 1691611 | NCBI WGS metagenome assembly OQVU01 (sample SAMN03418272, study PRJEB22391) | human gut metagenome | biome: human-gut; feature: organic feature; material: feces | host: Homo sapiens | place: Tanzania | collected 2013-01
TATGCCATGGCGAGAAAACAAAGGCGTAGCCAATTTAGACGGAATTTAAACGGATGTTTTGGGGGTTGCTGACGCAAGAAATCTTTGGAGGAAATCTTTTTGAAGATGTTGCGCGAGCGCAAGAAATTTTAGGGAGATAGGATTAAAACTAAATATAGATTTCTGGCCATAGGCCATAGATTTTTTCAAAGATTTCCTCCAAGATTTCTTGCGAAGCAATCCCAAATAAAATCTTTAACGAAAATCTTTGACCAGAATGCGCTCGAATACCTCGCTTTTGGGGAGAATTTTATTATGGATCGCCTACGGCTCGAAATCTAAAATAAAATCTTAATAATAATCTTCAACTATAATCTTTTCCGTGTCTTCCGTGTGTTCCGTGGATAAAAAAAATTCCGTGTGCGACATAAAAATCACGCCATTCATATATCTCAACACCACAAATAGCATATAAGGTAAACTATACATACATTTGACCGCAAATTTTATCCAACAACCAGCCATTTTTCGTTCGCTTCTCGATCACTTCTCGTTCGTCCTTCGTTCGTCTCTCGTTGTGCTTTCGTTCGTTATTCGTTAGCCGATCGAAGACCTATCGAATACCTAACGAGAAAACAGCGAAAAAACAACGAAATGACGACGAGAAGCCGACGAGAGCAAATCGAAACGGCGACGAGAGGCGAACAAAGCAATCTGCCAACCACAACTACCAACCATCGCACCTGTTTTCAGTCATTTACAAGGCGCGTGCTGCAAATCAACCCTCTGGGTGGTACACCGACAAGCAAAAGCAAAACAAATGGCTGTAATGACCTCTTTTTACCGACATAAAGTCTGAAACTGCTCGCGCGCGAACCTATTAATATCCGACAAAACCTTTCAAACCATATCACATGTTGTCACCCCCTGAGCTGAAACACAACCAGACCATTTTCTCCATGCCATAACATCCAATCCAAACCGTCTGGCACACACCACAAGGTAATATAACCAATTATACATCAAACACATACGACACCAAACCACAGCTAACCAACAAGAAGATGATACCAAACCGCAGCAACAAAAATTGATTTACAGTCACAACAGAACAAAACAACACAAACATTTACAATTCATTCGATTATCCTATCGCAAAAGCACATAACCTTTTTTCCTGCGAGTTAGAAACAGAAATAATCAATAGCAAAAGGCTGGACTCTTTTGTGAGAGTCCAGCCCTTTTGCCATGGCTTGGAATGTTGTCCTAGGCGGATTCGAACCACCACAAACAGAACCAAAACCTGTTGTGCTACCATTACACCATAGGACATACATACCCGTTAGCGGCTGCAAAGGTACGCAAAATTTGGCGTTCCACCAAATTTTTCCTTCAAAAAATGTTATTTTACTACCAACAGATAGTAGTTCTTCTTACCTTTCTGTGCCAGAAGATACTTTCCATCGATGAGATCTTCGGCTGTAATAGGACGATTCTGGTCGGTCAGTTTCTCCTTGTTGAGACTTACACCGCCTCCCTGAACCATCTTGCGCATCTCGCCCTTTGAAGGGAATACAGGTGCGGCAGCAGTAAAGAGTTCGATAGCAGGCTGCCCCAACTGGTCTTTGCCAATCTCAAACTGAGGTACTCCGTCGAATACATCAAGGAAGGTTTGCTCGTCGAGACGCTCCAGGCTCTCCTTGGTAGATTTACCGAAAAGGATAGATGAAGCTTCGATAGCGGTGTCAAGCGCCTCCTGTGAGTGAACCATGACAGTAACTTCCTCTGCCAAACGCTTCTGAAGAATACGGCGACCGGGGTCCTGTTTGTGTTCTTCGACCAGTGCATCGATAACCTCCTTCTCCAGTGAAGTGAAGATTTTGATATAGCGTTCTGCATCGTCGTCGCTCACATTGAGCCAGAACTGATAGAACTTATAAGGTGTGGTGCGCTTAGGATCGAGCCAGATGTTACCACTCTCGGTCTTACCAAACTTCTTACCGTCGCTCTTGGTGATGAGTGGGCAAGTGAGTGCGAAGGTCTCCACATCGTTGCCAAGGGTACGGCGGATAAGCTCAGTACCTGTGGTCATGTTGCCCCACTGGTCGTTACCACCCAACTGAAGTTTCACACCTTTGTGCTGATAGAGGTAGAGGAAGTCGTATCCCTGAAGCAACTGATAGGTAAACTCGGTGAATGACAGTCCGTCGCGTGCAGTTCCATTGAGACGTTGCTGCACACTTTCCTTAGCCATCATATAGTTAACGGTGATGTGCTTACCCACCTCTCTTGCGAAATCGAGGAAGGTGAAGTCCTTCATCCAATCGTAGTTGTTGACCATCTCGGCAGCATTTGCTTCTTTAGAATCGAAGTCGAGAAACTTAGCCACCTGTGCTTTGATGCACTCTTGGTTGTGATAGAGTGTCTCATTGTTCAGCAGATTGCGCTCCTGACTCTTACCTGAAGGGTCGCCGATCATACCGGTAGCTCCACCCACCAGGATGAATGGTTTGTGGCCGCAACGCTGCAAATGGCGCAACATCATGATACCACAGAGGTGACCGATGTGTAACGAATCGGCAGTAGGGTCAGTACCCAAGTATGCCGAAACCATTTCTTTCTGGAGCAGTTCTTCTGTGCCAGGCATCATCTGTGCCAGCATTCCGCGCCAGCGAAGTTCTTCTACAAAGTTCTTCATATACTATATTGTTTTTAGATTTCCTGTATGTTGTTTCAAGTTGTGGGCATGGTTCACGGCACGGGGTCATAGCCCGAACCACCCCATGGATTGCATCTGAGGATGCGCCAAATGGCAAGTGCAAGTCCTTTGATAGGTCCATGCTTGATGAGTGCCTGGCGTGCATATTCGCTGCAAGTGGGTGTGAATCGGCATGACGGCGGTGTGTATGGTGTGATAGCCACCTGATAGAAACGGATGGGGAGCAGCAACAACCACACCAAGATGCGCGATATAATCTTTATCAGGCGACGTACCCACTGCATCATCATAGTTTCTCTGCTATGCGGTTCAACAGTTTGTTTATCTTCTCTGCCACCACCTCAGAAGGGAAGAATTCATCGGCAAGCCATACAAATCCCACCATCAGCGCACGCCCCTGCTGCTGTTCTACAGCCTCAACAATAATTTGCTTATTGAGTCGGTATGCTTCGCGCAACTGTCGTTTGACGCGATTACGCTTGACGGCCCGTTTGAAATGGCGTTTAGATACGCTCATCAGTACCTTGACAGGCGGTTCGCCCTCGTGGCGTTCAGTCTCTCTCCAGACTGCCCTGATAGGGAATGAAGCCACAGAGCGGCTGCCTGCCCTGTCGAAGAGTTGTTCTGTGAGTCGCAATCCACACAACCGCTCTTGCTTGTTGAGCGTATGGGTAGCCATGGTGTATCTGTCTATACCTTATTTATATATAGAGGCTCGGTCATCCACTAACGGACAAGACCTCGCCATTGGGATAGCGCAATGCTGCGCAGTTAGCCTTTGTGCTCTTCCAGATAGTGTTGAAGTGCACCAGTCATTGAGGGATATTGCTTTGAAGGAGCTTCCAAGTCGAGGCGCAATCCAGCATCCTGAGCAGCCTTGGCTGTAGCAGGACCGAAGGTCGCGATAGCCACTTTTCCCTGGTCGAAGCTGGGGAAATTCTTGGTGAGTGACTCAATTCCCGAAGGACTGAAGAACACCAACATATCATAGTCGAAGTCTTTTACTTCCTGTTCGGTAAAGTCGTTGCTCACGGTGCGATACATCACGCACTCGCGATGCTGCAGTTTTTTCGACTCCAGCAACTTAGCAACCGAGCCACTGTTTACATCACTCATTGGCACAAGATATTTCTCTGTCTTGTGCTTAACCATTGTAGGCAGCAAATCGTCAATCTTTCCAGTAGTTCCGAAGAACACTTTGCGCTTGCGATACTGCACGTATTTCTGTATATACAGCGATATTGTCTCTGTCACACAGAAATATTTCATATCTTCAGGAATGGTAATACGCATCTGCTTTGCCAGCGTGAAGAAATTGTCGATGGCGTGACGTGAAGTGAAAACAATTGCCGTAAAATCGAGAATGTTTATTTTCTGCGCACGAAACTCTTTAGGTTCCAGTCCTTCAACCTTGATGAAAGGACGGAATACAAACTCTACGTTATATTTTTCCGCAATATCAAAATATGGCGATTTTTCACTTGTTGGTTTCGGTTGCGAAATGAGAATCTTCTTGATCATCGGTGTCCTAAAAATTTATTTGCAGATAATTTCCTATGAATACCGCTATGCTCCAAAAAACAAGTAGCGGTACTATTTCAAGGGTGCAAAAGTACAAAAAAAACTGCAAATTAACGAGTTTTCTATTGAAAAAGATGGTCAGACACTTACTTAGCAACATGATTTTAACTAAAATGACCACGGCAGCAACGCACGTAATGCTGGTTTCGGGACTTAGGCCGAAATAGGCATGCAGCAATACGACAGGGAACAACAGCACTCCTTCTACCGATAAAAGAAACAAGGAGGACTTTATCCACTGTTCGTTTTTTTTCTTTCCAAAGAACACCAGATTGACCCACGTACTAAGAAGGAGCTTACCAGCGAAATATGCCACTGTCAATCCAAAGAAGATAGCTATGAGTTGGTAGTTGGACTGAAGTGTGAAGGTGGTGCCGATAAAGTTTAGCGTATAGAAATAGCACACCAGTGCCACCAACAGGCTGGTGACTAATCCCAAGAAAAACTGGAAGCGCATCTCACTACTTGTCTCCTTCACCTCGGTGATTCCTTCAGCAGGTCGATAGAAGAACGCTTTGAATTGGCGAGCCACGAAACGACGGGCATGGGAGAATGCCACAACGGCAGCCAGGAAACATACCACCAGCATAGAGGTGATGAGGTCATCGTTATGGATGCTGTAGGGCACGGGTGAACCGGCAATACCGATACGTCCACCGGAGAGTTCGGGGTGGAACATGGCATTGTGGGAGAAGAATCCTTCGCGATAATACTGCGGGAGTTCTGCCTTCAACAGATCATGACCAGCATCATGTCCTGGCAGATGCAGGGTGTCGGGGCGCGTACTCCATCGGATGGGTGCCGGCTTGAAATGGGCTTGAATGGCAGAGTCCTGCTGAGCAGGCGTAGCATTGCGAGGCAACCATCTGAGCACCTGAGCCGGTGTCAGTTGGCGCACGGGTGCAGCACCAGTTGCCGACGCAGTGTCGGCATGTGCCGTATGTTGACTATGCGCAATGCTGTCTGCCTGTTGCACGGAATAGAATTAAAGTGCGAATTCGCGTTTGATATCCTCTACCCGATCGAGCTTTTCCCAAGTGAAGAGCTCTACATCGATGGTTTTTGTCTCGTGATAACGACTGGTAAAGGTTTTCTTCACCACTTCGGGATGACGTCCCATGTGACCATAGGCTGCGGTCTCCAGATACATGGGCTGGCGCAACTTCAACTGGCGCTCGATGGCTTTTGGACGCAGGTCAAACAATTTCTCGATGCGCTGTGCTATCTCGCTGTCGGTCATATTCACACGTGAACGACCGTAAGTATTGACGTAGATATTCATCGGACGTGCCACACCGATGGCATAGCTCACCTGTACCAACATCTCGTCGGCTACTCCGGCAGCCACCATGTTCTTAGCGATATGGCGTGCAGCATAGGCAGCAGAACGATCGACCTTAGAAGAGTCTTTACCAGAGAAAGCACCGCCACCGTGTGCGCCCTTACCTCCGTAAGTATCTACAATGATCTTACGACCGGTAAGTCCGGTATCTCCATGAGGACCACCGATAACAAACTTACCCGTTGGGTTGACGTAGTACTTGATCTGATCGTCGAAGAGCCTGAGCACCTTCTCGCTCTTGATCTGTGCTTTAACGCGTGGCATGAGGATGTTGAGCACATCAGCCTTGATTGTGGCAAGCATGCGCTCGTCATCATCGTCAAACTCGTCGTGCTGGGTTGAAACGACGATGGTATCGATGCGTTCAGGTGTTCCGTCGTCGCTATACTGTACGGTCACCTGACTCTTAGAGTCGGGGCGGAGATAAGTCATCTCCTTGCCTTCGCGACGAATATCAGCCAGAGTTCTTACGATAAGATGTGAGAGGTCGAGCGAAACAGGCATGTAGTTCTCTGTTTCGTTGGTGGCATAGCCAAACATCATGCCTTGGTCGCCGGCGCCTTGGTTTTCGTCATCCTCGCGGTCAACACCACGGTTGATGTCGTCGCTCTGTTCGTGGATGGCGGTAAGCACGCCACAGGAGTCTCCGTCAAACTGATATTCGGCCTTGGTATAGCCGATTTTCTTGATGGTTTTGCGGGCAATGGCCTGCAAGTCAATATATTCACTGCTTCTAACTTCACCCATGATAACCACCTGTCCGGTAGTTACAAAGGTTTCGCAAGCCACGCGAGCATGCTCGTCGTAAGCCAGGAACTGGTCGAGTATGGCGTCACTGATTTGGTCAGCCACCTTATCGGGATGGCCTTCAGATACTGATTCTGATGAGAAAAGGTATGACATGTTTATCTTCTTATATTTTTGTTTTCGGCTGCAAAGTTACGCAGATTTCGGGATATGACAAAATAAAACGGCGGTGTTCTGCAAGCATTTATACCTATTTAACCTCGTTTTTGACGTTACGCGGATGATGTTCCAATATCTGCTGGCGTAGCGTACTCATATCCACGTGGGTATAAATCTCGGTAGTGGCTATGGATTCGTGGCCCATCATCATTTGTATGGCACGCAAATCGGCACCTCCTTCCAGCAATGCCGTAGCAAACGAATGTCGAAGGGTATGGGGAGAGATGGTTTTCTGAATACCGGCAACCACAGCCTGGCGCTTGATCATGATGAGTATCATGGTTCGGGTGAGATGCGCCCCACGTCGGTTGAGAAACACATAATCTTCCTCACCGGGCTTGATATTCATCTGCCGACGGTCGGCAAACCAATATTCTATCTCGTCGAGAGCTTTCTGCGAGATGGGTACGAGACGCTCTTTAGATCCCTTGCCCACCACTCTGATGTAGCGCTCTTGTATGAAGAGGTTGCTGAGCTTGAGTGTGACGAGTTCGCTGACACGCAGTCCGCAGGAAAAGAGCGTTTCGATAATCGCCCTATTGCGCTGCCCTTCCCATTTGGTGAGGTCTATGCTTGCCTTGAGCATATCCACCTCACGGGTGGAGAGTACCTCTGGCAGATGAGTGCCGAGCACCGGACTCTCCAACAGTTCCGACGGATCGTCGTCACGCCAACCGTCGGTCTGCATGAAGCGAAAGAAGGATCGCACCCCACAGAGAATGCGACACTGGGAGCGTGGCCCGATGCCGATATCGTGGAGTGTAGCGGCGAAATGTTGCAGGTCGGGCAACTGCACATCAAACACATCTTTGTTTTCATCGCGCAGATAGCCCAACAACTTCTGCAAATCGCGCTCATAGGCATCGAGCGTATTGTCGGAAAGTCCGCGTTGCAACCTCAGGAATCGCAAGTACGGACGTACGTAGTCTTTGTTATTTTCCTTCATATTCATTCACAAAATTACTGCAAAACGCGCAAAAAACAAAATATATATGCTTTTCTTTTTGTTATTCCGCTTTTAATCGTACCTTTGCAAACACATTTAGCAATTTAGATTTTTATTTTTATGGCTGAAGAATTAGAAATCAAGGAGCTCGACCAGGTAGTCGTACGCTTCTCGGGTGATTCCGGTGACGGTATGCAGTTGGCCGGAAACATCTTCTCTACGGTGAGCGCCACCGTAGGTAATGGTATTTCCACTTTCCCAGATTATCCGGCAGATATCCGTGCCCCACAAGGCTCGCTGACCGGTGTCAGCGGATTCCAGGTTCACATCGGTGCTGGCAAGGTCTATACCCCTGGTGATCAGTGTGACGTGCTTGTAGCCATGAACGCTGCAGCGCTGAAGACACAGCTGAAGTATGCCAAGCCCCAAGCCACCATCATCATCGACACCGATTCATTCGGTCCAAAGGACTTGGAGAAAGCACAGTTTGCCACTCCCGACTATCTCGGCGAACTCCATGTAGATCCCGATCGTGTCATCCAGTGCCCGCTCACCACTATGGTGAAAGCGTGTCTGGCAGAAAGTGGCATGGACAACAAAGCCATTCTGAAGTGTCGCAACATGTTTGCGCTGGGTTTGGTTTGCTGGCTCTTCAACCGCGACTTGAACCTCGTTGCCAATTTCTTGCGTGAGAAATTCGCCAAGAAACCTGCCATTGCCGAGAACAATATCAAGGTGGTGCAGGCTGGTTACGACTACGGTCACAATACCCATTCATCCGTACCGGCTACCTATCGCATCGAATCAAAGACCAAGGTGCCCGGACGCTATATGGATATCACGGGTAACAAGGCTACTGCCTACGGTCTTATTGCTGCTGCCGAAAAGGCAGGTCTGCATCTCTTCTTAGGCAGCTATCCTATCACTCCCGCCACAGATATTCTTCACGAACTGTCGAAACACAAGTCATGCGGTGTCATCACCGTACAGTGTGAAGACGAAATTAGCGGATGCGCTTCAGCCATCGGTGCTTCGTTTGCCGGAGCATTGGCTGCTACCAGCACCTCTGGACCTGGTGTATGTCTGAAGAACGAAGCGATGAACTTGGCAGTGATCGACGAGTTGCCACTGGTTATCGTCGATGTACAGCGTGGCGGTCCTTCAACAGGTCTGCCCACCAAGAGCGAGCAAACCGACTTGCTGCAAGCTCTCTTCGGCAGAAACGGTGAGAGCCCAATGCCCGTTATTGCCGCACTGAGCCCCACAGACTGCTTTGACGCCGCCTACGAGGCAGCAAAGATCGCCCTCGAACATCTGACTCCCGTCATTCTGCTCACCGATGCTTTCATCGCCAACGGATCTGCTGCTTGGAAGTTGCCAACCATGGAGGGGCTCAAAGCCATTAAGCCTCACTACGTAACTCCTGAGATGAAGGGCCACTATACCCCATACTTCCGCGACGAAGAAACAAAGGTTCGCTACTGGGCAATCCCCGGACAGGAGGGCTACACCCATATCCTTGGCGGACTGGAGAAGGACGGTAAGACCGGTGCCATCTCTACAGATCCTGAAAACCATGACCACATGTGTCGTCTGCGTGCCGAGAAGGTGGCAAAAATCCCCGTTCCCGACTTGCAGGTACTGGGCGACAAAGACGATGCCGACCTGCTCATCGTAGGTTTCGGATCTACTTACGGTCACCTTGTAAGTGCAATGCAGGAACTGCAAGCCAAAGGCTACAAAGTGGCACAAGCCCAGTTCAAATATGTCAACCCACTGCCTAAGAACACGGCAGAGGTACTCTCGAAATATAAGAAAGTGGTCATTGCCGAGCAGAACCTCGGCCAGTTGGCTACTTGGCTGCGTGCCAATGTAGATGGCTTAGTGCCCTACCAGTTCAATCAGGTCAAGGGACAGCCATTTGTAGTGGCAGAGTTGGTAAAGGCATTTGAGGACATTTTAAAGAAGTAAAGCGTTATGAGCGAATATACATTCCAAGACTATAAGAAGGGACAGCCACGCTGGTGTCCCGGTTGCGGTGACCATTTCTTCCTGGCGTCGCTCCATAAAGCCATGGCAGAAGTGGGTGTTGCACCCCACAACATGGCAGTCATTTCGGGTATCGGTTGCTCCAGCCGTCTGCCCTATTACGTAAACACCTATGCCATGCAGACCATCCACGGTCGTGCTGCAGCTATTGCTACTGGTGCGAAAGTGGCTAACCCAGACCTCTGCATCTGGCAGGTCAGTGGCGACGGTGACGGTCTTGCCATCGGCGGTAACCACTTCATTCATGCCATGCGTCGTAACATCGACCTCAACATGATTCTGCTCAACAACCGCATCTACGGTTTGACAAAAGGTCAGTACTCGCCCACCTCACCCCGTGGCTTCGTTTCTAAGTCGAGCCCCTATGGCACGGTAGAGGATCCATTCCGCCCCGCTGAACTCTGTTTCGGTGCTCGCGGTCACTTCTTTGCCCGTAGCGTTGCCACTGATGCTGCCGAGACTCAGGACATTCTGAAGGCTGCATATCACCACAAGGGTGCTGCCGTTTGCGAGATTCTGCAAAACTGCGTTATCTTCAACGACGGTTGCCACGAGTCGGTATATACCAAGGAAGGTCGCAAGAAGAACGCTATCTATGTGCGCCACGGCGAGAAACTCGTGTTCGGTGAGAACAACGAATTTGGTCTGGTGCAGGAAGGTTTCGGCCTGAAGGTCGTGAAAATCGGCGAAAACGGCTATACTCTCGATGATGTCTTGGTACACGATGCCCACTGTGAGGACAACACCCTGCAGTTGAAGTTGGCTATGATGTCCAACGAAAACGGCTTCCCCATCGCCCTCGGTGTTATCCGCGACGTTGACGCACCTACTTACGACGAGTCGGTACACGTACAGCTCGACGAGGTGTCAAAGCAGAAGAAGTATCACAACTTTGCCGAACTGCTCGAAACCAACGACATCTGGGAAGTGAAATAAAACGCACTGACGCAATATAACCATCAACGATATGGGGCTGCAACAGCATTCGTGCCTGTTGCAGCCCTTGTTGTTGGACTGCATCCTCCCACCATCTACCGTGAGCACGGCATTTCCCGTGTCCTCCTATGGTGCATCGGTTTTCATCGTCTCTCCACAATCTTCTGCCCCCACATGACACAACAAGGCATAAAACAACCGTTTTCAAGTCATCTTGACTTAATACAGATTTACTTTACACCGTTTTAACAATTAAAAAACAGTGTAAA
>OQVU01001072.1_pt1 | contig 10758 bp, 10 predicted proteins | sample 1691611 | NCBI WGS metagenome assembly OQVU01 (sample SAMN03418272, study PRJEB22391) | human gut metagenome | biome: human-gut; feature: organic feature; material: feces | host: Homo sapiens | place: Tanzania | collected 2013-01
TGGTGATGCAAAGGATAAACAAGTTCCCCAAATTAAGGTAGAAAAGCAAAGAGAACAGCAGGTAGGAGTTTGTAGTGCCAAGTTGTCAAGTGGAGAAGCAAATGGAGAAAATAAATCTTTTGTTTCCTTTAAGAAGGAAGAGCCTTATAGCGTAAAGCTAATTCCTCTTCTAAAAGCTGATTTGAATATATTAAATATAGACTATTCGCAGCAATATGTTGTAAATTATGATTTGGTAAGTTCAGGGAATTTAGAATACCCATATTTGGTAGCACCTGAAAAAGGAACTTGGATAAAGTTACCTATTCAAGGTAGAAATGGTAGGCGTGGATTTTGTGAGGAAAAATTGGCGAACGTCATCAACAAATATCATTTGAAAGGTTTTAGAGATAACTTATCTCTTTTTGCGGATGGTTGTCCTTACGAGCCTGACTTTGCATACATTGATGTAGAAAAAGGAATATTCATAGACATAGAAGTTGATGAACCATATTCTGGTTGGGAGAAGACACCTATACATTACGTGATAGGAAATAGAACTAATGATGGCAAAAGAAATGAACGCTTTACGGAACGAGGGTGGATTGTTCTACGATTTTCAGAAAAACAAGTATTTGAACAGACAATGTCTTGCTTGAAATACTTGTATCAGCAAATTTGTCGTATTGACACTTCTATGGCTATACCTTCTTCGTTGGCTTCTGTTCCTGATTTAAAGGTTGACAGTATGTGGACTAAGGCTGATGCTTTTCAGATGATTCAAAATAAGACAAGGGAAAAAATGTTAGGTATAAGTGAGTTTATTATGCCTAGTGGAAATTCTGTAACAAGTAATCTTATTGATTATAAGGAAGCTGGAAAAATAGAAGATGCAATAAAATCTTTAAGAGATGATAAAGTATGGAGAAACTATTCTGAAAAAGGTTGGTGGCAGAAATATATTGAAGAGCGACCAAATGGAAAATATGTCACTGAAGCAAAGAAAAAAATTGACGATATTTTGTGGGTTGAATGTGATCAAGCAAAGAATTATGATCGCTATATAAGAAATAGTGAATTGCAAAAACATTCTAAAGAAGCAAGAAAACTCAAAGAAGAGGAGGCAAAGATTAAAGCTGAAAATGTTCGAAGAGAAATGGAACGTATTGTTGCTTTAAAAGAGGAGGCTATGCGTAAAGAAGAAGAGGAAAGGTTGGAACGCCAAAAAAGAGAGGAGGAAGAACGTAAAAAACGCGAAGCAGAGAATTATGCTCGCCAACATGTTTCTTCTCAAACTCAAACAAGAACACCTTCAAGCAGAGGGTATGCATAATATAAACTTATAAAGATTTAAAAAAAATGGAATTCAAGTATAAAGATGCCGATTTTTATAATGCTTATTGTGAGCAATTGGAGGATTTCATATTGTTGGAATATTTTGAGGATATGAAAGAAAACTATGTCGGTAAATTGTTGGCAAAGAATACAATTCATAGATTAGAACTTGTTGTGAGGATTCCCAAAACGTTTCCTCACAACAAACTTTATTTCTATACATCTTCCCTTTACGGCTATCCTCATTTGATTCCGTGTTTGGAGTCTTATGGGAGAAGTTGGTTTTGCTTAAATTCTGCATTTGCAGAAACTACTCGTGGTCAATTGGATGAGGAGTTTGATAGATTGCGTGGTTGGATAAAGGAGCAAATGCGCTCTGAACTCCCACCAATAATAGCTGATGTCAATACTCGAAGAGCTTTGTCTGTATTTAACACCTATGCAAAGGGAAATACGGATGAGATGAACGAACTCAATGCTGCAAAAGAAGACTTGATATTTGTAGGAGATGTTTGGGAAAATGTAGTAAATGAAAGAGATGGTTACTTGAATTGTGTCAAGCAACAAAATGGAAAATATGTCGTTTATAATGGAACTGAGACAAAAGATAAATTACCATTCGTTATAGTTAACCATCAACCGAAAGATTTTCATAGTTTTGCATCGTTTGTTGATGAGTTTGGTTGGAGCGATGAGTTGTGTGAGAAATTGTTACCGAATTTCAATTGGGGTGAAAAGAAAAGTGAAGGAAAGTTTATTTGTAAAGAAGGTAATGAGCCATATACAGAACATCCAAGAAAAGAAAATATCGAAACGGATTATAGATATTTATGTCAGCAATTAGAACATAAAGATATTCCTGGAAAGTATAAGATTGTCATAAGGGAGAGATTGAGAACCTTTGTGAAAGATAGTTATAATGCTTGTGACCGTAAAGGTATGTTTTCTACCAATATGGATGAGTATAAGGATTATGGCTTTGATCCTGATGAAGGAATTAAGCGATATTACTTTTCTCTTCATTGTTTTGCATTGGGTGTAATTGATGAAGGAAAATTAGACTGGTATTTAATTGACGCACAACAATGTAATGTAAAATATGAAGAATTGTCTTTTGATTTTGGAAAATATGAATATAGGACAAAGCATGTGCAAGATATACCCTTGAATACATCTATTGCAAAAAGAATAAAACAGGATGAATTTTACGGTAGGGGATGTTTGGCGTCAGGGTTCATTAACAAGAAAATATTATTGATAGGATTGGGAGCTATTGGCTCATTTTTAGCTGAAACTTTAGTTCGAGGAGGTATTCGTGATATAACCTTGTCTGATGGAGATTATGTGGAAGCTGGCAATCTATGCCGAGCATCTTTTGAAATGAACTCTATTGGGGATAGCAAAGCTTCTGCTTTAGCAGATAAGTTGGAGCGAATATCACCGTTCTGTGCAGTTAAACAAGAAGGAATATGGTATGAAAATGAATTTTTTCTTAGTGATTATAAACATGGTGAGTTTTATGGAAATGTAAATTATGATTCTCAAGAGAAGTTTTTGAAAGAAATAGAAAAGTATGATCTTATTATAGATTGTACTGCAAGTAATGAATTGCTTCATTTCTTAAGTTATGCAGTAAAATTACCAACACAATTGATAAGTGTATGTATAACAAACCATGCTAAGGATTGTTTGTTTTTGTCAAATACCAATGGCAATGTGTTTGAGCAAAGAAAGCATGTCCTTGCTAAGATAGAACAGGATACTGATAATTTTTATGTTGCGGGTACTGGATGCTATTCTCCTACTTTTCTTGCGACAGCGAGTGATATATTGCCATTTACAAATTTAGTTGTAAGAAAAATAAACAAGTCTTTGGCGAGCACGATGCCGATAACATCAACAGTTTGGCATTATCAAGAAGATTCTATTTTGGCAGAATCAGTTTATACATATATGATAGAGAATGGTGCGATTCGATTGGTTGTCCTGCAAAGCGTTATAGACTCAATAAGACAGAGCGTAATCTTTGAAGATGGACAGATTGGTGTTCTTATGGGTGGTTATTCCTCTGATGGTACCCATATTTTTGTGACTCATGCTGTGAGTATGCATAATATTGAAAAGGATATAGGCAAAATAAAGAATGTCTCACAAAATGTGTTGGATTATATAGGTAATGTTTGTGTTTCAAAAGATACAGGAAAACATCTTCCACTTTTGAGCCAGATTGCTACAGATAATCAGATAAACACGAACAATCCTTTGCTGGCACAATTGAATGAAGACGGTTCGGTATCTTTCTATCTTTTGATAGAGAAAGAGTTGATTCCTTTTGTTGTAAATAATACTATTTGTTAGTTATGGAGTTGGATAGAATAAAATCTTTAGTAGTAGAAATTAATGAGCAATATCAGTCTCTTAGTTCATTGTCAAATGATGAACTAAGAGTTAGGTATTCTCAATTACGTAAAGAAGCATTAGATAAACAACAGCATGGCATTTCTGAAAATGAAATTTTAGATTCTGCTTTGATTGAAGTGTTTGCTTTATTGAAAGAAGTAACTCGGCGTTTTTCAGAGAATGATGAAATTAAGGTGGAACAGACCAATTTGGATGTAAAGCTCTTTGAAAACGTTCCTTTTATAAAAGACTGTAAGAAAGATCCGAATGATTCGACAGACCAAAGTTATCTTTGGAGTCTTAATTATGTGTCGTCATGGCTTATTGGTAACGAAATGTATAAATGGAATGTTGTACTATACGACGAGCAACTGATGGGTGGAATAGCTTTGCACGAGGGGAAAATCATCCAAATGTGTACGGGTGAGGGGAAAACATTTGTTTCGATAGCTCCAGTGTTATTAAATGCTTTGTTGGGGAAATGTTGTCATATAATGACAGCTAATTCTTATCTTTCCAAGCGAGATTATGAAATTACTCGTCCTATATATTCTTTCTTTGGTCTTACTGTAGGCTGTATAGAAAATAAAGAGAGAAATAGTAATGCTCTACGAGAGGCTTATAAGTCTGATGTGGTGTTTGGTGCAACATCAAACTTTATTTTTGATTATCTTTATGATATGATGAATAACGATTTGGAAACTCGTATGCAGGGGAAGTACGATTTTGTTATTTTGGATGAGGCAGATTCTATGTTGATAGATGATGCTTCAACCCCTCATATCATAAGCTCATGTATAGGACAGGTAAATACTTTGTGTACGAACAAGTTATTTGTTGATTATTTGCCATTTGTAAAGGAATTGGTGGAGAATAATCAAGATGGGCAATACTATATAATTAATAAGATAAAGCATTTTGCTTCTTATACGGAAACTGGGAAGAAGTGGCTAAGAGAAAAGTTGGCAGATCCGTTGTTGTTTGAAGAGAATGTAGGGGAAAATTATGAACAGGTTGAAAAGCAGAGTTTTGATTTTTCGCAAGAAAAGAAAGAAGCATTACTTGAATCCAAAAAAAATCAAGTAAAATATCGTAAGCAACAGGAAAATGTTTTAGATAAATTATTACATGCTTTAACTGTATATTTCGAAGATGAAGATTATGTTGTCGCAGAACGAAATAACAAAAAGAGTGTTATAATTATTGACTCTAATACAGGACGTTTGAAAGAGCAGAGTCGCTGGGAATATGGTCTTCATGAAGCTATTGAGGCAAAAGAAGGGATAGAAGTTGGAGGATTAGGTTACCAAACTGCTGTTATCAGTATAAAAAACTATCTTCGAAAATATAGTAAGATTAGTGGTATGACAGGAACGGCTGTCGCTTGCTCTAAAGAACTAAAAGAGGTGTATAATCTGTCGGTTTTAAAGATACCAACTCATCGACCTGTTGTTAGGGAAGATTTACCTTTGCGAGTTTTTAGAAATCAAAAATTATTGGATGAGGCTGTTATAAATAAAGCGATAGAAATCCAAAAAAAAGGACGTTCGGTCTTGGTTTGTACTGCAACGATTAAGCGTTCAACTCTTTTAGCAGATAAATTCGCAAAAAGAGATATAGAAGTTCAGGTACTAAATGGTAAAACTTTAGCAGAAGAGGCTTCTTTGGTGGCAAATGCAGGGAAAAGTGGTTTCATAACGATTTCTACAAGTGTTGCAGGTCGTGGTACAGATATAAAACCTGACGAGGGCGTATTGGCAAAAGGAGGATTAGCTGTTTTGGGAGTAGAATTGGCACATTCTGATAGAATCGACCAACAGATGGCTGGACGTGCAGGAAGACAAGGTAATCCTGGTTCTTCTCAATTCTTTGTTTCTCTAGATGATGATATTTTGGCATATCTTTCTAAAAAAGAAATGAAGTCTTTAAGCAAAATAGTGGACAATTGCTTGGGTGAAAAAGAAATAACTTCAAAGGAAATTTGTGATTTCTTTTATCTTGCCCAGCGAAATTGTGTTCAAGAAGAAATGGAGAGCCGAAAATATTCGAACTTACGTGACGATAGTATAGATTCTTTCAGAAATGAAATTTATGGAATAAAAAATAGAATATTGAAAGATTCAAAAGAGGCCGATGCGGTTTTGAAAGAATTGTGCGGTGAAGGTAATGATAGCTTTTGGAAAGAGCATTATGCTCATGTAGAGCAGATACTAAGTGTGGCTATGCCTATAATCCGAAAGATTCAAGAAAATACCTATGTGATGGATAGTTATCAAAGACTGCCTCTGTCGGATGGCAATAATGTCTATTCTATTCCTTTTTCATTGAACTCAGCTTTGGAGACAAATGGAAGTTCGTTATATGCTTCTATAGAAAAATATGTATTGCTTGATGCTGTCAACAAATCATGGATGAATTATATTAATGAGATTGATAGTAATAATTTGATTCCTGCTGATTTGTATACAATATTCTTAGATACAAAAAAATGTATGTTGGAAGATGTAGAGAATAGGTTAACAAAGTTATACATTCCTGTGAATGCAATAAGTGGTGACGAAGAAAATGATAAAAATGAAACTTCAAATCCTTTGCTTAAATATATCAAAGTGCATAGTAAAAAGGTAGAGATGTTAGAACCATGTCCTTGTGGAAGTGGAAAAGCATTCTGGCAGTGTCATGGAAAAAATAAACTAAAATAGAGTTATTAGTTATGCCAAAAATAAAAATCCCAGGAGTTTCATTCTCCTTAAATCGGGCACTCGGTATCACGCAAGCTAAACAGAAGTTTGCTCGTGAAACAGGTATTCCAACCTCAAAGGCTGGATTGGAAAGAAAAATAGGGAAGATGGTGTTGAATGCCATCTTCGGAAAAAGAAAATGATTTGATATGAGAAAGTTGAATCTTCTATCAATGTGTTTTGTGCTTATGGTTATGCTATCTTGTAACCATAAGCCTAAACCTTCTGTGATAGAGGTAAATGCTGACAGCCTATCTGAAACAATAAAGATTGCAGCGCCAAGTTCCAATACTAGAACTTTTGTCAATCGGAAAGACACTGGGGATTTGATAGTCTTTACACCGATTTATAACACTGTAGATTTGGTTTGCGGTAAGCGACCAAGCAAAGACACGGATATGTCTGTGGTCTATTGTGCTGAGGCTGCGTTTACAGGGGAATGCTTGGATTCTTTTGCGCATCGCAATGTAGCAGGAAATCATGTGTCTGGTGGTATTTTTTATAGAGGCTACGTGGCTAAAACGAATACGGGGGCTTTTGTTTGGTATCAAGGCAAATGGAAGTTCTTGTATGATAGTTACGCTAGTGAACTTAGGAAAGCGGAAAAGCATAGAGGTATGGGCTTTGGACAGAATATGATTATTTATAATGGGCGAGTTATGTCTAGATTTCGAAAGAATAAGCCATTGAATATTTATCGAGCATTATGTGAGCTAGATGGCAAGCTGTGCATTGTTGAGGCTAAGCAAGCGTTGGCTTATAGCGAATTTGTGGAAAAGTTGGCAAACTTGAAGGTCAAATATGCTCTGTACTTGGATATGGGATCAGGATGGAATTATTCGTGGTATCGTGATTCTGTAGGAACTGTCCATGAAATACATCCAATAAAGCCATGGTCTAAATATCAAACGAATTGGATAGTATTTAAGAAGTAAACAATATAGTATGTGCCGTTTCTTATAATTTAATAAAACGTTAAAACAAAGATGAATTTTTTGAAATTAAGTGTCACTTTTGTGAAGTCTTTGAGTGCTTTATTCGTTCCCGGTAAATGCCCCAAACGAATTGATAATGAGAAAATTGTCGCTGGTGAAAGCTTGGCGTCCGATTCTACACCTTCGGACATTATCGGATATCTAAAGGCTCAGCAGCCACACTATGATCTCTTGCGTTTTCTGGATGCACAGGAGTTTGCCTATTCCCAAGCTTTAAGTGAACTGAAAGGAGGTAGAAAACAAAGCCATTGGATATGGTATATCTTCCCGCAACAGAAGGGACTCGGACATAGTTACAATTCAAGATACTATGGCTTGGATGGCGAGGGTGAAGCCAAAGCCTATGTTGAACATGAAATTCTGGGTGATAGACTCCGTGAATGCTGCAAGGCACTCTTGCTCCACAAGGATAAGGACATCAAATATATCATGGGAAGCGGAATTGACGTGCTGAAACTCAAAACTTCTATGCGTCTCTTCAATAAAGTGAGTCCTAATGATGTGTTTGAGGAAGTATTGGATGCATTCTTTTTAAACCATTCAGAATAGTCTTAATAAGAGAACATAGGTTTCCCTTAATAATATGACCAGGACATCTGAAGTTGTAACAAATAAAGGAAATAGTAGTGACAATAATATAAAGGTGATATGATGAAGAAAGTATTTTTTGCAGCATTCGTGTTGCTTATCGTGATGGGATTTGCAGCTTGTTCTAATAAACAGGTTCCTGTAAGTACAGTCAATCTTCAGTTACAGAACTCTGTTGACAGTTTGCTCAAACAGGGAATGGGAGAGTATGGCGCTACGGAAGGTATGGCAATTGTGGTGGAGACATCGACTGGTAATCTCAGGGCGATGGTAGGGTTAAAGGAGAATAGTGGGAAACTTGTTTCAGATACCACTTTATTTTTCAAGGCTCGCGAAACATTTCTTTTCAGAAGTGCATCTCTTCTTGCTGCTCTTGAAACAGGAAATGTATCGCTGGACGATATGTTTGATACTTATGCCGGTATTGATGTTGTTGGGCAGGATACCATCTATGACCATAATTGGAGAAAGGGTGGATATGGGGAATTGACGCTTCTGCAAGGATTAGCATACAATTCCAGTATTGCCATTGACAAGGCTGTAGATGTGGCTTATCAAGATAAAGATGTCTTCTTGCAAAAGCTGGAGCAAATGGGATTAGAGAAGGATTCTACTTTCAAAGGTTCCTGGCCCTTGTATGCTTTGGGTTTCCACCATATAAAGCCAACCAGCATGGTGAGCTTCTTCAATGCCATTGCCAATGGTGGAAAGATGGTAAGTCCAAAAATGCAGGAAAGTTCCGCCATCGTGGTTGACTCTATGATAGCCAAAAAGAAGAACATTGAATCAATGCAGAAGGCACTTAGATTCTTCGTCACAAACGGCTTGGGCAAGAAGGCAGAATCAAAAATGGTCAATGTGGCTGGTACCTCTGGAAGTATCCATACGGATGATGGCATCTATGCTGACTTCTGTGGTTACTTCCCCGTAGAGAAACCGAAATACACGGTATTCGTCAGCTATAAAAGACCGGAGATTCCGGTTTCCGGAGGAGGTATGGCAGGACAAACATTTAGAAAGATTGCAGAACAGATAATGAAAACTTGTAAGTAGTCAAGAATTCTTTAAAGATGATTATGTTTCATCAAAAGACAAAGAGGGTGCATCATGAACTTATGACTCACCCTCTTTTCTGATATTTCTTAAGATAATGCAAGGTATCATCTGTCTTTTTCTGCCTGGCATTAGAAATTCCTGCAGATTATAGGAATTATAGAATCTGAGTAATCACGTCTAAGGAAATCTATAACTTCGTACATCAGGGAGTAGTAGAAGCATCAGGGAATCGTCAACATCCAGTAATGTGGGGTAAGTTTGATGGGAATATGGCGGTGATGAAGTGGTAAAAGATAAAATACTCGTATCTTTACCATTCGAATTCGTTTTTGAAATCAGCCATCATTTCTAGAAAGTCAACGGCGTTGCCCGTTCTTGCATATTCTTCTTCACGAGCTAAGACATGATTCACCAACTCGTCATTATTGCATGATGTCATAAAAGGATATTCTTCGGATTCGTTATGAGCCTCTGTTGCAGAATCGTGGCGATAGGCTACTGTTGGTTCTTTTGGGTTTGACATTATTTTAGTCATATTGTAATCCTCCTTATTTTAGGTTACTCTAATTTGATGCAAAATTACGATTAATATTTGAAAGTACCAAAGTTTTAAAATGATATTTTGTGGGATGAATTGCAAAAACATGGCAAAAAGTTTGGAAGATACCAGATAATATCTTATATTTGCACTGTTTAAAGATAGGTGTTATGAGAACAGTTCAAGATTATATCGCAATAATTAGGCAAAATAGCTCCAAGATTACTAAAGATTTTGGAATCAAGACCTTGCGCATTTTTGGTTCCGTATCACGAAATGAGCAAACAGAGCAAAGCGATTTGGATATTTGTGTAGAAACAGAAACTCCTAATCCATTTTTATTGGCCGACTTGAAAGAGTTCTTAGAGGGCTTGTTCAAGTGCTCAGTTGATGTAGTGCGTATTCACAAAAACATGAATCCTTTCTTTAAATCAAGAATTGAACGGGATGGAATCTATGCAATACGATAAAAAAGATTTTCTCATTTTCTTTGGCGTTTAAGCTAGAAAGTAGTATCTTTGCAGTTGTAATTTGAACTAAAAAAAGGAGGAATAAAGAATGAATACAACAAAGTTAACAAGAGAAGAAGCGTTGCGACGTTGGAGTGCTTCTAAGAAAACCAAGCGTAAGATGGTTGAAAAGCTAGAAACCTTGGTAAGAAATAGCTGTCTTGAATGGGGAGATTTGGAAAATCTAAAGTAGTACATGATGGAAAAGGTTATTGTTGACGTTGCGTGGTGCGACAGAAATTATGGCGGTTCTCTTGGTAGTAATGTACCAGGAGCGGTGGTTTTTACAGCACCAACTTTTGAAGTTTTGCAAAAGGAGGCAAAGGAAAGTCTGGAGTTTCATATTGAAGGCCTTATGGAAAATGGGGAAGATGTTCCCGAATGGCTGAAGAATGGGGATTATGAGTTTGAGTATAATATTATAAGATAAGATCAGTTGTGTGTCTGATTTAGCAAAGAGGGTGTGTCATAAGTAAATGATTCACCCTTTTTTGTTGGAATGTTACTGATATGTTGTTAGATAAGATAGTATATGTTTTTGAGTTAGTTAGTATCTCCGGTCGCACAACAGGTGATGTGCATGCGTAGGTCAACTGTTATGCGCCAACTGTAATTTA
>OQVU01001073.1_pt1 | contig 10756 bp, 10 predicted proteins | sample 1691611 | NCBI WGS metagenome assembly OQVU01 (sample SAMN03418272, study PRJEB22391) | human gut metagenome | biome: human-gut; feature: organic feature; material: feces | host: Homo sapiens | place: Tanzania | collected 2013-01
GCTGACAGACGAAGAGATTCTGGAATGCTGTAACAAAAGCAGCTCGCTTGGTTTCAAGACATTTGTTCTTCAGGGCGGTGAAGATGCTGCCTTTAGCGAAGAATGCGTCTGCGGATTAATTGAAAAAATAAAGATTGCACATCCTGACTGTGCAGTGACACTTTCTTTGGGCGAGCGGCCTTACAAAACATTCCGTGCGTGGAAAGAAGCCGGAGCCGAGCGCTATCTTTTACGGCATGAAACTGCCAGTCCAAAACATTATGAGTGTCTTCACCCGAAGGAACAGAAACTCTCTGCAAGAAAAGAATGTCTTTTTAATTTAAAGTCGCTTGGGTTTCAGACAGGCTCGGGTTTTATGGTCGGCTCCCCTTTCCAGACAGTGCAGAATCTGGCCGATGACATTATGTTTCTTCAGGATCTGAATCCGCAGATGATTGGCATTGGTCCTTTTATTCCGCACAGGGACACACCGTTTGCGCATTTTGCAGCCGGAAGTACAGAACTTACACTTTTTTTGATTTCACTGTTGCGCACGATTTTTCCCAATGCGCTTATTCCGGCAACAACTGCTCTTGCAACTTTAAGCAGCACAGGTCATGAAGACGGAATTCTTTCGGGTGCAAATGTAATTATGCCGAATGTTTCTCCTCTTTATGCGCGACAAAAATATGAACTGTATAATAATAAAAAACATGACGGTGACGAAGCTGCGGAAAATCTTGCACTGTTAAAAAATAAAATTTCGGGGATTGGATACGAGATTGTCAGTGAAGTGGGAAATTATATTCCGCCTGATAAATAAAGGAGCGTTAGATAAAAGTTACACAGATGGTGCAACTTTTATCTACTCAACGATTGCAAAGCAAACAAGTTTGCTTCGCAATCGTTATTATAAACTGTACATTCTCACTTCGTTGTGAATGTACTTAAAAAGTCATTCCTAAATCTGAAGATTTACTCATCGACTTTTTATGAGAGGTTAGATAAAAATGTATGATGTTAAGTCTGCACGTGCAGAAGATTTTATAAATGATGAAGAAATTCTTGATACGCTGAATTATTCTGCAAAACACAAAAGTGACGCGCCTTTGATAAAATCTATTCTTGAAAAAGCCGCGCTCTGTAAGGGTATAAGTCACCGCGAGGCTGCTGTTCTTTTGGACTGCGATATTCCGGAACTGAACGAAGAGATTAAGGCACTGGCAAAAAAAATCAAACTGCGTTTTTACGGAAACAGAATTGTTCTTTTTGCGCCGCTTTATCTTTCTAATTATTGTATTAACTCGTGCACTTACTGCCCGTACCATGTTCACAACAAACACATCGGTCGCAAGAAATTGACGCAGGAAGAAATTTACCGTGAAACAATTGCACTGCAGGATTTGGGACACAAGCGGCTTGCACTCGAAGCAGGTGAAGATCCTGTAAACAATCCGATTGAATATATTCTTGAAAGCATAAATACAATTTATTCCGTAAAGCACAAAAACGGTGCGATAAGACGCGTGAATGTAAACATAGCGGCAACTACACACGAAGAATACAAAATGCTTAAGGATGCGGGAATCGGAACATACATTCTTTTTCAGGAAACATACAACCGTGCTGCCTACAAAACTCTGCATCCGGCCGGACCAAAAAGCGACTACGACTGGCACACACAGGCAATGGACCGTGCAATGGAAGCCGGAATAGATGATGTTGGAATAGGAGTACTTTTTGGACTGAATCTTTACCGCTATGATTTTACAGGCCTTTTAATGCATGCCGAACATCTCGAAGCCGCAAAGGGTGTTGGTCCGCATACGATAAGTGTTCCAAGAATACGCGCAGCAGACGGAATTGATCCTGCGTCTTTTCCTGATGCAATTGATGATGAAACTTTTGCAAAAATTGTTGCGGTAATAAGAATTGCTGTTCCATATACGGGAATGATTGTTTCTACGCGCGAGTCACAGAATACAAGGGAAAAAATTCTTGAACTAGGAGTTTCCCAAATTTCGGGCGGTTCAAGAACAAGTGTTGGCGGTTACTGCGAAAGTGAACGACCCGGTGACACAACACAGTTTGACGTAAGCGACACGCGTTCCCTTGATGAAGTTGTTGCATGGCTTATGGAACTGGGGTATGTTCCGAGTTTTTGTACAGCCTGTTACAGGGCAGGGCGAACCGGTGACCGTTTTATGCAGTTGGTAAAATCAGGTCAGATTGCAAACTGCTGTCACCCGAATGCGCTTATGACACTGAAGGAATATCTTGAAGATTATGCCTGTGACAAAACAAAAGTGCTTGGTGAAAAATTGATTGAATGCGAGCTGAATAAAATTCCTGACGAAAAAATTCGTGATCGCGCAAAAACTTACATTCGTGAAGAGGCCTTCGGTAAGCGCGACTTCAGATTTTAAGGAACAATACATATAGAGATTTATTTGTTAATGAAGTTAAAATGCGTGAAGGAGGACGGAGAATCACGAAATGATTTGACTTTTAGTTGTTTCGAAGTAACTGGTTACTTCGAATCTATGCTGACTGGAAGCATTTTAACATTTATTGAAACTTAATAAAAAATGCGTTTTTATGTATGTTTGTTAATGAAAGTTAAAATGCGCGAAGGAGGACGAAAAAATGCAGACACCGGATTCGATGAGAATTGCTATAGGAATTTTCGGGCGCACAAACAGCGGCAAATCTTCTTTGCTGAATGCAATTGCGGACCAGAACTTTTCGATTGTTTCTGACAAAAAGGGAACAACGACCGATCCCGTAAGAAAAGCCATGGAACTTCCCGGAACCGGCGCGGTCTTATTTACAGATACAGCCGGTTTTTGCGATGACGGTGAACTTGGCGTACTGCGCGAAGAAAAGACACTGCAGGTTCTGGACAAAAGCGATGTTGTGCTTGCGGTATTTTCCTGCGAAGAAACAAATTTTGACTGGGTAAAAAAAATATCCGGCAAAGGAAAAAAGCTGATTTGTGTTCTTACCAAAACAGATTGCGCAGACAGCAAAGAAATTGAAGACGCGAAGAAAAGAATCTTTTCGGTTACACAAACTGAACCTGTTCTGTTCAGCGCGGTAACAAAAAAAGGCCTTTCCGAACTTGTAAAAAAAATCGGTGAAGCCACGCATCACGGTCATGAAGAAGAGTTTGCGTTAACGCACGGTTTGTGCAAAAAAAATGATACGGTTCTTCTTGTAATGCCGCAGAATATTCAGGCTCCGAAGGGACGGCTTATTCTTCCGCAGGTACGTGTAATGCGCGAACTGCTCGACAAAAAATGCATTGTTGTTTCATGTAGCGGTGACACTTTGAAACAGACGCTTTCTTCTTTGTGTAAAGCACCGCAACTGATTATAACCGACTCGCAGCTTTTTTCAAAAGTGCATGAGTTGTGTCCAAAGGAAAGTAAGCTTACATCTTTTTCAATTTTAATGGCGGCCGAAAAAGGAAACATAGATGATTTTATAAAAGGCGCTGCTGCGCTTGACAATTTGTGTTCCGAAAGCCGCATACTTATTGCAGAAGCGTGTACGCATGTTCCGCAGAAAGAAGATATCGGGCGCGAAAAAATTCCGGCCCTGCTCAGAAAAAAATGTCCCAGTGTAAAAATAGATTTTGTACGCGGAACAGATTTTCCTTCATCACTTGTGAACAGCGACGGAAGTGCACGCTACAGTTTGATAATTCACTGTGGTGCATGCATGTTTAACCGCGAATATGTTCTGCAAAGACAGGCCGCCGCAAAAAAAGCCAAAATCCCAATGACAAATTACGGAATAGCAATTGCAAAACTAACAGGCATTCTGTCTGATGTTTTTGTAAATTGAACAGCGCCCCCGACCGATAAAATAGTATGAGAGTATATTTAAGAAGATTTGTTTTATTAACCGCATTTTTTGCAACAGAATTATTTTGTTTTTCACAGAGCCAGCCGCAGACGCAAAGTACCGAATTGCGTTATCATGGTAACGGAAGTTACATGCTGGTTGAACGAACAGATTTGCGTCGTTACGATAACGGGCGGTACACGGGTCTTGTAAGCCGCGAAGTGCGTTCGTTTATTGCACAGTCATCTTCTCCTGAATATGCTGCTCCCGGCGACACTTACTACGACGGAAGTTTTTATATTATCGAAGCGACAAAAAGAAATTCCCACGATGTAAAAATGGGAATCAACGAGTCAATTCCGTCTTCATTCAGAATTACTTCTGACGGTGAACTTGTAATGATAGAAGACAACGGTTACCCAAGCTTCAGAAGTTTTCCTGCCTTTACAAAACAAAAAATTCGCCCAGGCGACAAATGGCAGGCAAAGGCTGAACGCGCAGTCGATCCTCTCAACAAAGGCACCGTTACAAAAATGCCCATTTATGTAGAGTACCAGTATCTGCGCGACGATGTGTTTAACGGAGAAAAAGTTTTTGTTCTTTCTGCAAAGTGGGCAACGCGTTACGGAATTTCTTATATTGATTTTGCAGGCGATGCACAGCTCAAATCTGCATTCGGAAGTCACAGTGCAACAATGTTCGTAAGTGCGGCTACAGGAAATGCACTTGTTGTGAGAGATGCGGTTGACGAAACTTTTGAATATGCAGACGGGAACAAAATTTCTTTTAAAGGAACAATTTCATTGTTTACACATTATCCGCCGGCGGTAGACAGGGACGGTCTTATTCGCTCTCTTGCACGCATTGCAGATGTGAAAGATGCGGCTGCGAATAAGGGGTCTGAAAGCAGCAGCGGTGGTAAAAAAAGTTCCGGCGGTAAATCTAAAGGCGCATCCGATGGTACAGACAGCGCTGTCGCCGGCTCGTCTTCTGCAGGAACTTCAGGTACAAAACAACCCGGCCGCACAAAACCCAAAATTGAATCTTCTGTGTCAAAGAGTATGACTGTAGACGAAACGCCGGCCGGGCTACGTCTTACGATACAGAATTTGCAGTTCAAACCCGACAGCGCGCAGCTTTTACCCGGAGAAGAAGAGCGGCTTGACCAGATTGCGCAGGTTTTGAAACAGGCGCGTGAACAAATGTTTTTGGTAGAAGGACATACGGCAAGTGTAGGTTTTGCAAGCGGTGAAATGAAACTTTCAAAAGAGCGTGCACATGCAATAGCCGAAGCACTTGTCCAAAGAGGAATTCCTGCGCAGAAGTTTATCTGCAAAGGTAGCGGAGGAACAAAACCGATCGCCGACAATTCAACTCCCGAAGGAAAAGCCCTGAACCGCCGTGTAGAAATAACAATCCTGGAGTAAATGCGGAATCTGTTAACCACTTGTCACAAAATACAACCAGTTATCTCAAAAAATATTGCGACCCTTAAAATTCCCTGTATACTGAATGCATAATTTATTTTATGTATTTCAGGGGGAAGTATGAAAAAGAAATTTTTTATTTTATTTACGGCGGTGTTTATTTTTTCGGCTCAGATTTTATTTGCTCAGGAAAATGATTTAAAACGTTTTTCATTTGGTGGAATTTGGAGGGCAGACAGTCTGCGCTCGTCAGGTGGTACAGAATTTGGAGTTACGATTTCGCCGGGAAATTTTGTTGTAAGAAATTATATTTTGGTAGAGGGTCTGGGGCTTCATAAAACTGAATTGTATGGCGGAGGATTTTCGGTTGCTGACAAAATTCAATTGGGAGCAAAAATCGATTTGGGAAATACTTCTGTTATTTCGTATGGTTTTGCTCAGGTTGGAGGAATGCTTTTTTCTACAAGCCAAAATGGAATATTTGAAAATCCTGTTTTTATTGAATTTTCTTTTGGTGGTGGCTTTGAATTTCTAATCAAAAATAATTTTTCATTTTTAGTTGAATATGGTGGCGGTGGATATATTCCTTCAACAAAAAGTAAATTTTCCGGTCAGGGATTTCAAGTGCTTGTGCTCGGATGCCGAAACTATTTTTAGATATGAAAACTTCTATTATTTTGGATGAATCGTTAAAGGTTCCGTTTGCAGAGATTCATGCGCAGAGTGTAACAAGCGAAATTTCACGGCTTAAAGAATTGATTGAAAATGATTTTGTTCCGTTACGACTTTGCGGTTATGACAAAGATTTTGCAGTAAAACTTTTGCCTTCGCAAATAATGTGCATCTACAGTGTAAATAAAAAAGTGTATGCCCAGACAAAAGATGCAATTTTTGAAATTAAGCAAAGACTTTACGAAATTGAAGAACTTATTCCGCAGTTGGGTTCAGACAAATTTATACGCATCTCAAATTCAGAAATAGTGAATTTTGATTTTGTAGAAAAATTTGATATGAGCTTAACTGGAACAATCGGTCTTCATTTTAAGAACGGCGAACGGACTTTTGTTTCGCGCAGGTATGTAAAAAAAATCTGCACTTCGCTTGGTTTAAAATAATATTTATAGGAGAAAAAAATGAAACAGATATTCAAGAGAATTTTTATTCACGGAATGTTGGCGGGTGCAATTTTAATTTCTATATCTTCTATAATTGCATTAATAATTTGTGTAATAAACGGAAGTGAGGAATTTATTCCGACTGCACCTGCAATGATAAACGTATATGGTTCTGAAGTAAAAGCTGTAGTTATAGAATATGTTTTACTGACGGTATTTGGTTTTGTATATGCTGCTGCAAATGAGAGCTTTAAGATTGATTCGTGGAGCCTCACAAGAGCAACAGTCGTTCACTTTACAATTATTTTTTCTGCATATATTGTGATTGCCTGGTTCTGCTATTTTATTCCGCATAAGTTGAGCGCAGTTTTTATTCAGGCCGGTGTATTTATTTTTAATTACATACTTATTTGGATTGGAATTTATTTTAACCAGTTGGCTGCAGTAAAAAAAATTAATTCAGCAATTTCTGCGGAAAAGTAAAAGATGTTATGAAATGATAAGAGAGATTCCGAAATAAATTCGGAATGACAGGTACGTCATCCTGAACTTGTTTCAGAACCTCTTGAATTACCAGCTTCGTAATATCATAACGCTTTTTGCAGGAAGAGTTAAATTCTGTAAATCGTTATGGTTGTAATTTGCGCCGGAAATCATGTCTTTGTAATTCTGTACAAAATCCTTTGGCAAAACAGAAACTGTTTCTTCTTTTGTTGAATTGTTGAAAATTGCGATAACTTTTTCTTTTAAGTTATTCTGGTCATCGTAAAAATTTCTTTCAAAAGCGAACTGTTCATTTTTAACAAGCAGTTCAACATAATTTCCTTTTTGAATTGCATTTGAGCTCATTCTGATTTTTGCAAAGTGCGAAATTGCATCTGCTAAAAAACCTGCATCAAATTGAGGAATCAAATCTGCTTTTGGTTCTGCAAACGGCATAAGGGCTGGACGCAAATCTTCATCTCCGGAATTATTTCGTTTTCCGTAAAGTGCAAATTCACTTCCGTAGTATATTGAAGGAATTCCCGGAACTGTAAACAAGAGCGCGTAAATCATATACAAATCGTCTTTTGGATTTTTAATTACAGATGCAACTCGGTCAATGTCGTGGTTGTCCAAAAAATTATAAAGTGGTGCGAATTTGTAACATCCCGAAGAACTATCGAATTCGCGTTTTAGATTATATGAAATGTCAAAAAAATTATTCTGGTCAACGCTTGCAAAAATAGAACGGTACAGCTGATAGTTTGTAACAGAATCAAGTCGGTTGCAGGAAACCCAGTCGTTGTAATTTCCGTGAACAACTTCTCCCATAAGCCAAAAATCATCTCTTAAATTTCTTGTAAACTGTGAAATTTCTTCTATAAAAGTTTTATCAAGAACATCTGCCGCATCAAAACGTAGGCCGTCAATTTTGAATTCTTCAATCCAGAATTTTACTGCGCCAAAAATATGATTTTTTACATCACAGTTTTTCAAATTCAGTTTTATTAAATCGTAACAGCCTGCCCAGCCTTCATAAGAAAAATTATCTCCGTACGGACTTTTGTTTGAAAAATTTATGTTCAAGTACCAGTCTTTGAATTCAGAATTGAATCCTTTCTGCTGCAAATCTTTGAATGCAAAAAAATCTCTTCCGGTGTGGTTAAAAACTGCATCAAGAATTATAGAAAATCCTTTTTGATGTGCACATTCAACAAACGCTTTGAACTTTTCATTGTTGCCGAGCCGTCTGTCAACGTGATAATAATCGATTGTGTCATAACCGTGTTTTGTAGATTCAAAAATTGGTCCCAGATAAATTGCGTTGCAGCCAAGTTTTTTTATTCTGTCCAAATCACTGGCAAAAGTTTCAAAAAAGTTTCCCGCACATTGTGTAAAATTATTCTGCTTTGGACAGTTCCCCAATCCAAGCGGATAAACATGGTAAAATATTTTGTCAGAAAAAATTTCTTTTTGATATAAATTCATGTTGTTTCTCCTATCCGGTTAATCTGCAAATCCGTAAACTGCGCTGTGAATTATCTGGTAAATTGTTTTTTCATCATCAGGAATCTGTTTTTTTGCAATCATCATTGAAGTAGAAATTACAATATTGTGAAACATTTCGCTGTAAAGAATTTCTTTTGAACGCATATTTCCGAATTCATTTGCAGACAGAATAAAAAATTCCTTATAAATATTTCTGATTTTATAAATCTTTTTTTTATAAACTTCGCGTTCTTCGGAATCTTCAGGACTGTTTAAAAGCGACAGATGAAGCGAAAAATAATCTTTGTTTTGCTTTGCAAACTGAATTTCGGCTTTTAAGATTTTTGTAAGCGATTTGATAAAATCATGTTCGTAAACAAGACTTTCTTTAATAGAAGAAATCAATTCGTTACCGTAAGTATCTGTAATATATTCCAAGAGACCTTTCTTGTTTGTAAAATAATAATACAAAGTTGGTTTTGTAACTTTTGCTTTTTCGCAGACTTCCTGAACAGAAACCGCGTTGTATCCTTTATAAGCAAACAATTCAGTTGCAATACGTGTAATTCTTTCTTTATTATCAATGTAGTTATATACCATGCGGTATACTATATACTAAACGGTATATAAAGTCAAGGAAGGGGTATCAGATTTGTTACAGGGAGTTTAAGTTGTTAGACTTTAATTAGTATTTTTTCTTTTATTTTCATTGAGGAATCTTTCGCATATGCCTTGATTTCTACTCCCATTCTAATGCTATCAAGATATGATACTAGAGTAGAAATCTTCATATCTTTTCTTTTTTCTATTTTAGAAACTGAGGATTGTGAAAAATTCTTTAAATTTGTTTGTTTAATATTTTGTTCCTCGCGGAGTTAAGAAAGCCGTATTGCAAGAATTTCTTGCTCTGCTTGTTTGTGAGCTTTTTTTACCATTTCAGGACTCATTTTTGATTCCATCATTTGAATTGCATTTTTCATATTAATCGTTGTTCCACATAATTATATTATATTCACTTAAGTGAATATTTGTCAAAAAAAATTAAACTTTAATAAAACTCGATAAATATATCGGAGGGTTTGATACAGCAATAACTGTGCAGGAATTTGAAAATTTAAAGTAATTGTATTTTTTACACCAACTCAATTACGCGCTTTTTTAGTTCTTCAAAAGGTTCGTCAAACGGTTTGAATGTTCCGGGTTTGTTTAGTTTTGACGTGCCGCCTTTTTCAAGATGGTCACGCATTCCGTCTTTGTTTAGCCAGTAATAAATTCCCCAGTGTTCAAAATCCCATTCGCTGTTGTAATCGTAGCATTCGTAGTCAATGCAATAAAGTTCGCCGCTGTTTGTGTAAATAAAATTTGTCGGAAAGTAGTCAACGTGAATTCCGACTTTTTTAAACCGCCTGCTCATATCAAGAATTTGCCTGAAATGATTTTCTGTAAGTCCGTCTTTGCAGAATGCATCGTGGGTTGCAAGAGTTGCGGCAGTTTCTCCCTGAATATATTCTTTTACAAGAAAATGATTTTTTTCATCAAATTCAAAAAGTTTTGGAATTCCTTTGCCTATTTTTGACATGCGCTCGTAACAATATTTTTCGCCGTTAAAAATTTCAACTGTCTTTTGGGGATCTTCTGTTTGTTCATTCATTTTTTTTAAGACAAACTGCGAATTATTTTTTTCAACAAGATATGCTGTTCCGGTTTTGCCCTGTCCAAGTGTTTGTATAATTTCGTAACCAAATAGGTTTTTCATAAATCAAGTTTATAATGAAAGTCAGAGTGACGTCAAGATTAAATTTATATAAAGAATTTAACAGATTTGGTTAATGAAATTTGATAATGTCTCAAAAAACGGTGACTATGGTCTTGAAGATAACCCAGAATATACAAAGAACAATTTAAGAAATCACAACTGTAGTAAATCAATTTGAAAATTATGCTCAAGAAGTAAAATTAAACAAAAATACAACAGATTATATAAAAAAGGTTTTAATTCAAAATAAAATATAATTTTAAATCTCAAATAATCACTAATTCTGATTGGTAAAAAAGCTTGGTTCAATAAAACAAAAAGAAATCACAGAAGTAAAAAATGTAATAAAAGAAATGCTTGTTGATTGAATAAAATATGATCTTTGCAAAAAGCCCTAATTCGTGGTATAATAGAACCACAAGGAGGTTGCCTATGCCACAAATTATGCCTATCAGAGATTTAAAAAACACAGCGGAAATTTCAGCAATTTGTCATGAAAAAAATGAACCAATTTTTATTACAAAAAACGGTTATGGTGATATGGTTTTAATGAGTATGGAAACATATGAAAAAGCCCTTTATTTAAGTAATATTTACGGAAAACTAGAAGAAGCAAAAGACGATATAAAAAATAAAAGATATTCTTCCGTAGAAGATGC
>OQVU01001076.1_pt1 | contig 10743 bp, 10 predicted proteins | sample 1691611 | NCBI WGS metagenome assembly OQVU01 (sample SAMN03418272, study PRJEB22391) | human gut metagenome | biome: human-gut; feature: organic feature; material: feces | host: Homo sapiens | place: Tanzania | collected 2013-01
TAGTGCCGTACTATTCGGTTATCGGCGGCTGGGTCATCAAATATCTGGTGGAGTATTTCAGAGGAAACGCAAAGCTGCTGGCTGAGGATGGATATTTCACCGATTTCATATCAAATGGAGTGTCAACGGAGCTGTGTTTTGTGGCATTCTGTGCATTCACACTTATCATTATATTTGCCGGTGTGCAGAATGGAATAGAGAGGGTATCCAAGATCATGATGCCTATACTCATCGTTCTGTCAGTCATCATTGCGGTATATTCCGTGACAAGACCGGGTGCACTTGCGGGAGTAAAATACTTCATTGTGCCAAATGTGAAGAACTTCTCGTGGATGACAGTGGTTACTGCCATGGGACAGATGTTCTACTCGCTTTCCATTGCCATGGGAATACTCATAACATTTGGCTCTTACATGAAGAAAGATACGGCGATAGAGGATTCGACCAGAAATGTAGAGATATTCGACACTGGTATAGCGATCATGGCGGGACTTATGATAATCCCGGCGGTATTTGCATTCTCTGGGGGAGATCCTGATACCCTTCAGGCCGGACCATCACTGATGTTTATCACTATTCCAAAAGTATTCCAGAACATGGGATTTGGAACTGTCATAGGTATTGTGTTTTTTGTTCTTGTACTGTTCGCGGCGGTTACAAGTTCGATAGCACTTACGGAGAGCGCGGTGTCAACATTTGAGGATGAACTTGGATGGGGAAGAAAGAAGGCAACGGTGCTTGTGGGAGTTATCATGCTCGCGCTTGGAAGTCTGTCATCACTGGGATATGGCCCGCTGGCAGGAATCAAGATCATAGGCATGCAGTTCCTTGACCTGTTCGACTTCCTTACCAATTCAGTGATGATGCCTATAGCGGCACTCCTCACAAGCCTGCTTGTATCTAGGGTAGTTGGAATAGATAAGATAGAGGAGGAGATAATTCACGGCGAGAGTGCCTTCAGGAGAAAGAAGGTATTTGTAGTCATGATCAAATATCTCTGTCCTGTATTTGCCATCATTATCCTGCTCAGCTCTGTTGCAAATGCACTTGGTTGGATAAAGATGTAGGTGTGTATAGAGATAATAAAACCGCCCTGTCTGATACGTTATATGTATTAGACAGGGCGGTTTGTTATGTTCAGCATTTCTAGTTCTTTGCCACTATAGCATCCAGATTTTGGATGACACTCTTGGCATCTTAATTGGATGTAGCTTGTGATGCGCTGACCTCATCCTGGCAGTCTGTCATAGTGCGTTCGATAGATTTAAGAGATTCACTTGTCTGAGCTTTGCTAGCCTCATCCTGGCAGTCCGTCATAGTGCGCTCAATGGACTTAAGTGATTCGTTTGTCTGAGCCACGGATGCGCTGACCTCATCCTGGCAGTCTGTCATGGTACGTTCGATGGACTTAAGCGATTCTTTTGTCTGAGCTATGTCAGCTGGATTGTAGCTGACCAGCTCGTCATCTTGTCCGTCTATGGATTTGGAGTATTTGACTCCGTTCTTGATATCCTCCAGAATGCCCTCGTACATGGCGATCGTCTCATTTACTCTATCTTGTGTCCACACATATTTTTTGCCACCTGATATATATGAACTACCGATGATGCTTTTGAGCTCGATTTTTTCGTTCTCAAGCCATGCCTTATACTCGTCGTATGTCCACCACTCAATATCAGGAGTTGGGAACTTTTCTTCAAACTCGGCGTCGGTCATGGCTTCAAATGTCTTTCCATTATCAAAGCTGTAATATGTCTTGCCGTCATCCGGATTTATATAGGACATTATTGTCTCCGTATCAACCGTGTCTGAAAAAGTGGTATTGGTAGTATCTGTAGCTTCGGTGACCGTACTGGATTCATCGCCCTTGGCCGATGTTGCAAATACTGTCACTGTTCCAGTGACGAGGACCATCGCTACAGCGAACGATATGATAGTCATCTTTTTTGTTTTCATAATTGCTGTTATCCTTTCTTCGATTGCGTTTCTGCTAAAGTGGTTGCAAAGTGGCATAAAACCGCCCTTTGTCTCCTCCAAACTGATCAGAGCCTTTGCGTAGGATGCCCTGCTTGTGCCTCCGAAATGGTGAATCACCGCCTCGTCGCAGGACAGTTCTATATCTCTGTTGGCGAGTAAGTACATGACCCACACCAGAGGGTTAAACCAGTGTATGCAGACCGTGGTGATCAGCAGAAACTTGGTAACTGTGTCAAATCTTCTAATATGTATAAATTCATGTTCCAGCACGTAACGCAGGGTATCTTCATTTTCCCAGTCCGTTTTCTTTGGCATAAGGATCACTGGATGCAACACGCCAAATGTAAGCGGTGCCGAGATCAGATCTGACTGTCGTATGGACAGCCTGCGTTTTAAATTGTGTGTCTCCATCCATCTGCGTGTAAATGCATTTTCTATCGGCAACGATGTCCGAAATTCCCTGTAGCATCTGATGTATGCCGAGATAAAAAATACCGTGCAGAGAACAAGTCCTACCACCCAGATGATATCCCACGCTGAAATCGTGAAAGTAGGAATCTGAGATTGAGGTGCCTGGGTAGTGACAGGTCCTTGAGTATTGATCGGCATGATTCTGACAGCCGGTGTATCATTTATGTCAGAGACTGTTTTCTTTCCCAGCAGAGAATAGATGCTAAACTTAGATGGGCATGAAAATGGTATTAGCAGCCTGATGATCGTGATTCCCCACAGTATCAGGAATGTCTTTTTAGGCAATCGGTTAATTGCCAGAGCGCGAATGACTGTGATCACCATGATCATGACAGCTCCGGCAACGCTCATTTGGAGTAAGCTCATATTCATCACCTCACTCCAAATCGTTGACGATCTGTTTCAGCTTTGCAATCTCCTCAGGGGAAAGCTTCTTTCTGCCGAGAAGAGCGGCAAATAGTTTGTCGGCAGATCCGTCGTAGACCTTATTGATAAGTTCAGTTGTCTCGGCCTCCTGTACCTCCTCCTTTGGTATGATGGCGTGGCACATGAAATTCGGTTCAGAGCGTTCAATTGCTCCTTTTTTGATGCACCTCTTGATCAACGTATATGTAGTGTTCATGTTCCAGCCAATTTCCTCTTTAAGGACATCGGAGATATGTTTGGCAGTTGTGTCGCCCTCATCCCAGAGGACGCCCATAACCTTAAGTTCTGAATCAAAAAGTTTTATATCCATATGTGTTCTCCTTTGCATACTACTGCAGTAGTGTTATTATATTTTTATAATACTTTTCAACTGATAAAATGTCAATACTACTGGAGTAGTTTGAACTAAAATTAATATTTGCAGCATGGCGTGACTGATTCTGGTAGGCGACATGATCCTGATCGTTGACATGATTCCTGTCCGGTTTTTATAATAATGTTTATGAATATATGAAAGAAGGATTTGTCAGAATGGGAAAAGAGCTTGGGATATCGATGCCTTACAATGAATTCGCATATCATGTGATAAAGGCGTTGGAGGAGAAGAATGACGGGCTGTTTGACTACGATGGCAGGGAGAATGAGAAAAACTGCGCGAGGTGATAGGCTCCGACAGCTGTATTGATGGTATGTTAGCGTTGATACTGAGTGGTGCCAGCTTTGATGTTAATCGTTATGTTGACATTTGGCTTTAGCTGGGCTATCATACCACTTGGACATAAAACATATAAAAGGGAATGAGGTTCTCCCTTGGAAAGCCTGAATGGGCAACCTAAACTGCTGATATAGCTGATGACTTCTACGATTATTTTTGTCGCAGAAGTGTCAGCTTTTTTGTTTTCGTAAGAAGAAAATGCTTTGATACATCTGCTATATTAAGGAGGTATTGTTTATCATGTTGACATCACTTGCATTAATTTTCATCGTCGGATTGGCGATGGGCGCCATCTGCCAGAGACTGAAGCTGCCGCGCATCATAGGAATGCTGGCAACGGGAATCGTTCTTGGCCCGTATGTGCTGGATTTCCTTGATCCGTCCATATTGTCCATATCTGCGGATCTCAGAAAGATAGCACTTATCATCATACTCATCAAGGCGGGACTGTCCCTTGACCTTAAGGATCTGAAGAAGGCAGGACGCTCGGCTGTGCTGCTCTCATTTGTCCCAGCGTCATTCGAGATCATCGGATATATACTGTGCGCACCTGTTATACTTGGAATAAACCGCACAGAGGCAGCTGTCATGGGCGCGGTGCTCGGGGCGGTATCTCCGGCGGTCGTTGTTCCGAGAATGGTGAATCTCATAGAGAAAAAGTACGGAACTGACAAGGCGATTCCGCAGATGATACTTGCGGGAGCATCCTGCGACGATATATTTGTCATAGTGCTTTTTACCACATTTCTCAGCATGGCGCAGGGCGGAAGTGCTCATGTCATGGATTTCGTGAACATTCCAATATCCATCGTGCTTGGAATACTGCTTGGAGTTGTTGTAGGATACGGACTCTATCTGTTCTTTGAGACATCATATGCAAGGAAACACTGCGTGAGAAACAGCATGAAGGTCATCATCGTGCTGGGATTTTCCTTCCTGCTTATAGCGATAGAGGGATGGCTTGAGGGAAAGGTGTCGGTGTCGGGGCTCCTTGCTGTGGTGGCCATGGCATGTGTCCTGAAACTCAAATGTCCAGAGTCGGTGTCGGGAAGACTCTCACAGAAGTTTGGAAAGCTGTGGCTTGCGGCGGAGGTCATATTGTTCGTGCTTGTGGGTGCGGCTGTGGATATCAGATACACCCTGGCAGCAGGACTTCCGGCGCTCATTATGATATTTGTCGCACTGGCATTTAGAACGGTTGGTGTTCTGATCTGCGTGGCACATACATCCCTTACATGGAAGGAAAGGCTGTTCTGTGTCATCGCGTATCTTCCGAAGGCTACAGTCCAGGCCGCCATCGGATCAGTTCCGCTTGCGGCAGGGCTGGCATGTGGTAATATAGTATTGTCGGTTGCCGTGCTGGCGATCGTGGTGACTGCGCCGCTTGGGGCGATAGGAATAGATGGAACGTACAAGCATTTGCTTAGTGAGGATAAGTGATGTTTTGCATTCGGTAGATATAGGAGACAAGTATGAACAGCAAAATAAAAAACATTATATTTGACATGAATGGCACAATGATATTTGACGGAAAGTATCATGAGATAGCCTGGAAGGATTATGCGGAGAAGCTTGCCGGCAGACAGATGAGCACGGAGGAGTTTCAGCATCAGGTGCTGGGGCACACGAACAAGAATATTCTGGAATACCTCATGGGAAAGGGCACGCTCACCGAGGAGAGGATACTTGAACTTACCGAGGAGAAGGAGGCTATGTACAGAGAGATGTACATGGCGGATACTGCAAACTTCAAGCTGGTGGATGGCCTTGTAGCATACCTTGATAAACTTAAGGAACAGGGGATAAAGATGAACATAGCCACAGGGTCAAATATGACAAATCTGGCATTCTATTTTAAAGAATTTGATCTCGGCAGATGGTTTGATATAACGCTCTGTGCATATGACGATGGAACCATGAATGCAAAACCGGCTCCTGATATGTACATCCGGGCCATGGAGCGTATCGGAGCAGTGCCGGGAGAAACCATGGTCATAGAGGATGGACCGTCGGGAATTCGGGCAGCGGCGGCAGCCGGAGCCGGATATATAGTTGGAATCTACGGTGACTCATCGAGAGAACTGCTGGAGAAGACAGGGTTGTGCAATGAGCTGATTCCGGATTATTTGGGATTTGGTGCTGAGTAGACTCGGCAGATATGAAAAATTACTCTAATTATTTGCATATTGACACAAAATATAGTTTGATATATCTTAGACATAAATCATTTGTTTATATGGGCGGGGGAAATATATGAAAGACATAAAAGCTATAATTCTGTTAGTGATCAGTGCCATTATATTCGCGGTTGATATTGTGTTTAAAAGCGAGATAGATAAGGCGATATTTTGGATCATTTTAATTATCGGATGGATACTGCTGTTTACATCAATTGGTTTACAGATAACGCAAAAGAGAGCTACAGATGGCAGTAACGAGTAAAAAATAGAGCATGTTCAAATGGACGAACATGCTCTATTTTACTATGATATATGGGTGTGGGGATGATTCCTACAACAACTCCATAAGTTTATCTGCAGCAACGCTCATACCACGGCGCCTGTCACTGATGATACACATGTGACGCTTTGGTATGGGCTTTTTAAATTGCAGGCGGAACAGGTCGCCGCGGTCTATATAGCTCTGGGCGAAGTCTGCCATGATGGAGCCGACGCCGAGATTTCTCATGACGAATTGAGCGATCATATCGCTGGTAGACAACTCGAACTCGGGCTGCAGAGTCACGCCCTCATGGCTCAGGAATGTGTCAACGTATGCGCGTGTACTTGTGTCGTGCTCCAGACAAATGATCGGAAGCTCGTCCAGATCGTGGTAGTCCAGCGTTTTGTCCTGAAGATATGAGAACCTTGGTCCGGCGATGAAGATGTCTTCGATCTCCCTAGTCTGCCTGATCTCCATGTGAGGATCTGCTGGAAGAGGACTTGTGACTATACCGAAATCTATGTTGCCTGAGAGCAGATGATTTATCGTGCTGGGAGTCGGAGCATTTGTGACATGAACCTTGATCCCCGGATATAGCTGGTGGAAATGCTCCAGATATGGCAGGAGATAGAACTGCAGTGTCATATCGCTTGCACCTATCCTTATCTCACCGGTCTCCATGTGGAGGAGCTGTGAGAGCTGCTGTTCACCCAGGGAGATGGATTCGTATCCCGCTGCAACGTGGGAGTAGAGGAGTTCTCCGGCATTTGTCAGTGAGACGCCCTTCTTGGTTCGGATGAACAGTTCTATGCCGATCGCCTGTTCCAGAGCTTTGATCGCCTGACTTACGGCTGGCTGGGATATACACAGTTCCCTGGCAGCGGCGGATATGCTGGATGCTTTGGCAACATGGTAGAAGATCTTGTAATATTCGAAATTTATGTTCATTTATAATTTCCTCCAGATTCAATAGAGATCGTTTAATATGTGTGTGTCAACAATATGTTTTATTGCAAAATAATTCAGAACTTTTTACCGTTCTATAATGGTACGATTGAAATAATTTTGCTTAAAAAAATATGCATATATAATATAAGTAAAATGGTGTTTGAGGTGGACAAAATCCATTATATTTACAGTTTATGTTGGTTTCTACAAAATGTAAAGATAAATATAAGATACACTTATAATAAATATAAATAATATTGATTTTACTTATGACATTATAGTGTTATAATGAAAAGGTATTGTGAGTGATCTGCTTATAAATATTATGTATAGGCAGAAACATTTGAACAGCCACAATACGGATATCAGAAAATATTTCAAAATGCTGCGAAAGCGAGGAAAAGTATTATGGTAAGAGCGGTTGTAGGAGCCAATTGGGGCGACGAAGGAAAAGGTAAGATCACAGACATGTTAGGCCAGGAGTCAGACATAATCGTAAGATTCCAGGGTGGTGCCAACGCAGGTCACACAATTGTCAATGACTATGGTAAATTTGCTTTACATACACTTCCATCAGGAGTGTTCTACAGTCACACAACAAGTATCATTGGAAACGGTGTTGCACTTAACATCCCTGTTCTTTTCAAGGAGATAAAGTCTATCACAGACAGAAATGTGCCAATGCCTAAGATCCTTGTATCTGACAGAGCACAGATGGTTATGCCATACCACATTCTCTTCGACGAATACGAGGAGGAGAGACTTGCAGGTAAGTCATTCGGATCAACAAAGTCAGGAATCGCTCCATTCTATTCAGATAAATATGCAAAGATCGGTTTCCAGGTAAGCGAGCTCTTTGATGAGGACGCACTGAAGGAGAAGATCGAGAGAGTTATAGTACAGAAGAACGTTCTTCTTGAGAACCTGTACCACAAGCCACTCTTAAAGGTTGACGATATATTCAACACACTCATGGAGTACAAGGAGATGGTTGCTCCTTATGTATGTGATGTATCAGCATACCTTTATGAGGCAATCAAGGAGGGCAAGAACATCCTTCTCGAGGGTCAGCTTGGTTCACTTAAGGATCCAGATCACGGAATCTATCCTATGGTTACATCATCATCAACTCTGGCAGCTTACGGTGCTATTGGTGCTGGTATACCTCCATACGAGATCAAGCAGATCATCACTGTATGTAAGGCATACTCAAGCGCTGTAGGAGCTGGTGAGTTCGTAAGTGAGATATTTGGCGATGAGGCAGATGAGCTCAGACACCGCGGCGGTGATGGCGGTGAGTATGGTGCAACAACAGGAAGACCTAGAAGAATGGGCTGGTTCGACTGTGTGGCATCTAAGTACGGCTGCCGTATCCAGGGAACAACAGACGTTGCATTTACAGTGCTTGATGTACTTGGATATCTCGATGAGATTCCAGTATGTGTAGGATACGATATCGATGGTGAGGTTACAACAGACTTCCCAACAACATCAAAGCTCAAGAAGGCAAAGCCTGTATATGAGACACTCCCAGGCTGGAAGACAGATATCAGAGGAATCAAGAAGTACGAGGATCTTCCAGAGAACTGCAGAAAGTACATCGAGTTCGTTGAGGAGCATATCGGATTCCCAATCACCATGATCTCAAATGGTCCTGGAAGAAACGATATCATCTACAGAAACGCAAAGTAATCTGACCTGATTCACAGGGAAATCAAATAACAGAAAAATAACAGGGACACTTTCCGGTGAGAGATTATTGGGGAGTGTCCCTTTTGTTGTTGTAAATGGATTTCTCCTTGTGGTGTAAAGAGATTGTGGAATATGATTATATTTGCTATGATTATTTCAATAAATTTAAAAATGGTATTTGTTGTAAATAAGGACAAGTGGATTAATATTCAGTTTGTTTGGGGATAGGAATGGAGAAATACTGTGTTAAATAATGTAGTTATTTTTGAAACGAAGGATAGTAAAATAAGTCTTAGAGTACCAGTTGAAAATGATACAGTATGGCTTACGCAAGCTCAGATGACAGAACTTTTTAATGTGGACAGAACAGTAATTACAAGACATATAAATAATGTTTTTAAGGAAGGAGAATTGCAGAGAGAAAGCAATGTGCAAAAAATGCACATTGCAAATTCAGATAAGCCAGTACAGTTTTATAACTTAGAGGTCATTATATCGGTAGGGTATAGAGTTAAGTCAAAAAGAGGCGTAGAATTTAGACAATGGGCAAGTAAAGTATTGAAACAGTATATTATACAAGGTTATGCAATCAATGAAAAAAGATTAGAGGCTTTGCAGAGAACAGTTGATATACAAACTAAAATGCTTGCGTGTACGTTGGATACCTCTGAAGAGGATGTTTTAAAAGCTGTTAACTTATATACCGATGCATTAATGTTGTTAGACCAGTATGATCATCAAGCTCTAGAGAAACCAGCTGGAAATAAACCAATTTACAGAATTACATATGAAGAATGCCGAAATATGGTAAATGCCATGGAAGATACATTCAAATCAGATGTTTTTGGTGTCGAAAAAGAGAAAGGGAAAGTTGAAGGCATTCTTGCTGCTGTTTATCAGAATGTATTTGGTGGTGATGTTTATCCATCTTTGGAAGAAAAAGCCGCAAATCTTCTTTACTTTATGATAAAGGATCATCCTTATGCGGATGGATGTAAGAGAATAGCTGCATCGTTATTTTTGGAATTCTTGAGTAGAAATGACTATTTATATAAGGATGGGATAAAGAGAATAAGTGATGGTGCTTTAGTTGCAATTACATTGATGATTGCTGAATCAAACCCTGAAGAAAAAGATATAATGGTTAATCTGGTGATGAATTTTCTGACTATGTAGTTGTTAGAATGGGAGATGGAACGAGTTTGATAAATTTGAATTTGAAAGTAAGGTGATTTTGTTTGGAAAATTATATTGCGAGTTTAGAAAAAGAATTTTCTTTGATAGAAAATGGTTTTAAAGAGGAAGAAAAAAGAGCCTTATCCGATTATAGATCTAATGATAAAGAATTTGTCAAGAAGTTGGCGTTTTTAGCTTATAACTCAAATACCTATCAAGTAAGAATGTACGGTGTATTTCTTTTTGGATACTTATCAGAACAAAATGATATTTTGACATTTATGAGAGATGAAGTTTCTAAAGATGATAATTGGAGAGTTCAGGAAGTATTAGCAAAGGCATTTGATGAATTTTGCAAAAATACAGGATATGAAAAAGCACTTCCGATCATTGATGAATGGTTAGAAAATGATAATCCAAATACGAGGAGAGCAGTTACGGAAGGATTAAGAATATGGACAAGTAGACCATATTTCAAAGATAATCCGAATGAAGCAATTAGGAGGATTGTAGCCTTAAAAGAAGATCCGAGTGAATATGTTAGGAAATCAGTAGGTAATGCTTTAAGAGATATTAGTAAAAAATTTCCGGAGCTGATTAAAGATGAACTCAATAACTGGAAGTTAGAAAGCAAAGAAATAAATCAAGTATACAAACTGGCGAGTAAACTTATTAACTGATAAATCCCAGCTTGTCATTCTGAAAATTTAACTGAATAACCACAGCACAAATCGCTGCTACATGGAAACCAACAAACCATGCAACAGCGGTTTTTCTTTATCGTTTTTTCCTCTGGCTGATAGGCGTTCCCATTTTCTTTGACTTTTTGAGAATACGAATGAGCCAGCGAAATTCTTCGTCTGACAGATTTTTATAGTTGATACCAAGCTGCTTGC
>OQVU01001077.1_pt1 | contig 10736 bp, 3 predicted proteins | sample 1691611 | NCBI WGS metagenome assembly OQVU01 (sample SAMN03418272, study PRJEB22391) | human gut metagenome | biome: human-gut; feature: organic feature; material: feces | host: Homo sapiens | place: Tanzania | collected 2013-01
CACCGCAGACCGAGCAAACCTTGCCGGCGGTCAGGCCGTTCTCCGTACAGGTCGGAGCTTTTCCGGGAACGGTTTTTTCGGAATGGCCGTGTGCCTTAATGACCTCCTGAGCGACGATGATCTCACCGCAAACAGAGCACTTCTTGCCCTCGGTCAAGCCGTTTTCCGTACATGTGGCCTCTTTTTGACCGCCGGCAAGGTTTGCTCGGTCTGCGGTGCCGTTATAGAAAAGCAGGAGATTATTCCGGCTACCGGCCATACCTATACGACGGTTGTTACCGCTCCGACTTGCGAAGAGGACGGATACACCACCCATACCTGTGCCTGCGGTTACAGCTATGTTGACAATATCGTTAAAGCAACGGGACACAGCTATACAATCACGGTGGACGGCACATACAAGGCTCCGACCTGTACCGAGGATGGAAAGGAAGCGGATCTTAAATGCGCAAAGTGCGGCGCCGTTAAAAAGGGTGCGGTTATTCCTGCCAAGGGTCACGATGAGGTGATTGATGCGGCGGTTGAGCCTACCTGCACCAAGGACGGTCTTACAGAGGGTCGTCACTGCAAAACCTGTAACGAGGTTATCGTTGCGCAGAAGGTTGTTAAGGCGCTCGGACATGATTATGTTGCGGTTGTAACGCCTCCGACATGCACACAGGACGGCTACACGACACACACCTGCTCACGCTGTCATGACAGCTATGTTGATTCGCACGTTGACAGCACGGGCACCGAGCACAGCTACGATTCAACAAAGGTTTACGAGCCGACCTGTACCGAGGACGGCTACACCGTTAAAATATGTTCAATTTGCGGACATGAGTTGAAGCTGGAGGACACGATCGTTCCGGCATACGGCCACAAGTTTACATACGAGGTTGTTGAGCCGACCTGCACAACGGGCGGTTATACGGTTCGCAAATGTACGGTTTGCGGATACAGCGACACGGTCGATAAGGTTGACGCCTTGGGTCATGACTTTACCTCGGTTGTAACCGAGCCGACCTGTACCGAAAAGGGATATACAACGCTCACATGTAAACGTTGTAACCATACGGAAATTCCCGAGGAGTCGTATGTACCGGCACTCGGACACAAATACGTCGGTGTTGTAACAACTCCGGCAACCTGCACCGAAAACGGTGTCATGACATACACCTGTCATTGCGGCGACAGCTACACCGAGATTATCCCGGCGACAAATCACAGCTATGACGGGGGCGTTGTAACCGCTCCGACCTGTCATGAGCGCGGTTACACGACCTATACTTGTAAAAAATGCGGACACACATATCAGGGCAACTTTGTCGAAGCTCTCGGCTGTGAATTCGGCGATTGGGTAATCGTCAAGAATGCAACCTGCACCGAGAACGGACTTAAGAAGAGAACCTGTATTCGCGGTGACCGCTATGAAACAGAGGTTATTCCGGCTACCGGCCACAGCTATACGGCGGTTGTTACGGAACCGACCTGCACCGAAAGAGGATATACAACCTATACCTGTCACTGCGGTCACAGCTATGTATCCGACTATACGGACGCAAGCGGACATAAGCTTGTAATTGATCCCGCCGTTGCACCTACCTGCACCGAATCGGGACTTACCGAGGGTAGTCACTGCTCCGTTTGCGGCGAAATTATCGTTGAACGTCAGACGGTTGCGGCACTCGGACATTCCTTCGGAAAATGGACTGTATCCAAGGTGGCAACCTGTACCGAAAAGGGTGAAGAGGAACGTTATTGCACCGTTTGCGGTATCAGAGAAACAAGAGAGCTTGCAATGCTTCCGCATACTCCGGTAATTGATGCGGCGGTAGCTCCGACATATTCATCAACAGGACTTACAGAGGGCAGTCATTGCTCAAGCTGTAACGAAATCCTTAAAAAGCAAGAGGTTGTTGCCAAGCTCAAGCTTAACTGGGATACCTTTAAGCTTGCAATGTCTCAGCTTGAGGGCTATGCGAGCGACTACGCCAAGAACAACCCTGGTAAGGATCCCACAAAGCTTATGCTCAACTTCATCCGTACCGGTATCGACCGTTACAACGATGACGATTGGGTAACAATGGCAGGTGCCGAGGAAACCGTTTTCGTCAACGAGGTTATCGCAAAGGACGAAATCAACGGCACTATCGCTTATGCGCTTCGTGAGATCGATTATCTTGAAATAACAATGCCGAACGGCGAAAAAATGGTATTCGACCATCTGTTCGGTTCGTTGAATATTTCAAGCAATAAGAACTATACTCAGTCAAACACAGACTTCGGCAGCTGGGCAGGCGATATTTGCGACTTGATGGAATATTCAAATCCGAGAGTAAAAGCAACAGAGCTTGACGCAATGACCGAAGAAATCAAAACAAAATATTTCGGCGTTGACGATGTTGAGGAAAGCGGCTTCGGCTATGACGATATCAAAACCGACCTTGATGCCTTCTATATCGTTTACCAAATCACATCGGGCGCTTCATCGCTCAGCGAGATTTTTGAAAGCTACTATAACGAGGAGCTTTCGATGCGTTCAAGAGCGGCGTTCTTCCTGAACAACCGCTTCCCGGGCAGCCTGACAAATGCCGAGGTTCGTCAGTCGATTTTCACGACTTACAGAGATCACCTTTTGATTCAGCTTCTTGAATCGGGCAGGGGACTTTCGGGCCTTGATACCCTCAGAGAGGCTTGCTGTTACGCATTTGCCGATTATCTTTATAATCTGGCAAAGGACGATCTGGTAGCTCCCGAGAAACCCGATAAGCCGACAGATGACCCGAACAAGCCGGATATTTACAGCGTATTCTCTTCGAAGGATTCGATGCTTGCTCCGGGTATAACGCAGAACATCAGCTATGCTGTCGATTCGAACGGCGAGCAGATGGTATACTATATGTCAAAGTCGGACATCAACAGAAGCGATGTCAATATCTACGCAAACTATGCAAACAATGACGCTTCTTCATGGGCATTGTCAACTGTCAGCGAGCAGATGGCCGCCGTTCAGAAAAAGCATTCCAACCCCAACGACCCCGATAACTATATTGAAAATTACAATGCGGTTGTCGGCACAAACGCCAACTTCTTCAACATGGGTACAGGTCAGCCGCTCGGCTTGCTTGTTATGAACGGCAAGGAGTATACCCCCATTTACACGAAGGAAAGAGAATATAATTTCTTTGCTATCCTCAAGGACGGCACACCGGTTATCGGAGAAGCCTCGGAATATAACAAATACAAGAACAATATTCAGGAGGCTGTCGGCGGTGCGGAAATCCTTGTTAAGGACGGTGTAAATCAGTTCATCGGCAAAACAAGCGAAAAGATGCCGAGATGCTGCGTCGGTATTACGGCGGACGGACAGATTATAAATCTTGTACTTGACGGACGTCAGTATCCGTATTCGGTCGGCGCAACGTATTATGAGGTTGCACAGATTCTCATTGACGCAGGCTGTGTGGACGCTATGGAGCTTGACGGCGGCGGATCCGCAACCTATGACGCAAAGCAGGAGGGCTCGGACGAGGTAACCGTTGTTAACCGCCCGTGCGACAGCGTGGAGCGTTCCGTAAGCTCATCACTTGTAATCGTTTCCACGGCTGTAACTTCAAAGGAATTTGACCACGCTATCGTTAACACCGCAACGGACTACCTGACCGTAGGTTCTTCCTTCGATGTTTCGCTGACAGGCGTCGGTGCGGCAGGAAATATGACAGAGATTCCGAAGAACGCAACACTCCGACTTTCCGATGAAACAGTCGGCACTCTCAACGGTAATAAATTTACCGCCGTTGCAAAGGGCAAGGTCGATATTCAGGTTGTGGTTGACGGAAAGGTTGTCGGAAGCAAAACAATCGAGGTTATCACAAGACCCACGGCTCTCAGCTTTACAAAGGATAATATCAACGTGATTTACGGCGTTGCTGAAGAGCTTCCGCTTGTTGCAACATACAAGAACAATCCCGTAACGTTCAACTCGAACGATATCATCTTTGAAATGACCAATGATCTGGCAGGTGTAATGAACGGCTTCTCGTTCACCGGTAACGAAGCTTCGGGCGTTCGTAACGTTACCGTAACCGCTAAGGTCAAGACCGATGTCAATGTTAGCGCCAATATTTCCCTGCGCCTTTACAAGGCAGACGAAAGCATTTTCGATTTCGAAAAGGCAACGGCAGGTAACGAGTCCCTCGCATGGAACAGATCTGTTTCGAACTCTTATACAATCGACAACAAGCTTTACTATAAGGTAGATACAAACAAGGATTCTGTCGCTTCGTATGTATTTGCCATTGATATGAAATCGATTACCGCACCTGCACGCTTACAGCCCTTGATGGAATATCTCAACGGCTTTGCTGGCAACGTCGGTGAAAATGCTACCCCATGGGATTATCTTCTCGCTTTGGGCGGACGTGTAAGCGACCTTACAAATGTTACCGTTACGGCGAAATTCCCCGAGGGAGTAGATGTCGATGTTGAAAATCTGAGGTTTGTAAACGACTTCTTCAAGATCTCGTCATACAAATACGACGAAGCCACGCATACGCTTACAATCGTATGCAAGTGGACAAGACAGACTGAGGGTATCGATCCGTCAACGGCAAACTCGATCGGTATTCTCTCCGGTGTTAAGATTACACCGAAGAAGAACGCCCAAAAGGATAAGGACGGATTGATCAATATTGATGTAACGGGTAATGTCTCTTACGATATTTATCTTGATACAACACAGCTTTACAAGTTCGCAAAGGATCCGGAAAATCAGAAGAAATACGACATTTATGAGTATATCAATCCGAATGATCCGGAGGACGCAGGCGGACACTTCTCCGACACATATGTTACGTTTGAGGATCACTTCTCACTTGACGAAAAGCCCCTCAACGGTTGGATAAGCCCGAACGGTGAACAGTTCTATTACTATGTGAACAACAAAAAGGTCACGGGTATTTACTGCGCACCCGATCAGGACGGTTCGGACAAGAGCTATTATTACAGCTTCGATAACGACGGCGCTTGCACAGGCAAGCTGACAGGTCTTTTCTATGACAATACCGCAAAGGCTTACCGCTATGCCCGTCACGGAGAGCTTCAAAAGGGCTGGGTAATGATAGACAACAGCTGGTACAACTTCGACAATTCATATAACGCACAGACCGGCTCAAAGGCATTCGGCAGTGTAACTTATGAATTTGAGGATAACGGACGCCTGAAGCACGGCGTTTGGGCAAAGACTGTTTTCGGTACAAAGTATTATTACGGCCCGGGTTGCTACAACAGGGGCTGGGCTACAATCGACGGCAACAGGTATTACTTCGAGAACGGTTACCGCTACGAAGGCTACCGCATGATATTCAAAGCAAATGTACGTTATTGGTACGATTTCGGTGATGACGGTATTTGCAAGGATGAGGTTGTTCCCACAGGCTTCTATGAGGACGAAAAGGGTCTCAGCTATGTAATCGACGGCATTGGTGTATACGGCCTTTATAAGATTGACGGCAGTTACTACAGCTTCGATTATTACGGTTATGCAAGAAAGGGCTTCGTCAACGTGGGCGAATCGCACTGTGATCTGAAGCCCGGCAATTATTACTTCGGCGACGATTACAAGGCTGTTAACGGCATTGCAAAGAATCAGAATGGCGACTTGGTTTATTACAGAAACGGTCGTCCGGCAATGGTAGGTCTTGTTGAGGTTGACGGCGACTACTACTTCGCAGGCGGTGCAAACGGTGAAGTTTCCATCAACAAAAAGCAGTACACATGGGCGAACACCACTTCGATTCCGAACGGAACCTACGAATTCGGCCCCGACGGCAAGATGCTCAACGGCATTGTCGAAAAGGACGGAACTCTCTACTACTACGAAACAGGAAAGCCGAAGATGGCAGGTCTTGTCATGGTTGACGGCGCTTACTACTTTGCAGGCGGTGCAAACGGCGAGGTTTCGGTAAACAAGGTTCAGTATGTATGGCAGGATAACGGAATCAAGCTCGAAAATCCCAACTGCGAGTTCGGTGCCGACGGCAAGATGCTTGACGGTATCGTAAACAAGAACGGTACGCTCTACTACTATGTAATGGGCAGACCGAAGATGGCAGGACTTATCGAGGTTGACGGCGCTTATTACTTCGCAGGCGGAGCAAATGGCGAGATTTCGGTAAACAAAGTCCAGTATGTATGGCAGGATAACGGAATCAAGCTCGAAAATCCCAACTGCGAGTTCGGTGCCGACGGCAAGATGCTTGACGGTATCGTGAATAAGAACGGCACGCTCTACTACTATGTAATGGGCAGACCGAAGATGGCAGGACTTATCGAAATTGACGGCGATTACTACTTCGCAGGCGGAGCAAACGGCGAGCTTGCCGTAAGCAAGGTTCAGAATGTTTGGAAAGCCAACGGTATCAGCCTTTCAAACCCGAACTGCGAATTCGGTGCCGACGGTAAGATGCTTAACGGCATTATCGAAAGAGACGGTAAGCTTTATTACTACGAAATGGGCAGACCGAAGGCGGCAGGACTTGTTGAGGTTGACGGCGACTACTACTTCGCCGGCGGCGAAAACGGTGAAATACTGGTCAATGTAAAGCAATACACATGGGCAAACAGCACGTCGCTTCCGAACGGAACATATGAATTCGGCGCAGACGGCAAGATGCTCAACGGTATTGTCGAAAAGGACGGCACGCTTTATTACTACGAAATGGGTAAAACCAAAACCGCAGGCCTTATCCAAATCGACGGCGACTACTATTTCGCAGGCGGTGCTAACGGTGAAATTACCGTTAACAAAAAGCAGTATGTATGGCAGAGCAACGGCTTATTGCCCGAGGATAACTACGAGTTCGGTGCCGACGGCAAGATGCTCAACGGCTTTGTCACAAGGGACGACGGTATTTACTATTACGATACAGGTAAATACGGCAGAGTCGGTTTGAACCTGATTGACGGTGATTACTACTTTGTCGGCTATTACGGTAAGCTGTATACTAACGGTACTTACTATGTATGGGAAACCAACGGTTACTCAATTTGTATGAACTATACATTTGACGAAACCGGTAAGCTGGTGAAATAATCATGAAATGGGGCTGTCGCATTTAGCGCAGAGCAAAACGGTTTCTGCATCTAAATACGACAGCCCTATTGGAGTATTCTAAAGCAAAAAGCGTAAAAATAATTTTGGAAGATTGATTTTAATGAAGAATGCCAAGGTATTTACAAATGCAAAGTGGATTATAATTTGCAAAATCATTCAGTCGGTTTTGCAGCTTTTGGTCGGTATGTTAAGCGCCCGTTATCTGGGCCCGTCTAACTACGGCTTGATTAACTATGCCGCCTCAATAACCGCTTTTGCAATGCCGATTATGAAAATGGGACTTGACGCAACGCTTGTCTTTGAATTGGTAAAAAATCCGAAGCAAGAGGGCAGGGTGCTCGGCACATCGTTGGGCATGAATGTTATATCCTCGTTTTTGAGCATAATCGGCGTTTCGTTTTTTGCTTATTTGGCTAACCCCGACGACCGACAAACTCTCATTGTCTGCGTTGTATATAGTCTCTCGGTTTTCTTTGCGGCGCTGGAAATGATTGAATACTGGTTCCAGTATAAATTGCTTTCCAAGTATTCGTCTGTGGTTATGCTTATTTCCTATGTTGCCGTTTCGGCTTATAAGATATTCCTGCTCGTAACGCAAAAGAACGTAGTTTGGTTTGCTTTTTCTCATTCGATCGAATACGGCTTGATCGCATTTTGTCTTATATTACTGTATTTCAGAAAAAGCGGTGATAAGCTGGTTTTCTCGTTCAGTCTTGCAAAGGACATGTTTTATAAAAGTAAATATTACATTTTTGCGTCGATATTGGTTGTTGTTTTTCAGAATATTGACAAGCTCCTGCTTACCGAGCTGTCGGGTACCGAATCAACGGGCTATTATTCCGCCGCAGTAACCTGCACGGTGATAACGCAGTTTGTATTTACGGCTATCATAGACTCGTTCAGACCGGAAATTTTGAAGCAGAAGAAAGAGGACGAAAAAGAATACGAAACATCGCTTATTTCTCTTTACAGTATAGTTATATATCTGTCATTGCTTCAGAGCGTGGCTTTCACCGTGTTTGCAAAGCCGATTGTCTATGTCATGTACGGCAAGGATTTCATGCCCACCGTGAAGATACTGCAAATCCTGATTTGGTATTTTACCTTTTCCATTATCGGCACGGTTCGAAACGTCTGGATTTTGGCAGAGGACAAGCAGAAGTACCTGTGGGGAATAAACCTGATGGGTGCGGCGTTCAGTGCGATCCTCAACTTCATTTTGATTCCTCATTTTGATGCGATAGGTGCCGCAATAGCGTCGTTCTTTACTCAGCTTTTCACGAATTTCATCTTAGGCTTCATCTTAAGACCGTTAAGGCCGAACAACAGGCTTATATTGAAATCCTTGAATCCGAAGATATTCTTTGCGAATATAAGCTCGATAGTGAAAATGCTGTTGAAAAGACAATGATTTTGCATACAGAGCTGTCAAAGGCAGGGGTGAAAAATGGACATTAAAAAGAAAAAAAGGCTGATGACAGCGGGGATTATCCTCTGCGCCGCCGTGTTTGTTTTCTCGGGTGTAATACTTGCTCGGGAATACATCGACCAAAAAAGAAGAGCCGAAGCCTTTGAAAGGGTTGCAGGTCTGGTTGAAACCGACGGTGAAAACGGCTCGTATACATATGATGGCGGCGAACGACTCGGAGCAGGATGCGAATAAAGCCGCCGCTTACAATAAATATTCGAAGGTATACGCTCAAAACAACGAATTTATCGGCTGGATCATGGTTCCGGATACCCGAATCAACTACCCTGTTATGCAGTCAAAGAACAATCCGAATTTCTATTTGTACCATGACTTTGAAAAGGCGTACAGCAAATTCGGAGTGCCGTTCATGCAGGAAAACTGCGATGTTGCGACCTCCGATAACCTGATAATGTACGGCCATCATATGTATAACGGCAGTATGTTCACCGATCTTTGCAAGTATATTGACGAGGACTTTTACCGTGATCATAAGTACATTCGCTTTGACACCATGGAGGGCTTCGGTGAATACGAGGTCATTGCCGCCTTCAAGACGGTGGCTTACTCCGATGATGGGTTTAGATACGATCGCTTTGTCCGAGCCGAGCGAAAGGAAGATTTTGACGAATACGTTGCCAAGTGCAAGAAGCTGTCGTTCTATGATACGGGCGTGACCGCCAAATACGGCGACAAGCTCATAACGCTCTCAACCTGCGAGTTTTCAAGGCAAAACGGACGCATGGTTGTTGTTGCGAAGAAGGTCAATGACAGGCTTGAAACAATATCATAACGAATAAGGCACAGCAGAATTTGTGAACTGATGTGCCTTAATTTATTGTTAAAGAATATCAATAACCTTTTTTATATCCGATTCGATGCAGATTGCCTGCTTTTCGATTTCCGAGGGACAAACCGCATCGCCGTAGTTTACGCACGCATATGTTGCCTTCGGATTTTTTGCCGTCATCTGCGTGCGCAAACAACGGCGATTTGAAGCAAGTCAAGTACGGTAATAACGATTATGTTGACTACACCTACGATGATTACGGCAACATTTCCGCAATCTCGCAGAATGGAACGAAGAATTTCACATGGCAGTATGACTCAACAGGAAATCTGTACTCTCACGAAGACTTGGTCAACAATCAGCGCTTCGTTTATACATACGATTCAACAGGCAGGCTTGTCCGCCAGCAGGTTCTGGATAACAGCAAAAAGAATATTTACAGTTCGCAGTACGGCTATGACCTCAATAACAATGTTTCAAGGTTCGCTTCGTCGGCGGGCGGCGTGAGCGTGACCGAAAACTTTGAGTACGGCAAGGATAATCTTGCTTCAAAGTACATCTATCCGTCGGGAAAAACAGCGACCTACACCTACGACGGAATTCTGAGAAGAAACAGTACGGTTATTAACACAACTGCGCCGATTCAACAGACGTATAAATACATGGCTTCGGCGAGGGGAAATAACGCTCAGACAACCAAGATTGAGGAAGAAATCTTAGGCGGAATTTCATACAAATACACCTATGACGCCAACGGAAACATAACGTCGGTTTTGCTCAAAAAATCAACGGAATCGGCATACACCAAGCAACAGCAGTTCGCTTATGATGAATTAAATCAGCTTATCCGTGTCGATGACCTTGCAAAAAATCGCACGGAGGTGTATACTTATGACAACGGCGGCAATATTCTGTCAACGACGGTATATCCGCTGACGTGGGGCAGTTTGAGCGGCGTTACGGCGACAGACACTACGACATATACCTACGGCGACAGCAACTGGTCTGACAAGCTGACGGCATACGGCGACACGCCGATAACCTACGATGCGATAGGAAATCCGCTGACATACAGGGGCTACACGCTCACATGGCAGAACGGCAGACAGCTTGCGTTGATGAAGTTCAGAACGATAAATATTGGCTTTACTTATGACGTAGACGGATTGAGAACATCAAAAACTATTCCCAATGTCGGTTTGGAGCACAAATATTACTATGTCGGCGATCGCTTGCAGTATGAAACACTCGGCGGAAGCAGTGCTTTGTGGTACTTCTACGATGCGGACGGAAATCCGTCGGGAATTCGCTACAAGAACGGCGACAGCATAAACGATTATTATTTCGTTTGCAACTGGCGAGGAGACGTAATTCAAATC
>OQVU01001079.1_pt1 | contig 10733 bp, 8 predicted proteins | sample 1691611 | NCBI WGS metagenome assembly OQVU01 (sample SAMN03418272, study PRJEB22391) | human gut metagenome | biome: human-gut; feature: organic feature; material: feces | host: Homo sapiens | place: Tanzania | collected 2013-01
CATACATGAAGGCAAAGAACACCGGACTTGAGCTGGGTTCGCCTTACGGAACATACAACAACGAGACCGGAGAATACACCATCGGCGACGAACTCGTGAAATACCCGTTGGCTGCCGACGACTACGTGAACCCGCTGCTCGACCGCGTTGACGGCGACAGATACAAGAAGGAGACATACGCCACAAACGTGGTGGCAAACGGATATCTCGATTTCCACCCCATCGAGGGACTCTCCCTGCGCTCGGTTCTCAACACCCATATCACCAACTCTTCAAGCGGTGATTTCATGGCACAGGACCACTCCACACTCATCGAAAGCGGAAAGCAGAGAAGCCAGGCCAACATGTCGAAAGGTTCTTCAACATACGTGGAGTGGAACAACGTATTGACATACAACTTCAAGAAACTCCTGCCTGAGGACCACCACCTCACGCTGACTGCCCTCACCACATGGGGAAAGAAGACCAGCGACAATCTGAGCGCCACATCAAACGGCCAGACCTTGGCAAGCAACCTGTGGTGGAACCTGTCGAGCAACGACGGAGGTGAGGGAGCTCTCTCACACTCAAGCAACTACGCCCAGGTACAGAACTTCTCGTATGCAGGACGCGTGATGTATGACTGGAAAGGACGCTACCTCTTCCAGGCTTCAATCCGCCGCGACGGTTCTTCAAAGCTTGCACCCGGACACCAGTGGGAATGGTTCCCGTCGGCAGCCCTGGCATGGCGCATCTCTGACGAGCCTTGGATGAAGAAGACCAAGTCATGGCTCGACGACCTGAAGCTGCGCGCCACTTACGGAGTATCTGGCAGCCAGAGCGTGAACGCATACGCAACATGGAGCGGTGTGACCTTCGCCGACTGGAGCTTCGGATTCCAGGACACACAGGCAAACCGCTATCTGCTCGGCGTGTCAGACAACGGATACTACAAGATTGCCAACAAGACGACAAAGTGGGAGCGCTCCACATCATTCGACCTCGGTTTCGACGCTGTGCTCTTCAACAGCCGACTGAACATCACATTCGACTGGTACGCACAGAAGACAACCGACCTGCTGCTGCAGCGCTCTCTGCCTACATCTGCCGGACAGAACGGAATGTATGCCACTATGGTCAACATCGGTTCGGTGAAGAACCACGGTGTGGAACTCACCATCAACAGCCGTAACATCGTGACAAAGGACTTCACATGGGGTTCTACACTCACATTCTCAGCCAACCGCGAGAAGGTAAACGAACTCTACGACGGACTCAAGGAGCTGCAGACTGGTACGGAAAAGGAGACCCAGACATACATGGTGGGACATCCTATCCACTCATACAAGACATTCAAGTATCTCGGAATCTGGACAACAGACGAAGTGAACGCCTGGACCGACGAAACAGCATACTACAAGGACGCCAAGAAGACACAGCGCTTCCAGGCCGGTGACATCAAGGTGGCTGACCTCGACGGCGACCACGTAATCGACCAGAACAAGGATATCGCATACGTAGGATCAACCTCGCCGGACTGGTTCGCCGGACTCAACAATGACTTCCGCTACAAGAACTGGGATCTCTCCATCTATTTCTACGCACGCTGGGGACAGTGGGGCGAGAGCAAGGTGGCAAACTACGACCCGTCGACCGGAGGCATCTACTCCAACTTCGACTACTGGGTGGCCGGAACAAACGAGGGAGGATCCCTGCCGGCACTCTACAAGGGACGCAAGCTCTTCGACTACGTGGGATACCAGAGTCTCTCTTACTGCGACAACTCTTTCATCAAGCTGAAGAGAATCTCGCTCGGATACACTCTGCCACGCGCAGCTGTGAAGGCAATGGGTATCGGCAACGTGCGCATATACGCTACAATCAACGACCCGCTCTACTTCGTGAAGAACGACTGGCAGAAGCACTTCGACCCGGAGGGCAACCAGCGCAGCGTGACCCTTGGTCTTAACGTAAACTTCTAATAACCGCTAATCAAGAAACAAAATGAAGAATTTCAATAAATATATTATTGCGGCACTGCTCGGCGGAACGACAATGGGATTCACATCCTGCTCGCTCGACGAGTATAATCCAAGCAATGAGGGTTCCGATGCCGTCTTCGCTACAGAGAAAGGTATGGAGAACCTCGTGAACCAGATGTATTTCAACTTCCGCTGGAAATTCTACGGACGTGAGGACCCTTGCCTCTATATGGAAGGTTCGGCCGACATCTGGCAGAACATCGGTTCGAACTACGACTACGGAAAGCAGCTCACACGCTGCGTAGACCTGCAGGGCGACCGCGGACAGTTCGCCAACGTGTGGAACCGCGTATATGACAACATCAACGTATGCAACACCATCCTCGAAAGACTCGACGGCTGCAAAGGACTCTCTGCCGAACAGAGAAGCGACTTCGAGGGCGAGGCAAAGTTCATGCGCTCATACTGCTACTGGTGGCTCGTGGAGTTCTTCGGCGACATAGAGCTGAGGACAAAGGGAACCACAGACCCTGTCTTCACGGCACAGCGTACCGACCGCAAGACCATCTACGACGAGGTTATCATACCTGACGCCAAGTTCGCGGCAGAGAACCTGCCCGTGACTCCATACGAGGGCAACGTGGGCCGCTCCACCAAGAAAGCCGCCAAGGCTCTTCTGGCACGCGTGCTGCTGACCCGTGCACAGTATGAAGAAGCAGGAAGCGACGCACAGAAAGCCTTCTACAAGCAGGCTCTCGATGCTTCACTCGACGTAATCAACCACAAGGCTGACCTCGGCATCCAGATATACAACACATACGATGAAATCTGGCAGGCCAAGAACAACAAGACAAATACGGAGTATCTGTGGGTGACTACATTCTCGTCGAATTCATCACTGAATACCGACTCCAAGCCGAACCGTATACACTCATACTTCTCACCGAAGCTCGTGGGCAACGCCGGCATACAGAACACACAGACATCATTCGACTATCCGGCAGAGTCAACCCTGCTCATGCCTACATACTACTTCATGAATCTGTGGGAGGACTGGGACATCAGATATGATGTGGACTTCCAGGAGGCATTCATGAACAAAGGAAAGTATCCTTACAAATGGAAAGAGGCAGAGGCCAACAAGTATAATCAGCCGGAGCTGACAGACAAGAAGTCGGCCGTGAATGATACGCTTCTGTATTTCACACGCAAGCACATTGCCGACGAAACGGCACGCAACTATGCCACAGTCGACATCGACGAGCTGTATGATACAGACAACGTGAACGCCTACGGCGGTGCACCTCTGCGCAACTACAAGACTGATGCCGCCAACTACGACTCCAAGACGAGCCAGTATATCGCAGCTTCATTCCCACGCTTCATGAAGTACCGCATCTGGGACGGCGACGAAAACGGAACAATCCTTCTGATGAGCAAGCAGGCCAACCAGAAGGCAAGCGGCGCCGACGTGCCAATCATGCGCTACGCCGAAATGCCTCTCATCGCTGCCGAGTGCTACATCGCACTGGGCAACCCTGGAGCCGCAGCCAGCATCATCAACCAGGAAATCCGTACGGCACGCGTCGTTAAGCCTGGCCACAGCCTGAGCGAGGCACAGGTGAACGCTTCACAGATGACTATCGACTGGATTATGGACGAGCGTGCGCGTGAGCTTTGCGGCGAATGGCTGCGCTGGTTTGATGTTAAGCGCGTTTACTCTCCACAGGGTAAGTTCGCCTCTACAATCACAGGTCGCAACCCAAGTATGACAAAAGACGACTGTATGCAGGAGTATCACGCTCTGCGCCCGATACCTAACACATTCCTCGACAAGCTCGAGAATGCTGACCAGTTCGGCCAGAACCCAGGCTACAACCCATACACTAAGTAATCCGTCAGAAAGAGACAGACCAAACGCTGAAAGACGGAGTGTCATGGTTACAAAAGCCACTGACACTCCGTCTTAAAAAAAAACAGGTATCAATGCCTTTAGTCGCTTCAGTGTAAACATCAGGCAAGGAAACCATCCAAGAACGAATCGGGAACAGCCGGCATAAACACAGGACGACTTAAAAGCATCACCTGGAAAAAAAGCAAATTACATAATTATTAATAATAAACATTTAAACTATTACGTTTATGAAGAAAATTTTACTTTCAGCAATCGCCCTCATGGGCATGGCTTCTGCCAACGCACAGGAAGCTAAAACACCTTACATCCTTTCTCAGGTAGAGGCAAACACTTATGCCGTAACGATGACAAACGATGAAATCGCTGCCGCTTTCGACGCGCAGTGGGTTGCAGACGCTTGGAATATCGGTGCTGCTCTTCCTGCAGGAACAGTGATGTTTGAGAATGACGACCTCATTATCAAGGCTGCCGTTGACAAGACTCCAGTATATACAGCAAACGGCAAGATCTCTCAGATCAAGAAAGAATTCCCTGGCTATACAGGTTATGTGAATGCCGGTTCTTCATTGGAACAGAACAACTGGGCAGATGGCATTATCATCCAGGACATCGCAGAAGCTCAGAAAGGCGGCCACGGTATCGTTTCTATAACCCCAAAGAAGGCTGGCGTATTGAGCTTCGGTGTTTATGCAGGAAACAACAGCCGTGAAATCGGTATCTACAAGCTCGCTACTGAAGCTGAGAAGGCTGATGGTGAGTTCGGCAGCATGGTTGCAGTAAACAATTTCCGCAACGATGGTGAGAACGGCACTGTAGAAAACGCTCCTGCTTATGTGGAAGCTAAAGCTGAAGTTGGTCACGAGTATGCACTGCTCGCCGGTGGGAACAAGAATCTGTGCATGCACCAGATTAAGTTCGTTACTGGAGGTACCGACGGTATCGACGCTGCTGAGACAACAACAGTGAAGAACATCGCTGCCATCTACACTCTGGCCGGCACACAGGTAAAGGATCTGCAGAACGGCGTGAACATCATCAAGTACACCGACGGTTCTTCTATCAAGGTAATCAAGTAATCCCCTCCCTCGAAAAGACAGGGACAGATTATACAAAAACCATACAGCTCCCGGCAAGCCTCAACAGCTCCTGCCGGGAGCTGTTTTTTTGTATTGGTATAATTTGGAACATAAAGGCGAATGTCGTATATTTGCAGAAACAAAAAAGAGGAACCACTATGACAGCATTGGAATTAAACGCACAGATATACCAGAGCCTCGGATGTCTTGCCACAGACGAACATTATCTGAAAAAGGCTGCTGACTATCTCAAGAAACTCGTAAAGAAAAAGACAGAAGAGCAGAACGCCCTTGACGAAGCTCTTGAAGATATAAACAATGGACACACAATAAAATACAACTCACTAGAAGACTTGATAAAAGATATCTGACATGTCGAAATACGAGCTTGAAATAACAATAAAGTTCAAAAAGGAAGCCAAACTTTGTAAAAAGCGCGGATTGCCGATGGAAGAGTTGTGGGTTGTAGTAAGAAAGCTTCTTGACGGCAAGAAACTGGAAGCAAAATACAAAGAGCACATGCTATCGGGCAAATATCATGGATGTCACGAATGTCATATACGTCCGGATTGGCTACTGATATGGAAAGAGAACAACGATACCCTTACATTGATTCTAACAAATACAGGAAGTCATTCCGACTTGTTCGGAAAAAAAAGGAAATAAAAAACGACATATACGGAATTTGGGAAAGGAAGGAATCGAAAAATGGCATTAGACATAGAATCACAATCGAACAACCGCAAGGCATCACTCAATCAGACGCCCTGCGGTTGTTCGTTTTTTTAATCTATAATGACGCTATCCAATCCAGATGCGCCCTATTTTACCATAAATCGCATTGGGGCTTACAGCCTCGACACCACGTGAGGAAATCAAAGTTCTGCTGCACTATTTCATTGCCGCGCTGCAGTCCCTTCGTGGAATTTATCGTGGCATCCGGCAGCAAGCCATTTGAGATGAGATACGTGCGCATACCCTGCTCCACGGACAGAGCGAAATTGAGCGCCTGGTTTCTTGCCCACTTCTCATTGTAATACGCATTGCGCGGATCCTTGATGTTCAGCGCCCCGTCGGGGAAAATCTCGAAATCCCCGTAATCCTCAGGCACATACAACACGATATTCTTCTGACCCTCAGGCAGGGAGAAATCCTTACGCACTTTGTCCTCCATCGGAAGCCTGTCGAGAATGAACTTCTTCAACTCCTCCGTACCGGAGAAATAGAACAGGCGGCTGCCCTCATTCTCCTCCACAATCTTGTCGTATACATCATGCAGCTTCTCATGGCCGATATGGTCAGCACGCATCGTCTCGTAGCCATCAAGCGCATCACCCCACATACTGTTGCCGTTGAGATGCCACGTGCCGTTATACTCCACGAAGGCCCCCAACGCACACTTATGCGAATAACACTCGTCGCCAGGGTTGTTGAGCTCAGAGGCAGTAACGGTGAACTGTTCGCCGTCAATTCCCTCAAACGTGACGCTCTTGCCGGTTTCCGCACTCACCACCTTGTATATCATGTATTTCTTCATGCGCTGGCTCTCAACCTTCTGTGCGAATTCCTCTTCGCCCACGGCACGCAATATCATGCCCAGCCACTCCTGCGGAAGAACATTCAGCGGACCGATTTTCTCTGAATACGGCATCAGGCTCTCCGCCTGATAAAACGCCTGGTCAATGCCCATACCTGCCTCGCGCGCCATCTTCTGCGCCGATTCAAACAGGCGCTCAGACAGATAAGGGATATACGTGAGATAGCAGCCGAAACTGAGCCACTTCAGCATGTCGCGCATCAGATAGAAGTCCGACAGGCGCTCATGGTCATGAAAATACGCCCGCAGATCTTCGTTGGCAGGAGCCGTCTCGAAATGCTTGTCCAGAACAGACAAAGCAGCCACGGCAAGCTTCTCAAGCACAGGATTCTCCGGATTGCCTATCTTCCCCTCATGCACCTCAAGCATCGTGTACCACACGATCATCCGTACATCCTCCAGATTCGGCTCATCCTCGAAATAATTCTCCTCATCGATATCATAGAAAGGCATACGTCTGCCATACCTCTCCTTCAAGCTGGCCATGAAGCCGCGCCATATACCGGCCTCCGACAGGATATCCTCGAAATACATAGTCACGTTCACGGCGATAATCTTCAGCCCCTCAGCCGGAATATCCGCGATGCCGAGCTTGGCGATAGTCTTCAGTATCTCCGTGGCAATCCTGGCGTACTCGCCGTCTGTGGCAGTGCCGATGCCCTTAGGATGCCTGTTCCTTATCTCTATCTGCGGCACTAAAGTTACTTTCATTTCTCCTCTTTTTCTTTATTCAAATTACAGTTTGCGCCCCATCAAGGCCACCACTCGTCGGACAGCCCACAGAAAAAGGCAATGCAAATATATCAAATAAAAAGCAAACACCCCTAACCCGCCAGACACATTTATAACCATTTAACCCAAATCGTCATTAGGGCTGCCCCCCGCAATAAATCAAGGACCAAGAATATACCCGATAAGGTATAATTTCATTCCTTTGCAATCTTTTTATACCCTTTCGGGTACAATATACCATATAATTTACTATATTTGCACCCGAAAGGGTATAAATATGGAGAACAATCTATCAGAATTCGTTAAGGAAATGCGCAAGCAGTTCAGTCTGACCCAGGTGGACCTGGCAGAAAAATCAGGCGTAGGACTCAGATTCGTGCGCGAACTTGAACAAGGCAAGTCCACCCTGCGGCTCGACAAAGTGAACCAGGTGCTCGCCCTCTTCGGCAAGCAGGTAGGCGCTGTGGACATCAGCAAGGGCAACAGATAACCCCAGAAGACAAAGAGAAAAGACAATGAAATCAGGAAAAGTATACATGCACAACCGCTTTGCAGGAATCCTCACCGAAAACGAAACAGGATACACCTTCACATACGACAGCGACTACCTCAAGGCTGCCGACTCAGAAGCCATCAGCCTCACCATGCCCCTCCGCGAAGAAAGCTACCACGACACAGTGCTCTTCCCGTTCTTCGACGGACTCATCCCCGAAGGATGGCTGCTCGACATAGCCGAAAAAAGTTGGAAGATAAATCAGCGCGACCGCATGTCGCTGCTCATGGCATGCTGCAAGGACTGCATCGGAGCGGTAAGCGTAATACCGATAGAAGAAGAAAGGAACTGACCATGGCAAAATGTCTATATTGTTACAAGGAACTGAAAGACGGGCAGACCGACTACCATCCCACCTGCGCCAAGAAACTCTTCGGCACAAGAAACGCCCCCGTGCTTCCCTACCGGCGAAGCGACATAGGCGAACTCGCCAAGAAAGTGGTGCGGGCACAGACCACACTCACCGGAGTACAGGCCAAACTGTCGCTCGACGTAAACCGCGGCGGCAGGAACGAACCCGACCGCTTCACCATCGTGGGGCTCTGGGGACGCTACATCCTCAAGCCCCAGACCGACACATACCGCTGTCTGCCCGAACTTGAAGACCTCACCATGCACATGGCAGAAGCAGCCAAAATAGCCGTCGTCCCCCACGGTCTCATCCGCTTCAGCGACGGGGAACTCTGCTACATAACCCGACGAATCGACCGCCAGCCCCACAGCACCAAAGTCCCCATGGAAGACATGTGCCAGCTGTCGGAGCGACTGACCGAATACAAATACAAGGGATCATACGAGCAGATTGCAAAGATGATAAAGAAATACTCCTCAGTGCCGCAGCTCGACCTCGTGAACTACTGGGAGGTTGTCATCTTCTCCTGGATAACCGGCAATTCGGACATGCACCTGAAGAACTTCTCCCTCTACAAGACTCCCATGGGCTACGCCCTCACCCCCGCCTACGACCTCCTCGCCACCCTCATCATAATGCCCGAGGACCCCGAAGAACTCGCCCTCACCCTCAACGGCAAGAAGCGCAAGCTGCAGCGCAAGGACTTCGAGAAAGCCATCCTTTCGTCAGGCATCAGCGAGAAAGTCATCGACAACATGTCGCGCAAGTTCCGCAAAGCCATCTCCCTATGGCTCGAACTCATCGACAGCTCCTTCCTGCCCCCCGACATGAAGAAAGCATACAAGAAACTCATTATCAAACGAGTGATTGCGATAAGGTGAAACGGTGAGGGGAATCAACACGCTGACACCCTCAGCGGATCATCAGTTTTCATCAATAAAGCGTTTCACTTTCTTCAGCTTTATGCCATAGTTAAAACTTTGGGTCGTGGAAACGCCGGCAAAGTTCACGGCTACTATCTTGCCGTATTCGTTCAGCACCGGACTGCCGCTTGAGCCTGGCAAGGCGGGTATGGTGTACATAATCTTGTTGTTGTCTGACGTCTGCGAGATGTTTCCGCTCGTTATCTGCGCTTTAATACCCTGCGAAGTGTTCGACAGGCTGAAGCCGGCATTGTAGCCAATCATATACAGCTTGTCGTCCACATTGATATCATTGTCGTCATCGGCGAATTCAAGCACCGCAGCATTGTCCGGCGTCTTCTTGTTCTTCAGCTGAAGCATGGCGAGGTCTACATCCGTATCCTTCGACACGGCAGTTACGACACACGATGCGAGGTCGGTGAGCTTTGTAACGAAGGTATTGTTGTAAGCCACACTCAAGTCATACACCGGCTCTATCTTTATTTCACTCACATCAATGTTGTCAATCTTGTTCCATGTGTCCACAGCCGTCCTATACGACTCGCCGAGCTGCGACTGCTCCACATTGATTTCGTTGAGTTTGTCTTCATCTGTAGTCACATCGCCCCAATAATCATAACTGTAGCAATCCGACTTCTCGCTCTCCAGCTCGTCGTAGCGCGAAGACATCTGGCTCATCTGCTCCTGTATCATCTGCTTCAGCGAGTTGAACACATTCTCCACGGAATGTTTGGCATCGGTGAAATCTATCGACGGCGTGGCAACATGGCGGTTGGTAAGTATCTTGCCGTCTTTTGAGATTATAAATCCCGTGCCCGTAATCATCGCCTTGTTCTTCAGTATCTCACTCTCGTCGAAGGTGAAATTCTCCATATCGCCGTCTTTGTCGAAACCGGTGAAATACCACTCGGCTCCTGTAGGCAGCGTAATCTTGTAATAGTATTGGTTTACTATCATCACCACTCCCGGACCATTCTCCTCGAGAATCTTGTCAGGACTCTTCTTGCAGCCTGTGAAGCTCAACACCGCAAACACGACTACCATCAGTCGCAGGACATGTTTTCTACAATCCATCATATCAAATTTCAAGTTTCCTCTCATACCTACAATCTATTAATATCATCAACAGACATTCCTGTCAATTCCGCTATCAAATCCTTTGCCATACCCTTTGCCAGCATCGCCCTGACGATTTCTGCAAGTCCTTCCGCACGACCTTCCGCACGACCTTCTGCGAGTCCTTTTGCACGACCTTCTGCAAATTTTTTCTTTTCTGCACTTCTTATTGCATTGACAATATCGCGGAAAGCGTTTACGCTGTCCTCATACATTCGCAGTTCGTCGGAATTGAATTTTGATATTTCCGCCTGCTCAAACAAACGAGTAAACACACGTTCCTGCAAGGCTGCCGGACGATTCATCAAAGAAGACAGATTCTTCAGCACATACATCCACTTGTCATACATCGTTTCCAATTCATCCTCCGTCTTGTTGAACTTTGGAATCTCGACATATACATAAGTGAGTTTGTCGTAAAACACCTCCTTTGTATCCACCTCCATCAGCTTCACCTCATGATGCCAACGTCTTGCATCATCCAATCCCTCCGCGAAGTTGAAATTCA
>OQVU01001081.1_pt1 | contig 10715 bp, 7 predicted proteins | sample 1691611 | NCBI WGS metagenome assembly OQVU01 (sample SAMN03418272, study PRJEB22391) | human gut metagenome | biome: human-gut; feature: organic feature; material: feces | host: Homo sapiens | place: Tanzania | collected 2013-01
CACTTTATCGCTGCAAGTATAAATATGCCAAGTTTTCTCTGGCTTGCAATAATAGCAGTAACCTTTTTCCGTGTCCATCAATGACACGTCCACCGGAGGGGAATTTGGCTTGTCATCGCTACCTTTCGTTATCTTTTTCTTCACTAAGAGAGTGTCCGGAGCATCAGCATAGCATACCGACAAATTAGCCCCGAGGAGCAAAAGTATCACAAATAATAGTAATTTTTTCATATCAATATTGTTTTATATTCAAGATTATTCAGGTCTTTTTATGCTAATTTGACCGGCCAAAGGCTCTTGCGGAAAGTATCATCTCCCCAGTCCTCATGAGGGGTGAACATTTGATTCAGATCTCCTATGGAGAGCTGAAGTTCATTCTGTCCGTTAATTTCTAGAACAATTTCTTGACGGCCCAAATTCTGAGCCCCCAAAGCTCCCAAATTTATTTCAGTGAGGACACTTATCATTTCCATATCACGGGATCTCCACGCAGCCTCAGTATCCGCACAGTATGAGCTGACAAGATACATTTTGCTATATGAGCCGAGATTCAGACTCAACGGATTACCGCCCAAACAGTTCGTTGAGTCATACTGATATACAGTCATTCCGTAATGCTCCTCGGATTTGTCAGACAACGGTTTCGACAACGGCGTGATGAGCGGTTTCCATTCGATGTTGTCGCTATTGCCACGCTCCAGAATAAGCCCATAGATTGAATAGACATTTCTTTTTTTCAACTTACACATACTGCCTTCATTGCCGTATAATGTCGCATAGGTCATCGCCCCATCAACGACAACTGTCTTTAGACGTGAGAAGGCAGCCTCATCAAGTTGGATGCGTGTGTCCGGGTCAATGAAGTCATCTCCTGATATGTCAAAGAAACGGCAATCGCTCTTCATATAGGGTTCGAGATTCTTCTTTACAGCAGCACGAAGTCCTCTCAAGCCACTGGCACGACCGGAAAAAACCACAATATTAATCTTGTTCTCTTCGGCTTTGAACCCCGAACCTCCCATTATGCCGGCAAAGTTATCAAACACCTTTCCTGTCGCTGACAGAAGATACTGTTGATACCTATCATCGTTTACAATAGCGCCGATGTTACCCTTAAACTTAATCTCGGTTGCATTACCGACTCCAAACGACATTGTCGGAATCGCGTAACTGTCATCCTCGTTTAATGCCGGCTTCAACGTGGATTTGATATACCTTTTGAAAGCCACGCTATTTGTATTCGCGCCAGCTTGACTCGATGTGAGTTGCAATGCTCCTATAAGTATTTTCTTGTCGTTTTCCGTTTCAGCGAAGTCGCACAAAATCTCACCAAGAACATAATCCGCATAATTACCGGCTTTGCTGACTCCCATCTTCCCCCGTATGTCAATAATAGTTTCCGAGTTTTCCAAGGTTTTCACAATATATGTCAAATCCAGAGTTCCTGCGCCCATATCATAGACAAGGATGTTCCTGTCAAAGTCGTCCGGCAAATCTCTGTGCCTAGATTTGAGATAGTTTCGTCTCGATAGGTAATAGAAGGCGACAGCATCAGATTCACTTATGAAGCGAAGGTAGTTCTTCTTTTCGTCATAGTCGTCAATTCTCAAATCCGAAAGCTGACGGGCAGCGATTTCGCGGACTTTCTTCAAATGCAGAGGAGTGTAGGTATTAGGGTAGGTAAGGATAAGCCGCTGAGCCGTTCCGCACCCAGTGCGTTTCTGGGCAGTTGAAGCCGTTTCCAAGTACAGATGAAACAATTGTTTATACACTATTTCAAATAGAGTATCGACCCTTGTCAATGGGGAATTATATGAATTTAAGTCAAAATTCTCGCCGTTCTTTGTAAAGTTAAACCTAGCTCTTGAGATGGTCTCAACAAGAGCCTCAGGGAGCGCTTTGAAACCCACCATCGATTTAAGGCACGGGAGCATATAGTCATTCGAGACCAACATTCCGGATGAGGGAGAAAACCACAGAGCAGACTTGCTGAACTTCTCTGTTGGCTTCAGTTCATCATAATCCCCTTCATTATCAGGATTTAGAGCCATCATCGAAGATATCAGCTTGGGGGCAGACTCGCTTTTGTCTTCCTGTTTCACTTGATACTCTTTAGCTTTATATGCTTTTTTCAACAAATTCTTCTTGGCTGTCTTTAAATCCAAAAGAATATCCATCTTCTCACCACGGCTGTCAGTCAGATTATCTCCATAAGACGCGACGACAGCACTGGTTCCGAAATCGACGCAAAGCCATTCCGGGTTCGGCACCAGCTCCACCTTTGTACGAATCCATCCCTCATAAGACTCCGTCGGTTCGTCAAGAATCCCGTCAAGGTCAATCGAGTAATTGAATGAAAACCTGATGTCAACCGGACATTCATACCCTTTGCTGATTTTCTTGATTCCTGCCGGATCATAGTCGAAGTTCATTTCCAACATAGAAGCTCCACAATCCAGTGCCCGAGGTTTTTTCACGTCAAGCAATGAGCCACTCATCCGAAACACGTCCTCGATTGTAGAATTCTCCTTGAGTTCTATTTGAGGGTCGCCTGTCTGAACCACTTTGTATGAGAAATTGGAAATCAGCACCCGTGCGGTCGGATGCTCAGGATCGATAGCCTGAGCCATATTTCCCACCCTAATTTTATAGGAAACCTTTAAACCTTCCGCCGCGCACAATGTATCTGGAGCAAGATCCAAAACATTCACTTTATTCTGTCCGAAGTCACGCACCCGTTTTTTTGCGCCTTGTTTCTCTATAAAGACCTTCATCTCCGTAAAACGGGAATTTCGCTTCACCCTGACCGTCATATCTTTTGAAAAACTTTTTGTCACTATAACGGATGAATCGAAAATATCAATGGCATCATAACTTCCCGAAACTGACAATACATATTTCTCATCATCGTCATCAATCGGGTTATGAATCTTTGACATATCTATATAGAGGGGAATTGAAACAATGTTATTTCCATCTTTCGTGTGATTCGGATATAGATTGGCGATTTCATTTCTCTTTTGATTATACACAAGCACGGAACCCGTACCAAGATTAATATCGTTAGGGGTTCCCATAAGCGGATTGGATTCGCTAGCCACACTATCTAATCGGAATAACTGTCCACCTATAATCTCATCGTTATGCCTAATCTCATATTTGAACTTAACTCGAAGAGGTGCCGCATAATTGAATTCAGAACCATGCGAGAAGCATAGGCTTCCCGCTGGAGTCTCTCCCTGCCCGGTCGCATATACCAGTTCGGTTTCTGGCACATCCATACCGACATTCAAGCTATAGTCCAGCGAGGCAATCTCCAATTCGAAAGACTCCCCTTTCAAAGTATCGCTCAACTGGTCATTAACATACAGGTTGATTTCATATTCAATCCTGATTCGTCCGTCTCGCCTGTCAGCCCTCTCAAATCCGTCACAGTCCGCAATCTGCGATGTATCCATAAAGACATTGAACGGATTCAAGTCGCCTAATAGTTCCCCTGTAATGGAACTGCCCTTATGACCGTTGTATTGCAGCAAAAGAAAATTTCTCTCGTCCCTCAGTTTCAAAGGCCCAAACGAGATTGGTCGAATTTCAAGACGGAAACTTCCCTTGGGCATACGTCGGAACTGAAGAAAATGATCCTTTTTACGTTTGCATTTGATTGTTCTGCCCTCTGAAACAAGTACTTGAGTAGCCTTTCCTAGACTAATAACTATCGGTTCCATATATGTAACAAATTCTTTCTAGAATGAAATATCTGTAGATGTCAATTTATAGTATTGGCGCACTTTTATGTATATCAACAATATGACAAACAGCAACATCGCTATTATGGCATTCATTGCTATCGCTGCCTTATATTGGTCTTCAGGGAAGAACCACCAAAGAAAATCCGGCATCGGAATGAAGAATACAATCTTTGCCGGTTCCTCATATTGAATCGGGATTGAAAGATTGAGACCATTTCTTCCGAGATAATCCGGAGCAGCCGATGAGGGAGACAGAATAGTCGCGTTGTAGCAACCATCTATCAAATTCACCCAAACCTTCATATTGAGCGCACGAGGCCGGTTCTTGCCGTTTTCTATAACCGCATTATAACGGACGGTGTCAATGGTTCCCTCCAGGGTCTTTGCATTACGCCCGTTCGACAATTTCAATTCAACCTTCTTGACTGCATACCGCGTGTTATTACGCGGCAATATGTCCAAAGCGACCTCAAACTTATGTCCTTTACATCTCTTCGCCTTGATAACATTCCGATAGTCCCAAACGCTCGGCAACGAAAAGGTTTCCTGCAAGGGTATAAACTCATAGAATTCAAGATAACGGTTTATTCCAAGCATACGAGTCTCCAGATACTTGATGTAATATTCCTTTTCAACATCGTAGCATACTTTGAAAAGATTGTCCATCGCTCTAGCCCTGGCGACTGGGATATATTGTCCATAGACAGAACGTAGAAACTCTATCACTTCGGCATAGAAGTCACCTCCGTTATAGCGCCGGTCCGTTACCATCACGAGAAACGTCCTGTTGGTATAGTTCCCTGACGTTTTCAATGCCTTCAATGAATATGGCTTCGCGACTGAAACCAACGAATACCCTTCCATACCGTCATTCGAGACACCGGCTAGAGCCGACGCCCAATTATACCATAAGCAATTTCCATCACACTTCTTTATGTAACTGTATTTATCTATGGCATATGTCTCCATATCACGACTATGCGCCCTAAAGCCGACAAGGGAACACATATCCTCTTCCCCATATATACCCTTTTCCTCAATAAATGACCTTACTGCATTTCTTGTTTCCGCACTTCTTGCCCAAGGACATCCTGCACAATCGACAGAAATGATGGTATGATTGCGTATCTTGTCGTCAAACTGAGCATACGAGCTCACACTTATGCTCCAGAAAACAATAGACAGCAATATCAGTCTATAATTCAATAACTTTCTCATATCGCTGATATTTTTCATTCTGCATAATATCGGTTCCTTCCGGAATTGTCACTGTAACTGACGCCAGACGGAGATTTTTTATTTCAAACTTCAACTCGATGTCTATTTCGCAAGCTCGTCTCCTATGAGCGAAAATTTTGTCATCCAACCGGAGGTCTGCTACGACCGGCTGTTCGTCATTTTGTTCATCACCCTGCAATATTACAAGACGGCCTATTGTAAACACGTCGTCAGAGGAAATCATCACGGGATGAATCCGATGGCTTGGGAAGTAAAAACCATCTGAGACATTCGCTGGAACGCATATTTCTGTCCTGTTATCGCAAAGTTTCATCAGATAGGCATGTTCAGTCCGGTTTTCAATCTTTATCGAGCGGAACATATCGAGAGCGGATTCGGTATATGCCGAATACAAAGCCGCACCAATCGCCACACTGTCAAAGACGGACTCTGAAGATGAGTTCTCGTTCATATTGAAAAAATATGCACCGGGCAGTTTACTCTTCAATATGTCGTTAAACAGAGGTATCCTCGAAGAACCGCCCACTCTTATAACCGTCAGGTTATTCGGCATAGCCCCGTTATGCTCGCTCCTGAATTTTTCAAGCAGTTCGTCAAGCAGGCTTTTGTATTTTGCCGTGAAGGAGTCCATAGCGGAATAGAATTCGTCCCTTCTGATGAATATGTCGTCGTATTCAGAGGCGTCATGTCTCGTAAGGTCCCGCTTCATATAATCCGCTATTTTCCAAAGTTCACGACCATCCGCATCACAGCCACGTCTTTGCAGCATAGAAACTATGATAGAAGTAAAGTCGTCGCCTCCAAGATGTCCACATTGAGCCGTGTTGCGCACAGCAACAGACAGAGACTTGTTAGATGAGTCATATTTATACTCAACGATGGCTAAATCTGTAGTGCCACCACCGATATCAGAGACTAGTACATGACCTTCAGACTCTACTAAAGGACATCTTGAAGGCTCAAAGTTTTTATATATGAAACATATAGTTGCTGCGACTGGTTCCGGCAGAATTGCAAGACTATGCAATGGCATACCCGCTGAAATGCAGGATTCTTGGATAATTCCGGTCATTTTTCGGTATTGCCAATCCATAAACGCATTTGGCACGGTAAGAGTAACTGTTGCCGAGTCTGATTCTATCTGTTTGAACAAGTTTGTCAAGATGGCACAAACCGCTTCGGAGCATTCTGCCCCATAAGTTTGTTTAAACTCACGATATTCAGATTCTGTATTAAGGGAACGCTTGGGAGAGCGCACAAACTGTCTGTCACCCAAGTGTTCATTTAACGCGGTCTCCCCACAAATAATTTCGCCCGATCCTGCGACTGCCACACAGGATGGAATCGGAGGCACCGCATGAGACACATCTCCTCCCACATATTTTGTCAGCAACGATGTCGTCGTGCCGTAGTCTACACCTAAATAATCCATACAACTTAATTATTTCCAATTAATCAAACAATTCTTCAAACGCATCCCTCAAATAGAAATTCGTAAGAGCCACAACGCAATTCTCGGTGGTCAGTCCAAAATCCCGCACCATAACAGCAAGTTTCGTCAAGAGACTTGATTTGATAGAATTTTGCGCATCTATGGAAACTGACCATACCTTATATAAATCCGGACTCTCCAAAGTATCAACTACAGTTATTCGCGCCAAATTAGCAGACCCCCAAAATGGAGAGCAGAAAGAATCGATTCTGCGAGTCGCTGTCGAAAACATATTCACAAGAAACCTTTTCAGCTTTAATGCCTGCCGTTCAGTCATAGGGCGACGGCCAAGAATTCTCTCGGCATCGGAAACTTCTGTGAACAAAACTGATATGGCACTTAAAAACAAATCATCACGCCTGACTTCATACATCAGACGCCCCTCGGAATTCAACAGACATAGAGAATCCCCGACCTCCATAGCAATATTTTGCCGGCCGATGGCGGCAAGCATTTCAACGACAGAATCTCTAGAGTCATCATAAACGAACGGGACAACGTCCAATATGTCGCAATATGCATTGACTATATCATTTCTAGAGCAACCATTTTCGTGAATCGAAATATAGCAAGATTGTCCGACATTGTCAGAATTGTATATGGAAACTCCATTAGAAGTCTCGGTTACCAGCAGGTTCATTAAGAAAGTGTGTTTATCGCGTCGATCCGCTCCTTGAGGTCTTCGACTACCTGTAGCACATTCCAACGAATAAGCCCACGAGTTCTTTTCGAACCACGTGGGCGTTAATTCCGTTGTGCTACTGTGAAAGTGTCGAAGTTTCAAGGAAGCACGGACATTAACGCCTGTTAATAAATATGTTTTTTCTAAAAGTCTTGCTTTTATCCTACAAATATACTCTTTTTGCTCTAATTAAAAATCTTTTTTCGTATGAAAATGAGAATCAAAATGTCATGAGGTTTTGACAATTGAAAAATTTGAAAGAATTTGTAGAAACCGTTTGTCTTTCGGAAAAATACTCCATCTTTGCCCTATAATCCAAAAACGAAAAAACGATATGCTTGAACTTGGCAATTTTATTCCTGATTTTACGGCTCCTGACCAGGATGGCAACATTGTTTCATCAGCCGAACTGCTCGGGAAAAAGACTGTGGTTTATTTCTATCCTAAGGCCAGCACTCCGGAATGCACAGCAGAAGCTTGCAGCCTGAGGGACAAGAATGGGATGCCATCAATGAAGAAAACAATAAGATGGAAGAAAACAATAAGATGGCAGTGAGCAAGGCATAGAGGTAGGGCGAGTCGAAGGTCGCGCGGAGGAAAAACAATCAATTGCGATTAACTTTCTTCAGTTGGGAACGCCTTGCGAAATCGTAGCAAAGCTACGGGCCTGTCTTTGGAGGAGGTTGCTCAGGTGCTTCGCAATTCGCTTACGGCTTCCTCGGTCGTCTCTGTTTAGGAAACTCAGGACTCGACCAAGTGCAGGTTAGGGCCCATACCTATCTGAGGTATTTCTGAACCAATGAGCATATCTCCAAAGCTACAAATACACTTGTAACCTACTGAGCCATTGATTGTTACACTAATTTTAACTCACTATCCAATATGCTCACTCCCATAAAAAATTAGGGTGATGAGCATGTATGAATTCAGTCTTAACCGCGTGTAATTACTTATAAATCAATTCATTATACTAACACTAACGGTCTTATAAGTATGCTCATTGGTTCAGAAATCACCTGTGTCTGATTTCTTGATATCCTCTATAAAGTTCACATCGGGGGTAATCACGCCGGCAGCGGCAGTTTCGCCTGAAATTCTCACGACCGTAAACCACACCGATTTCGGCAAAAGTCCGCTCTGCCCAGGTGCTCCGCAATTCACCGCAGGCTATGCCGCTTACCGGCTCTAACTTACCGCACTCGGTAGTAGAGGAATGCATAATACACAGGGTTTTCCCCCTGACCCCAAAGAATCCCATTTGCACGGTATCATAGTGTTCTTTCGCATCTAATGTGCTGATGTCATACTCCTTGTCGGAACCGTCAACGCACCACCCATCGCTGTCCAGTGCCCACTCTTGCAGGCACCGGACCAGGAATCCTCAGGGGTGGGGATGATACGAAAAGGTTGCTATATTGTACGGTTTTTGATTAGATTTTGCTTGGATATTGTTATTTTGGTCGAAAAAAACGATTTTTTGCAAAAAGTGAGTATATTTGCAGAATTGCACCAAGGTAATTCAATATCATGATACAGCAGGACGTTTTACATAATATAAGTATCCGGAAATTCAGGGATATGTTCCCGGAAATGCCCGGGAAAGGTTTGGGCGATGATCTTCTCATAGCGGACTTGAAATATGATGACGAACTGAAGATGTTCCAGTATCCTTTCAGGTTCGACGGCTATATGCTGATTTTCTGTCAGAAAGGGCGTATCCGGCTGGATGTGAACCTGGATTCTTTCCAGATAGAAGAGAATTCATTGGTACTGAATGTCCCAGGCAACATCATCCGTGTCCCTGAGGTCGAAAGCGACAATAAGGACCTTCATTTCATCATCGTGGCGATGTCCAAGTCTTTCATGACAGGTGTCAGGTTCGATTTCAACAGGCTGTTCAATGAAAGCGTCGCCCTTCTGGACAATCCGTGCATCCAGCTGAATGACATGGAGCGCTCTGTCTGCAAAGAATATCTCCAGCTCGCCTCCACCATTCTCGCCACATCCATCCCGAACAAGAAGGAAGCGATAGGCTCGCTGGTTTCGTCCATTTCCTATTTCCTGGGGTCAATATGGGCTGACCGTCTTTCCGAGGCGGAGCGCAAACCGCAGGCCCCTTCTGCAAAGGCCAAGAATGTATATGACCAGTTCCTGCGTCTTGTCACGGACTACCATACTACAGAGCGGAACATGGCATTTTATGCCGACAAACTCTGCCTCACGCCTAAATATCTGTCAAAACTGGTGAAGACTGTGAGCGGGCGTTCAGCTCCGGAGTGGATTGACTCTTTCGTGATACTCGAGTCGAAGAATATGCTGAAATATTCCGACCTCTCCATAAAGGAGATAGTGTCGAAACTGAATTTCCCGAACCAGTCGGTGTTCTACAAATTCTTCAAGTCGCATACGGGTCTTACGCCAAGCCAGTACCGTAACGAATAAAGATTCCTCAGGATGACACAGATTATTTCTCGAAAGTTGCTAACTTCGTGAAAAATTTGGTGTTATGATCAGCGAAATGCAGATAGACGAGATCATCAGGGAATTGTTCTCGGAAATCAGTTTCTCCAGAGAGCCGGCAGGGCTCTACGACCCATTGAGATATATGATAGAGGGCGGAGGCAAGAGGCTTCGTCCAAGGCTTTGTCTTACAGCGTATTCTCTCTTCAAGGATGAATTTGACGACAGCATTCTCCAGCCTGCTGCGGGACTCGAAGTGTTCCATACATTTACATTGATACATGATGACATCATGGACAAGTCGCCGCTGCGCAGGGGCAATCCTACTGTCTGGACCAAATGGGGCGAAGACGGCGCGATTCTCTCCGGCGACGTGATGTGCATCGACAGTTACCGCCGCGTGTCCATGGCTCCGGAGGATGTGCTCGGCAAGGTCCTGAAACTGTTCAACAACACGGCTGCGCAAGTCTGTGAAGGTCAGCAGTATGACATGGATTTTGAGCATGAGGAGAACGTCACGATGGACCAGTATATGCGTATGATCGGGCTCAAGACCGCCGTGCTTATCGCATGTGCGGCGAAGATGGGCGCGGTCATAGGCGGTGCAGATGACGAGGCGTCAGGAAATCTCTACAGATATGGTTATTCGCTCGGTCTGGCATTCCAGATAGCTGACGACTGGCTCGATGCCTTCGGTGACGAGAAAGTGTTCGGAAAGCCTATCGGCGGCGACATTGTGAACAACAAGAAATGCTGGCTCACCATCAAGGCCTGCTCGCTCGCACCGGAAGAAATGGAAAAGGCATTGTCAATGCCGGTGGACACTCCGGAAGAAAAAGCTGCGAAGATAGCTGCCGTCAAGTCAATATATACTCGTCTCGGTGTGGATGAAATGGCTCAGAATGAAATAGTCAGCCTTACCGATGACGCTCTGCAGTCGGTGGAGAGCCTGAATCTCGGAAAAGTGCGTTTCGAGATGCTCAAGCGCTTCGCGGACAAGTTGGTGGGAAGAAACAATTAAGGTCAATGGAAAAGAAGGAATTGGAGATAATGGCGCCTGCGGGCAATTTTGAATGTCTGATGGCAGCCATTG
>OQVU01001085.1_pt1 | contig 10696 bp, 10 predicted proteins | sample 1691611 | NCBI WGS metagenome assembly OQVU01 (sample SAMN03418272, study PRJEB22391) | human gut metagenome | biome: human-gut; feature: organic feature; material: feces | host: Homo sapiens | place: Tanzania | collected 2013-01
ACCAGGGGTGTGCGCAGCATCGAAGATGAAGCTGCCATGGTAGCCAAAGTTAAAGCTTACAAGGCGGGTTTTGTGGTCTCTGCCTCCAATTTGACGCCTGAACACACGCTGAAGGATGTGCTGGCCCTGACTACCCGATAACGCTTTTTGTCATCCAGCAGCTCAAGAGGATTATCTTGTCATCAGTTAGAATATATGACGGTTTCTCCTAAGTGGGCCGTTTTACTCAATATCTATGAAGAGCATTTAGATCACTATGGCACGATGGACAAATATATCGCGGCCAAGGAAAATGTCTATCGCAATCAAATGCCGGGAGATATCCTTTTTGTCAACCCGGAGATTAAGCCCTCCGCAGATGTATGCAGGGCTTCCATAAAGACTGTGGCTGTGGACGGGGACGGAGAACCGGATGTTGTATTATCACTGCCGGAAGATAAAAAAGATACTGAATTTGTACTTTCTTATCATGATCGGAGTTGTACCGTCATTGAAAACCGGATCAGTCTGCTTGGCGAGCACAATTACCTGGATATTGCTTATGTCTATGGCATGTGTTGTGAATTTGGAATATCGGATGAGGACTTTTTAAAGGGACTGCAGACCTATGTGCCGTTGCCGCATCGTTTACAGTATGTCGGCTGTGTGGATGGCATATCCTATTATGATGACTCGATATCCACAATTGATGAGACGACCATTCAGGCGCTGAATACGATCAAAAATGCTGACACCGTGCTGGTTGGCGGTATGGATCGCGGAATTAGTTATGTCAATCTTGAAGAATATTTAAACCGGTCAAGTGTTGCCCATATCATTCTGATGGAGGCGACAGGTAAGCGTATTTATGAGGAGATTATGCGCGATTATCCGGAGTTTGCGCACAAGGAAAGACTGTATGTCGTAGAACATATGGAGGATGCGGTTTCTCTTGCCAAGGAGATCACCAAAAAGGGCGGAAGCTGCATTTTATCACCGGCTGCGGCAAGCTATGGCATTTACAAAAACTTTGAAGAGCGCGGCGACGCATTTGTGAGATTACTAAGGGAAGAACAGAAGTGATCTTTTGGTTTGCAATCAACCGAAATGGGATTGTCGCTTTTTCACCGGTTTAGATGGTGGATAAAAATACTGCATATACAAACAGACTCTACATACAATGTAAACAACAAAGTATGTAGAGTTTTTTTATGGATTTAAGTCAGAAAGCAGAGGATCTGCTACTCTTATCACTGGATGCAAATGAAAAAGAGCTTTCCTCATCGGATTTTTTATCGGCCGGGATTGAGGCTGACGGTATGTGGGAGATCATCATCAGGTATCATGGGGATATTTTTCAGTACGCAACATCGCAGATACGGATTGAACCGCTTCAATTTGGCTATGGGATCGTGACCCTGCCGGAAAGTGAAATTGAGGAGTTTTTACAACATGAGGAAGTGGAATATGCGGAAAAGCCAAAGGAATTGTATGAACAGGATCTTGCCGGAAATCTGGCAAGCTGTATGAATCAGGGAACCGGCATCGGACGGCAGGCACTGACCGGAAAGGGTGTGTGCATTGCTGTGATCGACAGCGGGGTGGATGTGACACTGCCCTGTTTTTTGGATGAAAATGGGAAAAGCCGGGTGTTGTTTTTTTATGACCAGGTGACCGGGCGGGAATATACCGGAGAGAATATTGATGGTTATATTGCTGATGAATCTGTACCACAATATTCTGAAACCGGGAATGTGAGTGTAAATATGATGCCACAAATTATATGGGACGAGACAGGCCATGGCACGCGTGTCGCCGCAATTGCGGCATCCAACGGCAGGCAGGCGGATGGGAGTGTGGATAATAATCTCATAGGGGCTGCTCCGGAGGCATCCCTTATCGTGGTGCGTTTAAACAGCCGGAACAATCATAGCTTCCCGCTTACAACTTCTGTGATGCGGGCCTTTGACTATGTGCAAAAAAAAAGTGTGCAGCTGAAGCTTCCGACCGTGATCAATTTAAGCTTCGGCAATTCCTACGGTGCCCATGACGGAACCTCGCTTTTGGAAAGCTATATCAATGAGGTGGCGCAGAGCGGACGCTTTGTGATCTGTGTGGGAGCCGGAAATGAAGGCGCAGCAGGCGGACATGTCGGCGGCAGATTTTTAAATACAGATAAAAAAAAGAATATTTATTTCCAGATTGGTTACTATCAGAGAGAGTGCAGCTTACAGCTGTGGTTTTTGGCGGTTGACCAGTATATCATAAGGCTGCGTTCGCCGGGAGGAGATGTTGTGTCTTTTGAAACCGATATTTCAACCGGAAGAAGCATCCGGGAGCATCTGCAGAATACCGATATTCTTTTGTACGTCGGGACGGCGCAGCCTTTCAGCATGAAGAGGGAGATCTTCTTTTCCTTTACCGGAGAGCCGTATATTGATGCCGGTACCTGGGAGCTTGAAATGGAAAAGGTTTGCATAAAATCAGGAAACTACAATCTGTATCTGCCAGGCTCCACGGCAAGAAGCAGGGACACGGTATTTTTGCAGCCGTCGCCGGAGCTTACGATCACCATTCCGGCAACGGCGCAAAGGGTGATTTCGGTCGGAGCATATCAGATCAATTACCGGGCATATGCCGAATTTTCCGGAAGAGGATATGTTGCAAAAGCGGCGGATCACAATTTGTTTGTAGTAAAGCCGGAGGTGGTTGCGCCGGGAGTATCGGTGCTTACACAGACAAAGGACGGTATAGAAAGAGTGAACGGAACGAGCTTTGCCACGCCGTTTGTGGCGGGAGCTGCGGCAAGACTGATGGAGGAGGGCATTGTCAGGGGCCATGATCCGTATATGTACGGGGAGAAGTGCAAGGCTCTTCTGGCCGCGCGGGCAGTAAGACTCCCGGCAGATGCACAGGATATCAATGATAAAACAGGATATGGAGCACTGTGTCTGGATTATTGAGAAAAGGTCTCAAAAAAAATCATAAAAAGATGTTGCAAAACTCCTTGAGTTACATTACTATAACCTTAGTTAGAAACAACTAACTGAGGTGCAATAAATCATGTGATCTCCTCAAAAAGAAAAAAGGTGCATTTTTCTTTTAAACCGGAAGGCTCTCCGCTTCCGGGAGGAGTATCTGAAAGCGAAAGGAGTTTATTCATTATGGATTATCTAGAGATCGAAAAAATAATTGGAAGGGAAATTCTGGATTCGAGAGGCAATCCGACTGTTGAGGCTGAGGTTTATCTGGCAGACGGTACAATCGGAAGGGGAATGGCTCCGAGTGGAGCCTCAACCGGTGAATTTGAAGCACTCGAATTAAGAGACAAGGATGCGAACAGATACCTTGGAAAAGGTGTTACCAAGGCTGTTTCCAATATCAATACGATCATTAATGACACACTCGTCGGAATGGACGCGTCTGATATATATGCGATTGACAATGCCATGATCAGGGCTGACGGTACAAAGGATAAATCCAGATTGGGTGCCAATGCCATTCTTGCTGTTTCCATCGCATCAGCAAGAGCAGCAGCTGCCGCACTGGATATTCCGCTTTATCGTTTCCTTGGCGGTATTTCAGGTAACCGCTTACCGGTTCCGATGATGAACATTTTAAATGGCGGTGCCCATGCGGGCAATACCGTTGATGTTCAGGAATTTATGATCATGCCGGTAGGTGCTGACAGCTTCAAAGAAGCACTCCGTTGGTGTGCAGAGGTTTTTCATGCACTGGCAGCTTTGTTAAAATCAAAAGGGCTTGCTACATCTGTTGGTGATGAGGGTGGCTTTGCACCTGACCTTTCCAGCGATGAGGAAGCAATCGAATATATTCTGGAAGCTGTGAAAAAAGCCGGATATGAACCCGGCAAGGATTTCATGATCGCTATGGATGCGGCATCCAGTGAGTGGAAGGGTGAAAAGAAAGGTGAATACATTTTGCCCAAGGCCGGAACCAAATTTACATCAGAAGAGCTGATCGATCACTGGGAAAAACTGGTTGACAAATATCCTATCATTTCTATCGAAGATGCTCTGGATGAAGAGGACTGGGAAGGCTGGCAGGAACTGACGAAACGTCTTGGAAACAAGGTACAGCTTGTTGGTGACGATTTGTTTGTAACCAATACCGAGAGATTGTCAAAGGGTATCAGCTTGGGATGCGGCAATTCTATTTTGATCAAATTAAATCAGATCGGTTCTGTGTCCGAAACACTGGAAGCTATCAAAATGGCACACAGAGCGGGCTATACCGCAATTTCCTCTCATCGTTCCGGTGAAACAGAGGATACGACGATTGCAGATTTGGCAGTTGCTTTAAATACCTGCCAGATCAAGACAGGTGCACCCAGCAGAACTGAGCGTGTTGCAAAATACAACCAGTTGCTTCGTATTGAAGAAATGCTTGGCGGCAGCGCTGTATATCCGGGTATGGATGCATTTCATGTTAAACGGCAGGATGCATAGATGCCGGTACAGGAAATCATTAAAATAAGAGATTCCAAAGATGTTGAACAAAATCTGCTGCTGCTTTTGGCCATGCACTGTGCACCCTTATTAAAAAGAATGGCGGTTGCCAATGTATTGACGCTTAGCCGCAAGCAGGCTCTGGGCATCAAAGGAATGTTGAAAAATACAGAAATTGAATGTTATATTCTGAAAGCTGACTGCGGACGCGTGATCCTGTATTTATACAGGAAGGACATTTTGCAATCCTGCCTGCAACAGGAAAATGTCAGGAATTTTTTGAAAAAATATGGGTATCCTGATAAGGAAATTGTCGATATGTTAAAAAGACTTTCGCAGAGAATCAGGCTTTATGCAGATGGGCAGACAGACTTCCCCCATGAGATCGGCGCCTTTTTGGGATATCCCCTGGCAGATGTGGAGAGCTTTATTGAAAACCGCGGAAAAAATTATGTGTACCTGGGCTACTGGAAGGTCTATCACGATGTAGAGCAGGCGGTTAAGACATTCCGACTCTATGACAAAGAAAGAGAGCGCGCAGTTCAGGACGTTATCTTTGGAAAAGGCATTCGGGAAATTGCAGTTTAACAACGAAAAGATTTGAAAACACAAGAAAGGAAATTACTATGAGTCAGGTTTATATTGTATACTGGAGCGGTACCGGAAATACCGCAGCAATGGCAGATTTTGTTGCAGAAGGAGTAAAAGCAGGCGGAGCAGAAGCAGTTGTTCTCCCTGTAAGTGCAGCAAGCATCAGTGATCTTGCAGGCGCAAAGGCCTTTGCTTTGGGCTGCCCTTCCATGGGAGCAGAACAGTTGGAAGAAAGTGAAATGGAGCCGTTTATGATGGAACTGGATGGCGCTGTTTCCGGAAAAAATGTTGCTTTGTTTGGATCCTACGGATGGGGCAATCAGGAGTGGATGCGCGACTGGGAAGACCGCATTTCACAGGATGGAGCTACCGTAGTAAACGGAGAAGGTGTGACTGTAAACGGTGCACCGGACGGTGATGTGGCAGATTCATGCAGAGAGCTCGGAAGAGCATTAGCAGGTATGGTTTAAACAGATTTATCCTCCAAATAAATCACTAAACATAAAGGGCAACCGGAGCATGTTGTGAAAATGACATGTATCCGGTTGTCTTTTTGTGTTTTTTGTGGCATTGACGAAGTTTTGTTTTCGGGCTAAACTGATATGGTAATTGTTTTTTGTTCATTAGCATTTGTGATCTTAGGTTTACATAACAATTTGTAAATATCAAGTTAGGGGCAAAATATCTTTTGACTCTCACATCAGTTTAATAAGAAATAAAATGAAAAGATGTAAAATATAGAAAGAAAAACATAGATAATAGGAAAGTACAGACAAATGAAAGAGCTTAGTAAAAGAACGGCCGGATTTACCGATTCCGTGATCCGCCGTATGACGCGTATCTCCAATCAGTATGGAGCCATTAATTTATCGCAGGGATTTCCCGATTTTGACCCTCCCAAGGAAATCACAGACCGTCTGAAAGAAATTGCGGACAGTGGACCTCACCAGTATGCACTTACCTGGGGAGCACAAAACTTCAGGGAAGCACTTGCCAAAAAGCAGGAGCATTTTTATGGAATGAAGGTTGATCCGGATAAAGAGCTTGTGGTGACATGCGGAAGCACAGAGGCCATGATGGCAGCAATGATGTCTGTATGCAATCCGGGGGACGAGGTTGTGATCTTTTCTCCGTTTTATGAAAATTACGGAGCAGATACTATATTATCAGGTGCCAATCCCATCTATGTGCCGCTGATACCGCCGACGTTTTCTTTTGATGCAGACTGTCTGGAAGCTGCTATGAAGCGGGACAAGGTCAAAGCACTGATTTTATGCAATCCATCCAATCCATGTGGAAAGGTTTTTACAAAAGAAGAACTGGAGCTGATCGCATCGCTTGCAATCAAATATGACATTTATGTCATTACAGATGAGGTTTATGAGCATATTGTATATGAACCGTTTCAGCATATCTGCATCGCGACGCTGCCGGGAATGCGGGAGCGCACGATCGTGTGTAATTCGCTATCCAAGACCTATTCCATTACCGGATGGAGATTGGGATATGTCATGGCACCGGCAGAAATTGCAGACCGGGTAAAAAAGGTCCATGACTTTTTGACAGTAGGAGCGGCAGCACCTTTGATGGAAGCTGCGGTGACCGGGCTTTGCTTTGACGATTCCTATTATAAAGGGCTGCAGGCACATTATACACATATGAAGGAACTGTTTACCGGAGGCCTCGATGAGCTGGGCTTTACCTTTACCAGACCGCAGGGCGCTTATTATGTGCTGATGGATATCAGCGAATATGGCTATTCGGACGATCTTTTATTCTGTGAGGATCTGGCAAGAAAGGTCGGCGTTGGTGCAGTGCCCGGTTCAAGCTTTTTCAAAGAGCCCGAAAACCGTTATATCCGTTTCCATTTTGCCAAAAAGGATGATACATTAGAGGCTGCGTTGGATCGGCTTGCCGACATGAAGGATAAGATGAAGCGATAAAATTGCCGTATAAGCAGTCAATAAGGACCAGAAAGAAAAAGAGCAGGAGTTACTATGTTTGAGAAGAAGCAATTTATATACAGCGAGACAATGGGTGTCTGCAAGGTTGTGGACATTGTCAGGCTTTCCACGAAAAAAGATGCCGGAGAAGGAATTTATTATTATCATTTGAAGGCCGTGGCGGACAGGCTGCAGGATGCCTATATTCCGGTGGAGCACCATGAGGTGCAGCTGCGGGAACTGATTTCAAAAGAAGAAGCTTCTTCTTATAAGGAGGAAGATGTGAAAAAGCTGCCGTTGTTGAGACAGGAAGAGATTACTTTCGTGCTGAATGATGAAAAGCTGCCTGCTGCTAAGAAAGCAACAGCGGGTCGGAACGCAACAGTAAACCAAAACCCAACAGCAGGACAAGATACACTGGCAGATCAGGAGAGATGATACTTAATGGAAATAAAACAGATTGCGGTCATCCACACCGGTTTTCCTGAAAAATTTGGTATTCCAAGGCAGAGCGGTCTGGTGCGGGAAGCGCAGGGACTGATTGAGTTTTTGCCGGAATACCGCAGTAAAGAGGCTTTGCGGGGACTGGAAGGATATTCCCACATCTGGGTATTGTGGGAATTTTCAAAGGCACAGAAAGAACACTGGGCAGCGACGGTTACTCCACCGAGGCTTGGCGGCAAAAAGAGAATGGGAGTATTTGCAACCAGATCGCCATTCCGTCCCAATCCAATCGGGATGTCCGTGGTAAAGCTGGAAGAAATTGTAGAGGATGAAAAGAAAGGCATGATGTTACGGGTATTGGGTATCGATATGCTCGATCAGACGCCGATTTTTGACATTAAGCCATATCTTCCGTATGCCGATAGTTATCCGGACGCACGTTCAGGCTTTGCCGGTGATGTATTTGAGCATCGGCTTGAGGTGGATTTTCCGGAAAGCTTACTGGAAAAACTGCCGGTTTCTATAAGGTCTGCGGTGATCGCACTTTTGGAACAGGATCCGAGGACGGCATTTATCAATGACGAGAACCGGATCTGGGGACTTTCTTATGAAGGCTACAATATCCGTTTTACGGTCAGTGAAAATGTATTGACTGTCTGTGAGGTTACCTTACTTTAAGCGAGTTGAAAGACCTGTGATAATATAATCTTATATATGAAATAAATCAAGCAGATAAAAATTAACAAAGTACAGTTAAAAAACAGAGTACAATAAAATAAATGCAAACGCTATACAATAACAATACGTTTTTATAAAAGATAAAAAACAGATACACAAGGAGTAGAAAAATGGAACAGAAACAACAGAATGAATTTACATTTGTAGAAGGCGGCGTATGTGCGGCACAGGGATTTGTGGCAAACGGTTTAAACTGTGGATTGAATCCCAATAAGGAAAAGAACGATCTGGCACTGGTATACAGCGAGACCATGTGCGATACAGCCGCTGTTTTTACGCAGAATAAGGTAAAGGGTGCGCCGATCCTGGTAACCAAAAAACATCTGGAACAGACAGGCGGAAAAGCGAGAGCCATCATCGCAAACAGCAAAAATGCCAATACATGCAATGCGGACGGAGAAGAAAAAGCGGAACGGATGGCTGTGCTTGCCGGTCGTGTGCTTGGCATTCCGGCTAATGAGGTTATCGTGGCTTCAACAGGTGTTATCGGCCAGATTCTTCCGCTGGAACCGATCGAAGCACATATAGATGAGCTGGCAGCAGGTCTTTCCAAAGAAAATCACGGAAAAGCCGAGTATGCGATCATGACAACCGATACCGTTATGAAGGAATGTGCTGTTTCATTTGAGCTTGACGGTAAAACGGTTACCGTGGGCGGAATGGCAAAGGGAAGCGGCATGATCCATCCCAATATGGCGACAACCCTCAATTTTGTAACAACCGATGCCGCAATCGACAGAGAGCTTTTACAGAAGGCGGTAAGCAAAATTGTCAAGATTACCTATAACTGTCTGAGTGTGGATGGAGACCAGTCTACCAATGATACTTTGTGTGTGATGGCAAACGGACTTGCGGGCAACAAATGTATTGATGCGGAAAACAAAGACTATGATACATTCTGCGAGGCTCTGTATCAGGTATTGATGAATTTGACCAGGATGCTTGCAAAGGACGGCGAGGGAGCAACCAAGCTTCTCGAATGTGAGGTAAAAGGTGCAAAGGACCTGGATACAGCCATTATCGTGGCAAAAAGTGTGATCCGTTCACCTTTGTTTAAATGTGCCATGTTTGGAGAAGATGCCAACTGGGGACGTATTTTGTGCGCGATCGGCTATGCAGAGGCTGATTTTGAAATTGACAAGGTGGACGTGGACCTTGCTTCTAAATACGGTACCGTTGCCGTGTGCCGCAATGGAGCAGGTGTTGAGTTTTCGGAAGAGGAAGCATCCAGGATCCTGTCGTCTGACGAGATTTTTATTCATGTAGATTTAAAGCAGGGAACAGAAAGCGCCAAGGCATGGGGCTGTGATCTGACCTATGACTATGTAAAGATCAACGGAGACTACCGTTCCTGATAAGAGTTTCCCATGCTTTTATCCCATATGTCATGATATGATGATAATTACGGAACAAATCGGTTTGAACTGCTATGCCGGATTGTTTCGTAATTATATTTTAAGGAGGTTTTCTTTTTATGGAAAACAGACATGAGGTGGGAGTTAGCAGAAAACAGATCTTGATTTTGGAGGATGAAAACCGGTTGTTAAACCGGCTGGTACGGCTTTTGGAGGAGTTGTGTCCGGGTGCGGAGATCTTTCGTACGGTTGAATTGGAGGAAGCTTATCATATGGCATTCGGAAAGCAGGTAGAACTGATTTTTATCCGGATGCACATGAATTGCCATTTTGATGATTCAAGGATCCATTTTATCGAGCGTATCAAAAAGAATGAGGAGTTTGCATTTGTTCCGATCATTCTGGTTTCAACAGATGAGCTGAATTTCCGGTATTTTTTAGGAGAACTGCATTGCTTTGGAATTATGGATCCACAGTTTGACAGGGAATATGCAATTTGCCTGATCAAAAAGGCGCTGCAGTTTAGGCACCGGATCGCGGAAAAGCAGTATGCGTATTTTAAAACCGGAGGGGCAATTAAGTGCGTGAGGATTGCGGACATTTTATATATTGAGCATCATAAAAAATATGCGGTTGTCTATACACGTCTGGGTCAGTTTCGGCTGACGAACTGCTCCGGTAACAGCACAATGCAGAAATTTGAACATTATGATTTTATAACCTGCGCCAAGGGGATTGTTGTCAATATGCGCTGCGTTGCTGAGATAGATTTCAGAAAAAAATGTCTCAATTTTAAAGATGGGCAGACTGTTGTTGCATTTGGACAGAATTATTCCAAAAAAATCTATTCCTATCTGGATGCAACAGGAGTTATGTAAATCACATTGTGGTGACGGCAGGGTAAAATAAAACTTTTGTTTCAGAATGAAACAGGAAAGATATGCTGAAAGACGTGTTGTAAGACAGGATAGAAGATATGCTTTTGTATTTACTCTGCCTGAGCATTATGTCAACCACAGGACCAGTTTATAAAAAAAGACCGTCATTTTGGGGGGATTGGTGCCGGAGGTATCAATTATATGGTTTAAAGCCGGATTACGACTGTTTTTGGTATTTGGGACCCGGAAAACAGGCTTTGGGCATAAAAATATGGCTGGGTATAGCAAATTATGACATA
>OQVU01001086.1_pt1 | contig 10690 bp, 8 predicted proteins | sample 1691611 | NCBI WGS metagenome assembly OQVU01 (sample SAMN03418272, study PRJEB22391) | human gut metagenome | biome: human-gut; feature: organic feature; material: feces | host: Homo sapiens | place: Tanzania | collected 2013-01
TCTTGCGGCGGGAACGACGACCGTCATATTCGGCAGCGCACGCATCAGCGTGATGTCTTCAAGCATCTGGTGGGTCGCACCATCTTCACCGACCGTCAGGCCGGAATGAGTGACAGCTACTTTGACATTCAGTTTCGGGTAGCAGATGGAGTTTCTGATCTGTTCATACGCTCTGCCCGCACCGAAAACAGCAAATGTCGAAGCGAATGGGATCTTGCCGGCTGCAGCAAGACCCGCTGCCACGCCCATCATATTTCCTTCAGCAATGCCGGTATCGAAGAAACGATCCGGATATGCTTTGGCAAAAACCTGCGTCTTGGTGGATGCAGAGAGGTCAGCATCCAAAACTACGATATCAGGATTTACAGCACCGAGTTCTTTCAGTGCTTCACCGTATGCGTCACGAGTTGCCTTACCCATCATTCTGCCTCCACTGCTTTAATAAATCTTTCACATTCTTCTTTGCTTGGTGCCTTGCCATGCCAGCCGACCTGGTTTTCAATTTCCGGTACGCCTTTGCCCTTGACCGTCTTCATGACGATCATGGTCGGTTTGCCGGAAATGGTCTTTGCCTCTTCAATGGCTTCATGGAGTTTTTCCATATCATGCCCATCAGTTTCAATGACATGCCAGCCAAAAGCCTGGAATTTCTCTCCGATAGGAAGTGAGGACATAACCTCTGTGATCGGTCCATCGATCTGCAGCCCGTTGTTATCTACGAAAGCCGTCAGGTGGTCGAGCTTGTAATGTGCCGCATACATGGCTGCCTCCCAGACCTGTCCTTCTTCGAGTTCGCCGTCCCCCAGGATCGCATACACTCTCCAGTCAGCCTTGTCCATCTTGGAAGCGAGCGCCATACCGCAGGCAGCACTGATGCCCTGCCCCAGAGAACCTGTCGTCATGTCGACACCCGGTGTATGTTTCATGTCCGGATGCCCCTGCAGCATATGACCTGCCTGACGAAGTGTATCCAGCTCTTCTTTGGGGAAATATCCTTTTTCTGCCAGTACGGCATAGAGGGCCGGTGCTGCATGGCCTTTGGACAGGACCAGACGATCACGGTCAGCCTTCTTCGGATCTTTGGGATCGACCTTCATTTCATGGAAAAACAGCAAGGTCAGGATGTCCGCGGCGGAAAGAGAACCACCCGTATGGCCGGAGTTGGCTTTGGTGATCATTTTCAAAATATCGATGCGTACATCTTTTGCCTTGCTTTTGAGAGCAGTAAGCTCTTCTGCTGTCAGCTGACTCATTTGTTTTCCTCCTTGTGATTCACTAAAGATTTCAATATTTTTACATTCTCACAAGCCTGTTTTCTCAGCTCGTCGACCTGCTTCCATTCTTCTGGCGAAGCCGGCGCATCCAGGAAACGGCAAGTATCCTTGTACAATGTTTCTGCATCCATATGATGAATCGAGCAGGATGCTTTTCTATGAATCAGTGCTAAGAAATTATCGATTTTCGGATCATAAGAGATACCCAGAAAAGGGACATGCATCAAAGCAGAGAAGATCATGGCATGCAGCCGCATACCCACGACGACATCCATATTTCCCATGAGCGAAATAAGCTCTTCTATGCTGTAGGCTTCCTTGAGCACATGGACCCTCTCGCTCTCTTCGATCTCTGCTTCCGCTGCGCGCTTGTCTTCCGGAAACTGCATCGGAATCAGGACGACTGAGCAGTCCTTCTCTCGGGTGAGCCGCTCGATATAAGCACGAAGCGCCTCCATCCAGCGAGAGGTATCTGCCCAGCTGCGAATAGCGATACCGACCCGTTTCTTTGCGGGATCCACATGATTCCTTGTGAGGATTTCCTTCCCTTTCTCCAAAGAAACAGGATCCAGAGAAAGTACGGCATCCGCCGTCGTATAGATGGTGCGATGTACCCCGAGTCTCTGAAGAAATCCCTTCGACTCACTGTCACGCACCGTGATGGCATCCACATGGTTTAATACATGCTTCAGTATAATACGGATGATGCGGTAACGCACAGGACCGATCCCCTGCGAATAAAGGAAAACCTGTTTCCGGAAAAGCACGCCAAAAATAATGATGGTGAGATAATAAATCATACTTTTCCAGCTTGTCACATCCTGCAGCAGGCTCCCGCCGCCACTGATCAGCAGATCCGTCCGAAAAAGAGACGATAGGATCGGCAGGATGCCGAAGCGGGGCACGGCCTTCACGCCGAATGTTTTTGCCGTATCCAAAGGATTCCCTGAAATCACGGTGATCGAGGGCGCGTCGAAGGTCTTCCGAAGCGCCTGCAGTATGGCAAGCAGCATCGCTTCATCCCCGGCATTATGAAAGCCATAATAACCGGAGATCACAATATTATACTTTGCCATATCGTTCTCCAAAGAACTTCGTCAAACGGACAAGGATCATGACGGCAAGAAGTGCGCCCACCATAGAGAGCGTACCTGCTGCCAGACCATCCAGTCCACGAATAAAGCTAAGAATAAACGGACTCCTCATGTGTGCGAAAGTTTCTACCATAGATCCCTGCCCGATCGTCACAGCGACGATCAGGAAATAGTGCAGGAGCTGCGGCCATTTCCGATAGAGCGCAGCAAGAGAGACAAGCACAGCAGGATGTCCGAAGAGGAATTCCTTCTCTCTGGGGCGTGCATACATCACATCTTCGAGGAAACGGCGAAGCGCGATCTCAAACTGCGGGACAGGAGCCCCGTTGTTACCACTGCGTCCAATAAAGACAAAGCCGACAATGGCCAGAATGCCAAGCCCGACAAGAAGTCCCAGACGAATCTGGATCGAGCAGAATTTCTTGACAAAGGAAACAAAATCCTTATCGGATGTTACAGTTTTTCCAAAGAATGGGAATTTCTGGATGTAGACAAGGGAAATCAGAACCAGCGGCAGCACAAAAGTCGCTTTGACGCCACGGAAATATTCCATTTCCAAAAAGAAACGGATATCACTCAGAAGACCGCTGACAAAGCAGGCTCCGATCAGGGAAAGGATCCCGCAACCCCAAAGGATCATGACCGATTCGCCAAAGAGACGTCCCCAGCCAACCTCCGAGAAAGCCGTATCTTTCTTTTTTAAGCAATACTGAAGGAAGAGAGACACAACGACAACAGGCGTACAGACCGCCGCGCCAAGCGCCAGAAGCTGCAGAAGAATATTCACATGAAGGAGCCAGTAAAGCGCTTCTATCCCGATGAGCCCCGCCGCTTCTATTGCCATTCCGTAGCGGGAAAGCTGAGGAATGAGCAAAAGCAAGGTCAGCACGATAAGTGATACCGCACCTGCCATAGCGACAGCGCGAAGCGGTTTCTCCGGGAAATAGGCATCCATCACAGAAGCTTTACCGACAGAGAAGCCATGATTTTCCAGACGATCCCTGACGCCGGCGATGTATGCTGCATTCGTCTCAGAGAGTGTTTTCCCATCCAGTGCAAACTTATAAGAGGGGAAAAGATTCATACGAATATTTCTTTCAATATCAGAAATGTAGAATCGAGCCGCTGCTTCTTTCTGATTCAGCTTGATCAGCTCATCCTTGGACATCGCATAGAGACGCACCAGATGGTAATCCGAATGACGTGCCATATCCAGCAGTCCTGCCTGTGGTTCAAAGCCGAGCTGACTCTGCGCTTCGATCATGACGATCGGGATACGACGCTGATTGGCCCCTTTTACTCGCTTTCCACCCTCAGGGTAGAAATTTAGTAATGCACCTCTGTCATTTTTCATTACGTACGGACGCGGGTCGCCTAAGGTAACTTGGTCATGCGCCAAAGGTTCAGGAATGGATAATTGTACGATGTCTCGTAACTGCGTTTTGTCTACCTTTTTATTGGGATTGCTGGTTGAGAACACAGGGATTATTCTTGAAAAACAAGCTTCAGTATTCCAATTAACCATTTCGCGCGTATACGCTCTAACCTCATAATAGCCAGCATATACTGGTAATTGTAACGAAAACATACCATTAGCAGTACCTAAGGAGTCTAATTTGTGAATGTTTTGTGTAATCATCTGCCCATCAGCATTCAACAATTCAATGTAAAGAATTCGACTCAGATTGGTTGGTTTCAAAGAAGAAGCTCGTACAACGTAAGCCTTATACCAAATAGTGTCACCCATCAAATAGCCTAAATTGTCAAAATGTACATACACTTTTTCACGCGGAAAGTTATAATCAAACCGCGCGGCACGCTTAAATTGGCTAAACAATTGTTCTGTCTCTGACAGAACTTGTTGCGCTTTAAGACTATTTGTAGTCATTAACAAAATGACAATAAAAAGAATATGCTTGGCAAGTGCTTTCATAGGTGATTAGCTGACAACTTAACTATTTGAATTACACGTCGGACAGGTTGCATCTTCGCTGGTACAATCTATCAAGTCTCCGCCGTAACTGCATTCTATACGATAGCTTTCATAGGGTGCATGAACGTATGTATAAAAAGATTCTACTTTAGCAGAATCTGGCTTGTATATATTTGCCGCAAAATTTGTTGCAGCATTAAAAGCCTTTTTTCTGTCAAAATCACGGAAATATTCGTAATCTATTACTTCATGTTTACAAGGCTCTTTTCGGTGCGTAACGCTATTTATATCATATGTATGTGTTTTATAATGCACTTCCACACGATATTCAATAAATGTACACATCATGTGTGTTGCGACTTTTACGTGATTATAGCCTAATGGCTTTGTAGTGGCACATGCTTCATGTCTATGTTTAGGAATGCCATAATTATGATAAGCATATCTAAAGTTCATAAACAATATAGCCATAATGGCTAATGAACCTATTATATACCTTACGTTTTTCATTAGTTTTTAATTTAAAATTAGTTAGTGGCAAAAGTACAAAGTTTTGCTTTGCTAAAGCAAATAAAATGTAGATTTTTCTGTGATAATAGGCGTATAGGTCAAATTGCAGGATGAAATCACATTCTGGAAATTAGGTACTATAGTGGCAAAATTAAGTTACGCTAACGAGAGTAAAATGAAATTAGTCCTCGTTAGCGTAAAAACTACTCGTCGTTAGTGTTAATATTAGTCGCCGAGAGTTGATTTTCATGTCTTATTATGCTTAGTTTTTGTTTAGACTGCTCCAAAATGTTCCCATTACAAGTATAGGAAGTATGGTTGAAAATGTCAATATTCATTACCTCTTAGGGCCTTTATTCCAGCTCAAATGCTATAGGAATTCCCTTCTTATCTAAATCCGGAACATAATATCCCAAGGGCGATATTTTAGAACCCCAGATCATTACAATCTTGTTAGTGTTTTTTGTTCCCTCCCCCGATTAGTTCCAATCAATCAATACCCCCTCTTTGGTGATGCCACGCACGCTGATGTCGAGTGTAGAAGTTTCACGAGAGTTGGTGAAGAATATTAGGTTAGCTTTACCCTCGTGGTCGGTTGTGACATTCGGAGCCCAAAGTAACGTGCGGCGCATGTCTTTGTCAGAGGGGAGATCAAACTTGCGATAGTTGGGCGAATAAAACTTTACCTTGGGCGTGAAGCCTACGATGTGGCGATATTCAACCCCCTTGCGGCTACGCGAACGATATTCCTCTGGCAACGTGTAGATGTAGATAGAGTAGAAGGTGTCGGCAGTGCGTACCTCCTTGCCAGTAATGTTGTCAACTCCCTTGTTGTCGCGCACGACGGAAATGGATTTCACTTCACTACAAAATAAGTCGGGTATGCCAGGCTCATTGTCAATGTATGTGTTAATCTTGCGGCCGCGATATTCGAAGTCGTGCTCCGTATGGTCGCGCAAGTTTTGTTCGAATTGAGAGGGCTTGTCAGTGTTATCATCTTTTCCCTTTTCGGCATTGTCAAAGATGTTGTCAATCAATCGCACTCCTTGATCGACATCAGAGTAGCGGCTATACTCGAACTTATCGCTTTCAAGCATGCGAAATACCTCCAAAACTTCCAATTTAGAGCCTGCGCCATAGTCCTTAAGTCGCTCGTATTCTTTCTGAATGTCGTAATACTTAGTCGTGTGGCGCATTCCGTTCTGTTCGCCACCGCCCCAAGTGTAGCGATTGCCCGTGAAGCCGTGGTAACGCTTAACGTGAGTCACCACCTCAGCTTGATGAAGCGTGGTGTACATCGTCTTTTGTATGGTATCTTTCCATTCAAAGGTGCGGCTATCGCGAGGGTTAGCGTTATGGAGTTGTCGCGCCTGATTATCTGCTCCGTTGTAGAGTGTCAGATTGAGTTCGGGAGCATAGAAAGGGCGGGGTAGGGGCGAAAACCATCGGTCGAGCGTCAGTCGGCTCCACGTCTTTTGGTCCTTATCCCCCGCGCGCATGGTAAATTGTGCCAAGTATTCCCCTTCGTAGTTGACATTTGATTCGAAAGCAAATCGTCCTATGCTATCCGTGTGCGTATGTGCCTCCAATGTGCCAGGTATTGGTTTGCCGTTTTCAAATTGGTAAGCATGCATATTGAGATTGACGTTAGAAAGTGGAGTTAGCTTGTCGTTGTCCTTATAGATAGTGCCACGCAGAATGAGTTTTTCCTCAATCGGTTGTTTATGTACAAACTCCTTTGTGCCACACATCACGTCAAATGAGTTGGCACTCCAACCCTGTACGAGCAGTAATAGGTCAAGCATGCGGCGGTGGGCTGCATCGTTGCACTCAAAGTAGAGGTCAGGTCGGTGAATGTACCCCTTAACCTCAGAAGCCAATAACATGTATCCCTCAATACCTCCATCGCGATTGGATAGAATATTGCCCGACTCATCGCGCACCGACACAGAGAGTGAACTCCCTTGTATAGGTTGGCCTTGTGCCGTCGTGGCTTGGATTGCAACGACGGCGGGTGAGAATGGTTGGTATTCATATTCATTTTGCTTCACGTCAATGTGTGCAAAGCGTGTACTATCCGTCTTCTCAAATGGTACCCAAAAGAGACGTGTTGCAAGGCTAATGCCATCCGTATTGAAGAGTTCCAAACGATTGACACCGCCACGCAATCCTTTGCGTGGAATAAAGAGTTCTTCGGGTGCAGCGTTGACGGTAATGGTGTCGAAATAACACACGTTTTCTCTATTAAATATTGCCACCCCTAACAGATTTCCCTCTGGAGTTTGGCTCCCCTTGCTGATTTGTACCGCCAGTCCATCCGTCTGTTCAGAGGCAAAGAGAGCGTAAAACCCTTTACATTCGGGCAAGTTATTTTGTCTTTTACGCACCTTTCGCGAGATAGCGTCAGATTGGAGCGTCACATAACCCCCATTGCCAAAGTCTGCAGACAATATGAAGTCGCCCATCCCATCGTGCTCACACTGCGCAGTGGCATAGAGCGTGCCGTCTTGTCGGTAGATTTGTAGCGTATCATAGACTGGCAGTCCGCGACCATCGGTTAACTTGAAAGCAATGCGTTGCGCGGCACCTTCAACTCGTTCTCCACCCTCAGGGAAGAAGTCTATCATGCGATCAGAATTTTTTTTGAGATGGTAAGGACGTGGGCTACCCAATGACCCTGCATTCTCATCTGTCGGTTGTGGTATAGAAAGCTGCGTGATATCTTTTGAGAGCGTTTTCTCCATTTTGCGTTGCGGGTTGCTCCCTGTGAATACAGGAATAACGCGTGAAAAACAAGCCTCTGTACCCCAGTTGACCATCTCACGTGTGTAGGCTCTCACTTCGTGATAACCTGAGTGAATGGGAAGTTGTAGTGAAATGGCGCCATTAGCTGTCCCCAAACTGTCGAGTTGAAGTGTTTGTTGCACCAATTGTTGTCCGTCATCGCTAAGCAATTCCACATAGAGCACGCGGCTTAAGTTGGTGGTGCTGAGCGATGAAGCTCGCACAACATAGGCTTTGTACCAAATGGTGTCGCCTTCGAAGTAGGCAGAGTTGTCGAGGTGAACGTAAACCTTCTCACGTGGGTAGCGATAATCAAAGCGTGATGCTGCCTTGAATTTATCAAAAAGTTGTTCTGCCTGACTTGTTTGTGCCTGTGTTTTGGTACAACCAAACAGTATAGTTAATACGATTAGTAGAAAGGTGTGTTTGTGCATATCTCATGGTTTTATAAATATTTAGAGAGTTATGAGGTTGTTTTTTAACCCTCTTAACCCTCTAATAACCAACCCTTTATAAGTATTTTTTTAAGAACGCCTCCATGGCGCGATAGAAGTCGAAGCGGTTTTCTTGGTTGTGAAAGCCGTGGCCTTCATTGTCCTTTACCATGTATTCAACTTCGATGCCACGTTCTTTCAGAGCAGCTACCATTTGGTCGCTTTCGGCTTTATTGACACGAGGATCGTTAGCACCTTGGGCAATAAACAGAGGAACGCGTATTTTGTCAGCATGTAGGGCAGGGGAAGTGGCAGCTAATTGCTCAGCATCCTTTTCGGGGTCGCCTACCTGTTCGTACATCATTTCGAGCATGGGACGCCAGTAGGGCGGAATCGTCTTCATAAAGGTAAAGAGATTGCTCACACCAACGTAGTCAATGCCACAAGCATATACGTCAGGGGTTAACGTTAGGCCTGCTAAAACAGCATAGCCACCATAGCTACCGCCATAAATGGCAACGCGGTCTTTGTCGGCAATACCTTGTTCAATTAACCAATTAACGCCGTCGGTAATGTCGTCTTGCATCTTTAGTCCCCATTGCTTGTAGCTGGCTTCTAAGAACGAACGGCCATAGCCCGTTGAACCTCTAAAGTTCATTTGAAATACGGCGTAACCTCTGTTGGCTAAGAATTGCACCTCTGATGAATAGCCCCAGCAGTCGCGTGCCCACGGGCCACCATGAGGATTGATTACTACGGGGAGCTGATGAGCTTCGTTGATTGAAAGTCCGTTAGGTAATGTTAGATATGCTTCAATGGTGAGTCCGTCACGTGAAGCGTACTTAACGGCGTGCATCTCGTTCATGTCCTCAGCCTTTATCCACGGAGCTAATTCAGCCATGGGTGTTGCCTCGTCTGTTTGTGCGTCATAGAACCAATAGGCACCGCGTGTGCGGTCGCCGCCAACATATATCAGATAATGCTCTTCAGCCTTATCAGTGTCGGCTATGCCATAGCGTTGGTTAGGGAAGTGAGCTTTGATGCGAGTACGCAGCGCCTCTTCATCTGCGTCGAAATAGTGGCGAATGGGTTCTTTGTGCCCTGTGCAGTAAACGCTCAGTAGCTTCTTACGCTTGCGTGAGTAGCTAATGCTCGAAATGTCGTATTGGTCGTTTTCGTAAAGTAACTCCAACTCTTGACAGTTGGCAGGGTTCATGCGTACCAATACCGTCTTGTCGCGTCCAAGATTGGTGGCGGCATAGACCTCTTTATTGTCAGGTGTAAACTCCATGAAGCTAACCACATCGCGGAAGTTGGTGGTTAATACTGCGCGGAAAGGCTCGTCTTCAGTGTCGCGATAAAGCACCTGCGTGTTAATGCCGTCAACAATGGCTGTTGCTACACGCAACTTCCCTTCGTGGTCGGTCATCCAACCTTGAATGTTGCCAGGGTTTTCGGCTAATAAGGTGAGTTCTCCTGTCTTGAGGTTAAGTCGATAAGGGTCGAATACCTCAGGATTGCGGCGGTTCATACCTATCAGTACGAAGTCATCTTGCTCTTCAAGGTCGTCAATCAGACTGGTTCTGACTCCTTTAAAGGCTGTATAGGCCCGTTCGTCAGATCCGTCACGTAGTACACCATAGAGTTGGTAGTTCTCGTCACCAGCAGTGTCTTTCATGTAAAGCAAACGCTCATTGTCGGCCCACATATAGCCAGCTACGCTACGTTCAGTTTCGTGCGTAATGCGTAGTGCTTGTTCGTCGGTTTTGTCGATGGCGCGTACAAAAACGTTCAGACGGTCTTCATAAGGAGCCATGTAAGATATGTACTTGCCGTCGGGCGAAAGTTGGTAACCTGTTCGCTCAGAATTGCGAAAAAAGTCTTCAAGTGGAAGGAAGGGTTTCATGAAATTATGGTATGTTTTATTTGCAAATTTACAGTTTTTACACATACTTTCGTACCTTTGCAGAAAACAATCACTTAAAAACGTATATACATATAATGCATACACTTGTATTGGTAACAACAGAGTTTGCAGCCGTTGCACACTTAATGATGAGCTTGGTAATGTTTTACTTAGCGCGTCGCAGTGTGCAGTTTTTGTCGCAGGCTTGGATTATGTTGCTTATCTGTTTGATGTATTGTGGCGCTTTGTTTTTTATAGCTACGCATGGGGTAGTGCCGCAGTTGGGCATATTACATCCCGTGTTGCTCATCTATTTATTGGCTTGCTCTTATTTGCAGAGTATTTATCCCTTAGGGCTTTGTATGCCAGGCTATTTGCAGTGGGGACGTATGTGGGGCTATGCTGTACCAGCGCTTGTTCTTATCTTTATATATGGAGTGGGGGCTGCGGTAGGCAGCAACATGGCCAACGTCTATACTTTCGATGATATTGTTCACTTTTTCCTATCGGGCGATGTGGTGTTACGCATCATCTGTTTGTTGCTATCGGGTTATTACATTTGTAATATATTCCGTCTTCCACATCGTTTGGTGCGTAGTATGCAATTGCCGAGTGACTTGATAGCCTATGGTGCGTTGTTAGGATTTGTAAGCTTGTTCTTTGTCTTTATTACGATAAAGTTCAATTGGACATTAGTATGCATTTACATGTTCCTCTTTACGTTGGTCAATATGTTCTTGTTTTTCCGCATATTG
>OQVU01001090.1_pt1 | contig 10660 bp, 6 predicted proteins | sample 1691611 | NCBI WGS metagenome assembly OQVU01 (sample SAMN03418272, study PRJEB22391) | human gut metagenome | biome: human-gut; feature: organic feature; material: feces | host: Homo sapiens | place: Tanzania | collected 2013-01
TGAGCTGGTGCCAGTGCCAATAGTGAGGCAAAGGCTAATGTCTTGATTGAAGTTGTTACTGTCATTATACTTATTTTTTTGTATTCTCGATAAAACATTTGCAAAGATAACGGAAAATCCTCTTTATGAAGGGTAAAAATCGTTCAATAAAGGGGATTTTTCGTTAAAAAGGCATTGTTTCTATCATTTTTGCATAAAAGTCGTAATACTTCGTGGAGCCAACTGGGTGGTTCCATCGCAAATTCCAACAGGCGCTAAACTCTCGGCAGAGATGTCGCTGGTACGATACATCTGCCAGCTTTTCTGCTCCTGATTATCGAGTTGGAAGTTGACATGCTTCACATCCTCAGAATAGTTGATTGCCACAATAACCCATTTGCCATCTGCATTCTGATAGGCAGAACACATTACACCGTAAGGGTCGTTGTAGCCTTCCTCTATCTGCTTTCCATCGGCAGAAGTGGTAGCGATATCGTAGCGCTGGGCACCAGGACGGATAAAGCGGGAATAGTTGCCGAGTGCCCACATCAGCTTGGAATCTACAGCCCAGCCGCTCTTCCAGCCATCTTTGCTGTAGATGCGGATGAGACCATCGCGATAGTCACCGCCTGCAGAACGCCACCAGCTCCAGCTCTCGGCATTGGCATATACCAGGTCGTGATGGATGACACGAGCCACATAGAGGGCTGTCTTCATCGAGAAGTCGTAAGGGGTTCCGCCGCCAATCTCCTCGTCGTTGCCCATGATGCAGAGTTCTGTTTGCCAAAATTTGATATTCTTCTGCTTGCAAGCCTCTCTTATCTTCATTCTGATTTCCCTCATGTATGGGATAGGGGTATTGGTCCAGTAACTGTGAGCGCCGATGAGAGGGAGGAGTTGCTTCACGTTGCCCACATAGGTCTGCGTACTGTCCTTGGTAAAGAAGGAGTTGATTTCGTAGCCTCGCTGCCAATCGGCCATGTGGGTACCGAGCATGCAGCGATAGTCACTCGACTCATTGATGAGAATCTCGGTATTGAGTTTGTTCTTTAACAATGCTTTGCTTACCTCTCTGGTCACCTTGGCGAATTCCCTGTTGGTTGCAGGGGTTCCTTCCTGCTTGGGTCCTGTCCAGTTCCAATGTCCATCCGCTTCGTTGATAGGGCTGATGTAGTTGAAGTGGATGCCGTCATGCTCTTCGATGCCTTTGAGAGATGTGGCGATGAACTTTCCGAATTTGCCGTAGCTGTCATCCTTCAGGTTGATGGTACCGCCGCGCCCTGTGTTGGTTGCGAGTCCGTTCTTGGTGTAGAATACGGGTGCAGAGTTGCAGAAGGCGAGGAAATAAGGCACGCCTCTCTGCTTGGCGAGCTTCAGGAACTTGCGCTGTCCCGCCTGTTTGCTCCAGTCGTAGGTGCCGTCAGCATTGAGAAAGCATTGGGTTCTTGTGCCCGGCTGAATCTGCGAAGCCTCTCCCTGTTCCTCGCTTCCGGCTCCCAGATTAAATCGCCAGATAGACAAGCCGATGCCTTTAGGTTTGCCTTGCGCATCATTCTCGGTAGAGAAGAGCCAGTCGGCAATCTGTTCCTGCTGCTTCTCGGGCCATAGTCCGAGAAACTGCATACTCCAGGCATCGCTGGCACCGAAGTGCTGGATGTGCTGTTCCGGGCTTTGGGTAAGGATGGTATATCGGGTAGTTCCATCCTGTGCCGCCTGTATGTTGAGGCTGGTAATGAGTAAGGCTGATAACGCGCTGAATTTTATATACTTATGTGTCATAATAGAATTTTGTGTTTGATGAGCTATTCAAAAGGCATGTCGATGCCCCTACTGTTATTTAATCACGAATTTCTTGCCGTTTTGGATATAGATACCCTTGGCGAGTCCTTCTGTAGAATCTGCATGCTTGCGAACCAGTTTGCCCTCGATGCTGTAGATGTCATCGCTGCCAGCCTGATCTGCTTTGATGTGACTAATGCCGGTATTGATGGCCTCGTCGAAATCAATCACGATGGTAACAACGCTCTTGGATGGGATGGCAATCAACTTATCCAGACTGAAATTACTCTTGATGTGCTTCAGGTTTTCTTTAGCTGACGTGCGGTAAACGTTGATGTCCTTGGCCGCGTTCTGTCCCTCAATATTGATGCGGACGCTGCTTTGTGTAGCCATCATGTTAACATATACCAAAACGATGCGTTTGCCGTCGGGAGAAAGATAGGCAGAGCCCAGAAGCTTATTGAGATCTTCTTTCTTATTGGTGATATGGTCGATACGCTTGTAACCTGGACGGATGAAACGGCTATAGTTGCCGAGCACCCAGAGGTTGCTGTTGTCGGTGATGATACCGGCGGGAAAGAAATACGATCTCGTTGCTATTATCGCCCTGAGCATTCATTCTCAAGAGATAGAAACGGTTCTTCTGTCCCCATTTCTCTTGTGCGAAAGAGGTCCAGTAGCTCCAAGATGCCATATTGCCGTAGGTGAGGTCGCAGTGGATAAGCTTACCCATATAGAGCGAGATGTCCATATAGCTGGCTGCATCGTAACTGGAAGGGAAGCCTGCTGATGTGGATGGCTCCTTATCGAGCATGCTCCATTCGGTTTGATATACATCGAGATCGTATTTCTTTGCCTTGTTCCATACGTTCTGGCGGATGTCCTTCAGGTCGGCATTCGTGCCGAAGGTCCAGTAGCTATGACCTGCGATGGCTCTTTTCAGGTTTTTCAGGTCACCGATGTAAGTACTGCTGTTGCTGGCATTGAAGAATGCCTCAATCTGGTTGTTGGCTCTCTTCTCGGTTCCATCTTGATAGAGTGCCTTCCATTGGCATGCTTCAGGCAAGAGTATCTGGGCTGAGAGTCCCTGTTGGGTTATGCTCTTGTCCAACTCCCGGGCGAGCTTAGCGATGCACTCGTTGGTCCATGGTGAACCTTCCTGACCTTCTGTCCAGTCGTATTGTGGCTCGTTTACTGGGTCGATGAGGGTTATGTTGTAGCCTTCGTCGGTGAAGTGCTTGGTTGTGGTCGTGAGGAAATCAGCAAAGTCGGCATAGTGATTATCTGAGAGATTGCTCCCGTTCACACCCTTGTTGGCGTATGCCTTGCCGTTTTTGGTAAATTGTACTGGGGCTGAATTGGAGAAGAGCAGGAAATGATCGACTCCATATTTCTTGGCTTGCTGCATGAAATACTGTTGACCTGCCGACTTGGTCCAGTCGTAATTGCCCTTGGCATCCAGAAAACAGTAGCCACGTCGAGTGATATCTTCGATACCGCTTTCACTGCCTTGTTCTGCAGAACCGGCACCCAAGTTAACGCGCCACATAGAGAGACCGATGCCTTCCGGATTGCCATCGGCATCCATTTCCTGACTGAAGAGCCATTTCGCCGACTTTTCCTTTTCAGTATTGCTGAAATATTTGCCTACAAAATCGGCTGTCCAACAGTCGCTAGAACCGAAGTCTCCTATGGTCTGGTAGCAGATATTGGGATTTACGGTGACCGTGTATGAAGATTGCGCATGTAAGTTGGCTGTCATCATCAAGGCAGCTGTGAGGCTGAAGATGGATGTTTTATTCATTTTTCTGAGGCTCATATATAATAAGGTATATAGTTTATGAATATTTTAATGAGCGAAAGGGGGCAGAACAAGATATTTGCCCTGCCCCCTTGATATTTTAGTTGTAACCTTCGTTCTGCTTGATGGTTCCGTTACTCATAGTGATTTCTGAGTTAGGGATGGCAAAGAGAAGGTCGCGAGGTGCCTGGAAGTTGATTCCTTCGTTGCTGTTTTCCTGCTGATTGGTGGTCTCGTATGGGTCGGTAGATTCCTCCATGTTATACTTCACGAAGGTACCGTTAGGACCGAATACGTGTTCCATCATCGTCTTTCCATCATCCATCTTCCAGCGGCGCAGGTCGTCGAGGCGGGTTCCCTCAAGTGCCAGCTCCAAGCGGCGCTCTGTGCGGATGGCATCACGAAGGGCTGTGCCTGTGGCGGTAACTTCTGGAAGTTGAACACGCTGGCGTACCTTGTTGAGTGCCCACTGTGCCTCACTGTCGTGATTGAGAGCATTCTCAGTCTCTGCATACATCAGCAACACCTCTGCATAGCGGAGCAAGCGGATGTTCATTGGATTGTGAGGTGCATCGTATGGACTAGGACGTCTATTCACAGGGATGAAGAGCTTCATGTTGCAACGGCCAGACTTATGCTTGCTGGCAGAAATAACGTATGGGTTGTCCTCATTCCAGGTTGGGTCGCCAGGAACATCTGTCTGTCCATCGTGAAGGATCGTATAGCGAAGTCGAATCTCATCTCCTGCATCCTCGAAAGCCTTTTCCAGGTTGCTGGTAGGAAGACCCCATGACCAACCTGCGTCGTCACGTGAACCAACCAGGACTGAGTAGCGCTCACCCAGAGAATACTGTGTATCATCGCTGGTCTGAATCTCGAAGAGACTCTCTTTGCCATTGTTGTAGTCGATGTTCCAAACCTGGCTGAAGTCATCCATCAGTTCATATTCCGGTGTTCCGCTGGCATAAGAGCCACGGCAGGTGAGTTCCTGCAGGATAGGCTCAGCTTCTGCATACTTGCCCTGGTAGAGATATGCCTTTGCCAACATACCCTTGGCTGCACCGCTGGTAGCACGACCGATATCGCTGGTTGATAACTCTGCCTTCTTTGGAAGATCGGCGAGGGCATCCTTGAAGTCCTGCTCAATCTGAGCGTAGGTTTCAGCTGTGGTAGCTCGGGTGATACCCTGAACCTCTGAAGGCATCTTGAGTGACATTACCAGTGGCACACCGCCAAAGTTCTTCACCAGTTCGAAGTAGTAGAAACCGCGGAGGAACTTAGCCTCGGCAATCAGGCGCTTCTGATACTTCTCGTCGTTGAATTTCAGCTGTGCAATCTTTTCGATGGCGATGTTGCACTGGGTGATACCCTTGTAGCGATACTGCCAGAAGTTCTGTACGGCATTACCCAAGTCGATGGTGTTGCCGGTAAACATGGCTGCTACTCTATATTCACCCGGATCCTGTGTGGTGTTACCCATCCAGCAATCATCGGTAGCGATGTTGCAGATGTTGTAGAATTTGTAAATCTGCCACCAGTCATCGCATGCGATGAAGTTGTAGCAACCGGTAATCTGCTTTTCGCACTCTTCCTCGGTGGTGAAGTAGTTCTCCATGTCTTGCTGACCGCGGATAGGCTCCTCAAGGAAGTCGGAGCAAGATGTCAAGCCCATGGTCAAAGCAGAAGCCAAGGTCAAACCTATGATATATCTTTTCATAATCTTGTTTCTTATTTTAATGATTACATATATTATAATAATGTATATTCCCTGCGATTAGAAGCTCATGTTCAAACCGAAGAGGAAGGTACGAGGGTTAGGATAACCTGTGTAGTCGATACCTGCCTCTGTTACACTTTTACCCATTGATGCTGCTTCTGGATCTGCACCTGAGTAGTTGGTGATGGTAAAGAGGTTCTGAGCTGAGAATGACAAGCGCAGGTTCAGCTTGTTGTTGAACCACTGCTTAGGCAATGTGTAGCCAATCTGGAGCAACTTGCAGCGGAAGTAAGAACCATCCTCTACGAAGAAGTCGCTTACTCGCTTGTAGTTCATGTTGGAATCATTGACAGAGAGGCGAGGGAATTCTGCACCTGTGTTGTCGGTTCTCCATGTCTTGTCGTAGGTGCCGTCATATACATTCTGACCGTCGGTTCCAGCATAGCGACCGATGTTCTTGTTGAAGATGTCGTTGCCGAAGGTTCCGTAGAAGTTTGCTACGAAGTCAAAGCCCTTGTATGCCGCATTCAGGTTCAAACCTACCATGAGGTCTGGGAATGGATTACCGATATGAGTCTTGTCGTTGCTGTCGATGACGCCATCATTATTCAAATCCACGAAGCGGAGGTCACCTGGCTTGGCATTTGGCTGCAATGACTCGCCATGCTCGTTGGTGTATGACTTCACCTCTGTCTCGTTCTGGAAGATACCTGCTGTCTTGTAACCCCAGAACTGGCTGAGTGATTCGCCCTCGGCATTGCGAACAATGTAGTCGCCACTGAATCCACCTGTCCAGATGTAATCACCATTCAATTTCACAGCCTTGTTCTTTACCTGAGAAAGGTTCAGACCTACGCCGTAGGTGAAGTCCTGGATATGGTCGTTCCAGTTGATGCCAAGTTCCCAACCTGTAGCCTTCATCTTACCTACGTTTTCCCACATCTGTCCGTTCCACATTGGGTAACCGAGGATGAGGAGGTTGTCTTTCTTCATCAGCATATCGTGAGATGTCTTCTCGAAGTAATCCGCTGTAATCTTCAGGCGGCTCTGGAGAAGAGCGAGGTCAAGCCCCACGTTCCAGTCCTCCACGGTTTCCCACTTCAGGTTAGTGTTTCCGATACCGCTCACAGTAGAACCGATGATGCGGTTTGGAGTTCCACCGAATACATAGGTTGTTGTACCGATAGAGCTGAGGTATGCCGAGTTGTCGATATTCTGGTTACCAACCTTACCCCAACCAGCACGGATCTTGATGTCGTCGAATACCTTCTGGTTCTTCATGAACTCCTCGCCGGTAAGGCGATAAGCTCCAGATACAGATGGGAAGGTAGCCCACTTGTTGTCCTTGGAGAACTTGGAAGAACCATCCACACGGATAGATGCTGTGAGGTAGTACTTCTCTGCGTAGTTGTACATTACACGTCCCAGGTAAGATACCAGCGAAGTGAAGCTGTCGGTACCCGTAGCCGAAGGGTTCTTGGTTCCTGAGCTAGGGTAGCGCAGAGACTCATCGTTATTTGGAATGTTCTCGGAGTAGGCTTTAGCCCAATAGTCCTGGAAGCGCTCCATGGTGTAACCACCCATCAAGTTGATATTGTGCTTCTTGTTGAGGGTTGTCATGTAGTTCACTGTGTTGGTCCAGTTCCAGTCCACCCAGTTCTCCATCTTTCGGGTAGCGTTGTTGTTTGGGTTCTGCTCCAGGTTGTCGATGAAGAAGTTTACGTTGAACGAATCTGTTCTGCGGAAGCGGGCGTTCAAGCCGAATGCAGATTTGATGGTCAGTCCCTTGATAGGGGTGAGGCTTACGTATGGAGTTGCGAGCAATCCATATTCGCTGGCACCAGAGTCCATACGAGCCATCGTTGCTACAGGGTTATACTCCTGGTTGTTGTGAGAACGCTCATAGTTGCTGTATGGATTGCTGGTCCATTCACTCTCAGCACGCATTACCGGAGTTGTTGGGTCCATCGCCATGATGGCACTCATCAGGTCTGGTGTGTCATCCCACTGCTCGTAGCGAGGAGTGAAGTCAACACCTGCCTTGACAATCTTATTGAAATTGTATTCGGTAGAGAAACGTGCAGAGAGTTTCTGCCACTGACCTACCTTGTACTGAGAGTCCTGCTTGTAGTAACCGATGCTTCCTGAGTAGATCATCTTGTCGTTACCGCCAGAGAAAGAAAGGTCGTAGTTCTGCTGTACGGCAACATCGTTGATACATTCTTTCCACCAGTCGGTATAGGTGTCAGCACTTCCCTTGAAAGGAGATACGTTGCCATCGTTGGTATAACGGGTGTCGTAAACCTGCTTGTACTCCTGTGAGTCTGCCATATTCTGCTTCTTCAGCGTCTGGAGACCTACGGTGGCTGTTACATTGAATTTGGCATCACCCTTCTTGCCTTTCTTGGTGGTAATCAAAATCACACCATTCGAAGCACGGGTACCATAGATGGCAGATGCAGAGGCATCCTTCAATACCTGCATACTCTCGATGTCGTTCTGGTTGAGGAAGTTGATGTTGTTACCTACAGGCATACCATCTACAACGTAGAGAGGGTCTGAACCATTCACGGTGGTGACACCACGGATGATGACACGAGGAGAAGCGCCCGGACCACCGGCACCACTGATCTGTACACCGTTCACTTGACCCTGGAGGGCGTTCATCACGTTACCGGTAGAGAGCTTTTCCAGCTTATCGCCCTTGATGGCTGAGATAGAACTGGTGAGGTCGCCCTTCTTTACCTGACCGTAACCGATGACAACCACCTCGTTCAAGTCGTTGGCATCGTCCTTCAGTACAAAGTTGATCTGTGAACGGTTGCCAACCTTCACTTCCTGGTTTGCCATACCTACGTATGAGATAACGAGGGTAGCGTTCTTGTCGGCATCGATGGTATAATGACCATCCAGGTCGGTAACAGCACCTTTGCTGCTACCTTTCACCTTGATGTATGCTCCAATAACTGGTTCGTTGTTGCTGTCCACGACATTACCCGTCACTTTCACGCTCTGAGCGTTCATATTGAGGGCAAAACTGGTTGCCATGGCTGCTATGATATATTTCTTGTTCATATTACTATGTTTCTAATATTCTAGATGACTGTTCTTTCACACGTGTTATACTATTTGATAGGGATGATGCGAGAACGCAAGAGAGCGTAGTCGAACTCGAAGAGATACTTTCCTGTAGCAGGAACCTTTACCTTCTTCATGTTGTCACCGCCGTTGAGCTTGTTGGCCTCGTTCTCATCCGAACCGTCGAAGCGCCAGAATGGCTCTGGCCACCAACCCCACCAGTGAGTCTGGCTGATGGTGAATTCAATTTCATCACCTGCCTTGAGGTTCATTTCGCGATAGAGGCGATATGGGTTGTTCTCGTCCTGATTCAGGATGAATGCACCTGCGTTCTGATTGGTTGTCCATTCGCCGGCTCCCTCTGGCAAGTAACCCTTACCTGCCAGACAGATCTGTGCAGGCTGTTCGCCAGAACCGTCGTTGAAGTCAACAGTGGTAGAACCGTTGAGAGTCATCTTCTTGGTTGTAGGAGTATATTCCTCTACCTTGTATTCACCTGTGATGATGTTGAAGTTGATTTCGTAGTAACCCACCTTTTCCAAGATGATAGGCTTTGCATCGCTAGCCTTGCGGGTGAGCAGACCAGTCTTCTCGTCAACGCCGAAGCAGAGAGGAACGAAATCGGTCTTCTGTGGGATGAAGCGTATGCCTGTGCCAGGCTTCTGGTTGTAGTAGCGGGCACGATACTGGAATTCGCCTACGTGATCAATCAGCATTGGTACACCGTAAACATCACTTGTCAGTTCTGCTGCTGAGTTGACATCTGCAAGATACATCTTCTCAAAGTCAACCAAGTCGCTGACGATGATGGTGCTCTTCTGCTCGGTCATGTTGTCCATACCGTCATACACCTTGATGCTCATCTCGTAATCGGCATCTTCTGATGGGAATGTGTATTCCTCGCTGTATTCATACTCGGTACCAGAGAGTGTTACCTCGTCGTGCTTGTTGATGCCAGGAATGTCAATAACCAGCTTCTTCAACGACTTGTTGTCGGATACGGCAACATTGAGCAGGAGTGTTGGGTCTTCCTTCATCACGTTCACCTTATTAGATGGTGCTACTGTAAATACTGGGAAGGTGAAGTCGCCGTCACCCTTGATGGTGATGTTGGCTGTTGATACTTTTCCCACCACGTCTTCAACGGTCACTTCCAATGGGAAGCTGGAGTTGTCGGTCCAGTCGTCTGCTGGAGTATAAGCATAGTCGAGATTATACTCATGGAGCAGGGAATCTTTGTAGATGTCGAGCAGATTGATGGTCTTGTCGAGGAGCATTCCCTCGTTCTTGAGTCGGATAGACTTGATACCGTCGGCATCGCTAATCTTACCTGTGATGTTGAAGGTACGTCCTGGTTCTGCATGAATCAGGTCTGATGTTAATGAAATCGTTGGATTCTGACCATCCACTGTAGGATAATCATCATCACTACTGCATGCCTGGAATGTGAATCCACCCAAAGCAATCGCAGCCCATAGAAGGGCATTCTTTAGATTAAATGGTTGATTTGCCATAAGACATTCTTTTTAGTTCTTTATTTTGTTGTTTTGTTTATTATGCGTTAGTTGAGAAACCTTGCGTTAGTTGAGCAACTTTCGTATTGTTTATTCGGTTGCAAATGTACTGCGATTATTAGGAACGGATGGTGAAAATTCATTCAAATAGGGAGTATAAATCGTGCACTGAAAGATTTGTGCCGCTGTTTTTGGTGTTTTTTAGCTTGTTTCTTGCCTGATTTAAAGAGTTTTTTGTTAATTTTGCAGCAAATTGAAAATTAAAAACCATATAGCTTCGATAAATATGATAGAAATAAAAAAGACACTTTTTGTGGTTTTCATCTGTTTGATGGGTCATATTGTTGCCTTGGCTCAGAAGTATCAGGTCAGACCTTTAGACTTGGAGCAAGGGTTATCGTGCAATTATGTTGTAAGCATAGCGCAGGATAAATATGGCTTTCTTTGGTTTGCTACCGAAGAAGGATTGAATCGGTTTGATGGCAATAGCTTCTTTACCTATTACAAGCAAAGAGACAGGCAGGGCATCTCCAGCAGTGAGTTGAACTGTGTGATTGATGATGCCAAGGAACCTGTTGTCTGGGTAGGAACCAAGAATGATGGTCTCAATTCCTTTAACTATCAAACAGAAGAATGGCATAGCTATAAGCATGACTCCAGGAATCCTTCCAGCATCGCAACGAATGATATTACGGATATCACACACTCTGCCAATGGTAAACTATGGATTACCACCTATTGGAAAGGTGTAGAACTGTTTGATCCCGCAACCAGCAGGTTTGTGCATTTTGA
>OQVU01001091.1_pt1 | contig 10651 bp, 6 predicted proteins | sample 1691611 | NCBI WGS metagenome assembly OQVU01 (sample SAMN03418272, study PRJEB22391) | human gut metagenome | biome: human-gut; feature: organic feature; material: feces | host: Homo sapiens | place: Tanzania | collected 2013-01
CATGTCCGGTCTGCACCGGAATGCCGGGATCTTTGCCGGTATTAAATAAGCAGGTGCTCCAATATGCGATCGCTGTCGGACTGGCAACCAACTGTGACATTACCAGAAACGGTAAATTTGACCGTAAAAACTATTTTTACCCTGACAATCCGCAAAACTACCAGATCAGCCAGTTATATCTGCCGATCTGCAGAAACGGTTATGTGGAAATAGAGACAGAAGACGGTGGCAAAAAGAAGGTCGGCATCCATGAGATCCACATGGAAGAGGATGCAGGAAAGCTGATCCACGACGAATGGGAGGATGCAACTTTAGTTGATTACAACCGTTCGGGCGTACCGCTTATTGAGATTGTATCCGAACCGGATATGAGAAGTGCCGATGAAGTTATCGCCTATCTGGAAAAGTTAAGACTTCTGATCCAGTATCTGGGCGCGTCAGACTGCAAGCTGCAGGAAGGCTCCATGAGAGCAGACGTCAACCTGTCTGTAAGAGAAGTCGGAGCTGCCGAATTTGGTACACGTACCGAAATGAAAAACTTAAACTCCTTCAAGGCCATCGCACATGCGATTGAAGGAGAAAAGGCCAGACAGATCGATTTAATCGAATCCGGCGAAAAGGTTGTACAGGAGACACGCCGCTGGGATGATACCAAGGAAGCCTCTTATGCAATGCGAAGCAAAGAGGATGCACAGGATTACCGTTATTTCCCTGATCCCGATCTGGTTCCGATCGTTGTCAGCGAAGAGATGATCGATGCCATCCGCAAAGAGCAGCCGGAATTCCGCGAGGAAAAGATGGCGCGTTACAAAGAGGAATATGATATCCCGGATTACGATATTGATATTATTACCAACACCAAGAGAATGGCGGATCTGTTTGAGCAGACCGTAGCCCTTGGCGCACAGCCCAAAAAGGTTTCCAACTGGCTGATGGGAGAGACACTTCGTCTGTTAAAGGAACGCAGCATGGATCCGGAGGATATCCGTTTTACACCGGATGAGCTTTCTTCCCTGATCGCTATGGTAGACAAAAAGGAGATCAACACCTCCGTTGCCAAGGAAGTATTTGAGGCAATGTTTGACGGTGGAGTGGATCCGGCTAAATATGTTGAAGAAAAAGGCTTAAAGACCGTACATGATGAAGGCGCTTTAAGAAAGACGATAGAAGAGGTTGTGGCTAACAATCCACAAGCTGTCGATGATTATCACAACGGCAAGGAAAAGGCAATCGGAGCTTTGGTCGGACAGACGATGAAAGCCATGAAAGGAAAGGCTGATCCTTCCCTGATCAATCAGATTTTACGCGAAATCTTATAAAAACCTTAGAAAAATATGTAATTTTTATAAAAAAGGTTTCTTTTTTTAAAATGCTGTTGTATGATGATACAAAGAATCAAGAGGGGTGCTTGCAGAGTATGTAAGCACTCTTTTTGCAATCGGTTAAAACCGGAGGAAGATATGATTTTATGAGAGCACGGCGCAGGAGAAGAAAAAAACGGAATATTGGTATCATTGAAGTGATGTGTATCATTGCTGCATTGCTTGTGGTGCTGCTTCTGATCGCCTATGCGGTTTTCAGTCATCTGGATCAAAAAAAGGCACAGGTATCGGGAAATATTGTGGACAGACAGGAGCAGACTGTCGACAGAACGCAATACGTAGATGAGCTGCTTAAGGATTTTCATGTCGGAAAGACAGATTATCTTGTCACTGACAAAAAATTTGCATTGTCCGGAAGATGGTATCAGACGATCATTGACGGCACCACCTGTTACAATACGGTGACACAGGGAGCCATGGTATATTTCCAGATCAGGGGGACGGACGGCTTTGATATTCAGTTTATAGACCGGACAACGCTCGAGACACCTTATTTTGCATATATCATTGATGATGGAGAGCCGGTCAGACAGACCGTTTCGGAAAATCATGTAGCCTTGCCGGATGCGGATGAGCACAATGTGACACTTGTGATGGACGGCATGAATGAAAGGGAAGACAAGTGGCAGGGTGAAATCGGTTTTGCATTTTCCGATATTGACTGCGGGCAGGGCGAAATGAACGGCTTTATTCCCAAACAGAAAAGAGTTTTGTTTATTGGAGACAGTATTACCGAAGGGTGCATGACACTGGGGGATGAGGCTGTCAGCGCATACAATAGTGCAACGCATTCTGTTTCGTGGTATACGGCAGAGGCACTTCATGCAGAACCGTACTTTTTAGGCTATGGAGGTAGTGGAATCGGAGAGAGCGGATCCTTTAATACCACAGCCGGTGCTCTGGATTATCTGTCAGCCAACCGGCGCGTATCCGCGGAGGATTATCCTGACTGCGACCTGATCATCCTGAATGTGGGTACCAATGACTACAATACGGATGACCGGAATTTTCTCAGGGGATATGAAAGTGTGCTGGATAAATTGCATGAACATTATCCCGATGTTTCCATTGTCTGTGTGATTCCGTACAACCAGACACATGCAAAACAGATCCGGGAAATTGTTTCCGGACATAAGTGGGCGTACCTGATGGAAACAGAGGGCATTACCTTTGATTCCAACGACGGAATCCATCCAAATGATTCCGGAGCCCGGAAGATTGCGGGACTTATGGTTGATTTTATAAGTGGAAATGGTATATTTTAATGTATAGGATACTAGGAGTTGCTTTGTGGATATCAAATAGTACCGGAGATTACTTAATCAGTTATTTTTGATCAGTCGTTTTTATGTTAAAGGGGGAAAACATATGACTTATGAAGAGGTTGTTGATAAGGTACGTACATTGTACGAAAATGCGGATGCCAGAGAGATCTTTGAACATATAGCTTTTCAGATCAATCTGGAGGGAGAAGTATCCGGAGCCTTTTATCTGGAGGTTGCAGAGAGAAAAATCTGCGTGGAGCCGTATGATTACCATGACCGTGACGGTCTGATCACGGCATCGGCCCAAACAATCTGTGAGATCGCAGATCGGAAAATGAGCTTTATGGATGCATACAAGTCGGGGAAAATCAGGTATGAAGGCAATATGGATAAGTTTTATACCATGATGCGGATACGGCTGCCCAGAAGGAAAAGACATAAGGCATGAGGTCCGCGGTTTTTTATTGACGGATATGATATCTTGAATTAAAATAAAGATACTTATTGGGTTGATAAAAGCATAGGTGAAAGGATACTGCGCAATGAATGACACATATATTGAACTTCTTGTTAAGAAGCCTGATTCCAAAACAGCAACATTACTTCATAAGCTTATGATAGGGGTGGGTGCTGTTTTATTTTTAGCCGGATTATTTACGTATCTTGTTTTTATGCTGCTTGGACTGGTCCTGCTGATCGGCTCCATTATTCCGATGCTTTTTACAGATATTGAATACGAATATCTTTTACTGGGAAAAGAGTTTACGGTCGACAGGATCCGTAAAAAAGAGAACCGCAAGACTGTAGCAGACTATGACCTTGGTACAATGGTTGTCATGGCACCGAAGGGTTCCGAGCAGTTAAAGCGGTATGAACAGCTTAAGGTGGTTGATTATTCTTCCGATTCGGAAGAGGGTAATCCATATGAGATCGTTGTGGATGGGAAGGCAGGAAAGGTCCGTGTGCTTGTTGATACGACACAGGAGCTTGTGGATACGATCCGCAGAATGTCACCCAGAAACGTTTATTAACGATAAAATACAATTAACGGAGGAAGAAAAAATGGGTCAGATTATTGGTGAAGGAATTACATTTGATGACGTGCTTTTGGTTCCGTCATATTCACAGGTGATTCCGAATCAGGTAGATTTATCTACCTACTTAACAAAAAAAATCAAATTAAACATTCCGATGATGAGTGCAGGAATGGATACGGTTACCGAACACCGCATGGCAATCGCAATGGCGCGTCAGGGTGGTATCGGTATTATCCACAAAAACATGTCCATCGAAGCACAGGCAGAGGAAGTTGATAAGGTTAAACGTTCCGAAAACGGCGTTATCACTGATCCTTTTTCTTTGACACCGGATCATACTCTCGGAGATGCAGATGCTTTAATGGGCAAGTTCCGCATTTCCGGTGTGCCGATCACAGAAGGCAAAAAATTAGTTGGTATCATTACCAACCGTGACTTAAAATTTGAAAAAGATTTTTCCAAAAAGATCAAGGAATGTATGACATCCGAAGGTCTCATCACAGCAAAAGAGGGAATTTCTTTAGAGGAGGCAAAGGCTATCCTTGCCAAATCCAGAAAGGAAAAGCTTCCGATCGTAGATGATAATTTCAATCTGAAGGGACTTATCACCATCAAGGATATTGAAAAGACTATCAAGTATCCGTTGGCTGCCAAGGATTCACAGGGAAGACTGTTGTGCGGTGCTGCAGTCGGCATTACAGCCAACTGTCTTGAACGTGTGGCTGCGCTTGTTGAGGCCAAGGTTGATGTTGTTGTTTTGGACTCCGCACATGGTCATTCACAGAATGTATTAAACTGTGTCAAGATGATCAAAGAAGCATATCCGGAGCTGCAGGTGATTGCAGGTAATGTTGCAACAGCCGAAGGTACAAAGGCTTTGATCGAAGCCGGTGCAGATGCGGTTAAGGTTGGTATCGGTCCCGGTTCTATCTGTACAACACGTGTCGTTGCCGGAATTGGTGTTCCGCAGATCACAGCTATCATGGATGCATATTCAGCAGCTAAGGAATATGGTATTCCGATCATTGCAGACGGTGGTATCAAGTTCTCCGGTGACCTGACAAAGGCGATCGCCGCAGGCGGTAATGTATGTATGATGGGCTCCATGTTTGCCGGATGTGATGAAGCTCCCGGTACATTTGAACTGTATCAGGGCAGAAAATATAAAGTATACCGTGGTATGGGATCTATCGCAGCCATGGAAAACGGCTCCAAAGACCGTTATTTCCAGACAGATGCCAAAAAGCTGGTTCCCGAAGGCGTAGAGGGCCGTGTGGCATACAAGGGATCCGTTGAGGATACAATCTTCCAGTTGATGGGAGGCTTAAGATCCGGTATGGGATATTGTGGAACCTCTACGATTGAGCAGTTAAAGGACAACGGCAGATTTGTCAAGATCTCCTCTGCTTCTTTAAAGGAGAGTCATCCTCATGATATCCATATTACAAAAGAAGCCCCCAACTATAGCGTAGACAACTGATCAGGAATTATTATTTATGCAACAAATTTTCAGTAAAGCAGAACTTCAAAAGGTGCAGAATCATTTCTGCACCTTATCACATTTATTTGCATATTGTGTGGATATGGACGGTCAGCGTCTGACAGAAATGTCCGGTGATGAACAGGGGATTGCCTATATCCGGAGATTTCTTTCGGATGAGGACTTTTATCAGGTTTATAAGCGGATCGCGGACAGCACTCTCGAAGATATTCTGGTTGAGCCTACCCGGTATGCGAATCTCAAGCTGGCAGCAGTTTGTGTCACTTCGCAGGGAAGCCGCACCAACTGTTGGCTTTTGTGCGCTGTGATCAAAGACGCAGCAGACGGTCAGATGCCGGAGGCACCGGTTGAAGGTATTACAATGGATGATCTGTATCATGCCCTGGATATGCTTGCCTGTGTCGAAAGAAAGCTTGTTCAAAATGAGATCGATGTCCAAAATGCAAGGTGCGAGAGTCAGAAGAGCAAGTATTCCGAAACGGAAATGAGTGCGGCTCTCAGACGCACGGAGGCCATGACAGAGGTGGTGCAGTATCTGGAAAGCACGGAAAGCTTTGAGGATGCTACTCAGAAAATTCTCAAAATCGTCGGGGAATATCTGGAGGTTAGTGCTGCGAGACTGTTTCAGGTTGAAAAAAATGAAGACTATGTTGATCTGATCTCTTTTTATCAGGCTCCGACACCTTCACGGACAGTTGGCAACAAGGTCAAAGGAATTTCTCGCGGTATTTTGCTTGGAGAAGACAAGCCGCTGATCCTTTCTGCCAATTCCCTGGCTTCAGCCGGGATGCATGCTGAAATGCTCCAATATCATATCAAGGCAGTGGTTGCCCTGCCTGTTTATGTCAATAAAAAGCCTGCCATGTATTTTTGTGTGATAGAGCATGACAAGAGCCGCGTATGGCGCAAGGATGAGATTAAATTTATCAGTGATGTGGTCAAGGTTGTACAGAGTCTGCTTGATAAACGTATCCAAAACAGCTCTCTTGTCGGCTCCTATGCATCCTTGCAGGAAATCCTGGATAATGTCGGTACCTGCATTTATGTCAAAGATTCACAGACCGGCAAGGCGCTTTTTGCCAATAAGCTGTTTAAACAGGTTTTTGCGGCTGAGATCAGGGATGATCAGATAGATTCTTTTTTGGAGCTTGCCAAGCCGATAGGGATTAAGGACGGATATTATGAGATCTGTCATGAAAAAAAAGACAGATGGTATGATATGTATCATGTGCTGATCCGCTGGATTGACATGAGCCAGGTTCATCTGTATGCATTGTATGATGTTACAGATAAAAAGGTTTACCAGAAAAAGATTGAGCAGCAGGCTTACACAGATTTTCTGACAGGTCTTTACAACCGTATGTGTTGTGAGAGAGATCTGGCCCGTTATATCGATCTTGCCAGGCAGAACAGTCAGAAGGGTGCTCTGCTATATCTGGATCTGGATGATTTTAAGCACATCAATGACGGACTGGGACATCAGTATGGAGATGTCCTGCTGCAGTCCATTTCACAAGGCTTTGTACAGATCGAGGGAATAGAGGATACCTGTTACCGTATGGGTGGTGATGAATTTGTCATCATCGTGCCTCCCAAAAGCTATCATCTGCTGGACCGGATCGTAAGTGATATCCGTATGATGTTCAGCAGACCATGGATGTTGAAGGATGCGGAATATTACTGCACCATGAGTATGGGAGTCTGTGTTTATCCAAAGGACGGTGACAATGTCGCCGATCTGATCAAAAAAGCGGATATTGCGATGTATGAGGCAAAGACGACCGGTAAAAACCGTGTTGCCAGATTTTCGGATAAATTGTCCTCGGTATCCAGCCGGAGACTGGATATGGAAAAAAATATGCGTGATGCCACGGTCAATGCGTGTTCGGAATTTGCCGTATATTTCCAGCCGATCATGGATGTGCAGAAAGAGAGCAGTCCCTGTGTGGGTGCAGAGGCGCTTGTGCGTTGGAACTCAGCGGCACTGGGCTTTATTTCTCCCGCGGATTTTATTCCGCTTGCAGAGTATCTGGGACTGATCACACCAATCGGCACATATGTATTAAGAGAGGCCTGTTATGCGTGCCGAAGATGGAATGAAAACGGACATCCGGAATACAAGGTCAATGTCAATCTGTCGGTTGTACAGCTTTTGCAAAATGACATTGTCGAGGTTGTAAAAAGAGCGTTGACAGACAGCGGGCTTGCCCCTGAAAACCTGACTCTCGAGGTTACGGAAAGTCTCGCTATCAACGATATGGAACGCATGCAGAAGATCCTCAATGCGATCCGGGCACTGGGAGTGCGGATTGCGCTGGATGATTTCGGAACAGGATATTCGTCACTTAAGCATATCCGGGAGATCCCCTTGGATGTTATCAAGGTGGATCAGATATTTGTAAAAGATCTGACAAAGGATGAGTATTCACAATCCTTTATTAAGATGGTCGCAGAGCTGGCAGCAGCAATTGATGTCAATGTCTGCGTCGAGGGAATAGAAACCAGGGAACAATTTGAAGTGTTGGAAGGAATGAAAGTGCAGATGGTACAGGGATATTTCTTTGATAAACCCATGCCACAGGAAGCTTTTGAGGAAAAGTATGTTAAATCAGACACCATTTCCCAATCGGGGAGACAGAATTGATGCATTAAAACAAAAGATAGAGGGGTTTAAGAGGAACTCCGTTGATTACCAGTTTACACAGTATCTGGATCAGGTACTGCACAAGCTGCAGATGACGGAGACCGATCTTGAAAAGACGGAAAAACATCTGGTGCACAGCTATCAGATGTATCTGCAGAGAAACGGGCTGGTGCAGCCGCCGGTACAGCCGGGGCAGGGGAATGTGCCGCCGCAAAATATGCAGCAGGCGATGACAGGAAATGCACAGAACGTACCACCGTATGCACAGACCGTGTTGCAGAATCAGAATGGGCAGTCAGTGCCGCACATGTCACAATATGCACAGACCACGCCGCAAAATCAGAACGGGCAGTCAGTGCCGCCAATGCAGCAAAATATGCAGCGACAGGCACAGCAGCAGATCCGGCAGCAACCGCAGGTACAGCCTGTACCGCCGCATACTAAAAATAAACGGACGCTGGAATACAGGATCGGAACCGCATTTCTGGGTGTGGTCGGAATCTTATTTATCCTGATCGCGTTTGTTACATTTGGACTGCAGTATATGAGCTCCACCCTGCAAGGAATTCTGTTTTATATTTTAGGTGTTGCGATCTTTGCGGGCTCTGAACTGTTCCTGGCAAAAAAACTGGAAAAATTTTCTTATTTTGTAAGTGGGCTTGGCATAGCCGGACTATATATCACGACAATACTCAATTATCTGTATTTAAAGATATTTCCCTCATATGCGGCACTTATCATAACGGTCGCGGTTACCGCATTTTTTATCTGGTACAGCCGCAGAAAAGATTCGGCGATGATGCGTATTATTTGTCTGCTGGGATGTTATATATCGCTGGTACCGCTTGGAGAGCTGGACAATCTTATTGCGTTTGCCATTCCGGCACTCATCATTTTTGCCCTGAATCTGACCGGATTTTTATGTCCCGTTAAGGGAAAGAATGTGATCGCTGATTACGTGCAGTATATCTGTACGATAGCATTTCTATTTTATATGGATCATCTGCTTTATATATCCGGGCTGCAGATGTGGCCGTTGTATCTTCTGGTGTGCGGTTGTATCGTGACCCTGCATCTGTTATGCCTTGGAAGGGATAAAAATGTGCCGTATCTGATCCTGTATTGGGCAGCCAATGTATTTTTCTTTGGATTTTTATGGAGTGTAGGCAACTACGAAGACTGGATGATCTGGGGCGTGGTTGGCGTAGCAGTGATCGGAGCGGTATTTACCTTCCTTTACCGCAAGACCCATCTGTTTTGTGCGCCTTATGTTATGGGAGCTGTATATGCACTGGTTGCATTTCAGATGTGCGATAACAAGCTGGCTGTGTGTCTGTGCGGCATGATCGTTTTTGTGATCAACAGACTGTTTGCGGCATTCCGCAAGGAATATGCACCGGTAGATGCGGTTTATACCATGTTTGCCGTATTGTATGTATGTTTCCTGACAAGAAATGACGATGTCCGTCTGCTTGGCTATGCATTTGCCTGTGTGATCATCATCGGAGCGTTTTTTGTTAAAAAATATAAACAATATCATTTATATACCGCAGTGTCATTTGCATGGCTGTTTCTGCTGACTGAAAAAATGTATCCGCTGATCTGCAGTGTGCTGATCTGTATTCTGGCAGCAGCACTGATCGGCGGCGGTTTTATCAAAAAAGATAAAGCAATCCGTATTTACGGGCTCTGTCTTATCATTTTTGTGGCACTTAAGCTGGTGGGCTATGACTTCAAGGAGGCAGAAGCCATGACGAGGATTATTGTATTTCTGATCGTTGGTCTGGTTATCCTTGGTGTATCCTTCCTGTATATATATTTAGAGAAGAGACAGGCAGAGCAACAGCAGGTACAACAGTCCGGGATACAGCCGCAGCCGGCATATCCGCAACCGGGGATGCAGCCTCAGCCGCAACCGGTAAATATAGTGCCGAATGTACAGAATCAGACAGTACAGTCAGAATCAGAGGTACAGTCCCAGCCGGAAACAGTGACACAACCGGAAATTTCAGAAACACCGGATGATAATAATTAACGGCGATTTTTGAGATATGCAGGGTCAACAGATCCGCGCAGAATTTTATTTTTGACCCCAACATCAAAATATAGTATGATGAAATAAATATGAATAAAGGCATTTGCATTTACTATTAAAACAAAAAAGAGACAGCAGGAGTTGAGTAAGATGGAAAATGAAGTAAAAATAGATGCGACCGAAGAAAACGGAGAAAAAGTATCCAAAAACTTTATTGAGCTTGAAATAGAAAAGGATCTTGCAGAGGGTGTTTATGATACCGTGCATACACGTTTCCCTCCGGAGCCCAACGGATACCTTCATATCGGACATGCAAAGAGTATTATTTTAAACTACGGACTTGCCAAAGAATATGGCGGGAAGTTCAATATGCGTTTCGATGATACCAATCCGACCAAAGAAAAATCCGAATTCGTGGAATCTATCAAAGAGGATATCGCATGGCTTGGAGCTGACTGGGAGGACCGCCTGTTTTTTGCATCCGATTATTTTGACCAGATGTATGAAGGAGCGATCAAGCTGATCAAAAAAGGAAAGGCTTATGTTTCCGATCTTTCTGCCGAGGAGATCCGGGAGTACCGAGGTACTCTGACAGAGCCCGGCAAAAAGGATCCGTATTCCGATCGTTCCGTTGAAGAAAATCTGGATCTGTTTGTACGTATGAAAAATGGCGAGTTTGAGGATGGAAGCAAGGTATTGAGAGCCAAAATCGATATGACATCGCCCAATATGAATATGCGTGATCCGGTTATCTATCGTGTTGCACATATGTATCATCACAATACAG
>OQVU01001092.1_pt1 | contig 10650 bp, 8 predicted proteins | sample 1691611 | NCBI WGS metagenome assembly OQVU01 (sample SAMN03418272, study PRJEB22391) | human gut metagenome | biome: human-gut; feature: organic feature; material: feces | host: Homo sapiens | place: Tanzania | collected 2013-01
TCCATAGCTTCTCCTTATCTCGCAGGTTCGTGGTCTTTTTGCTTATGAACCGCCGGTGGATTCTTCTCCATGTACTCCTTCACGGTAGTAAGCGTGCCCTCATAGTTCCAATCGTTTTCAGGATCAATGTCGCGGTAGGCGTTTCTCCCATCCGGTCGGGGCTCCAAGCGAATGGGTCTATTGGAAATCAACGTTCCCCAATGATTCACCATGATCCAGTTAGCAATCTGAACCGGCTTGCCCTGTTGGTCATCATCGTGGCGAACCTCGTACATGTACATGTCCTGTGGAACGGTATCGCGGTCTACCCGCAGGCAGGTAAAAAGCATGGGATGCCCCAGAACCGTCACATCCTCAAACTTCTCTGTCATGGCATTTACCCTCATCGTGCTTCACCCCTTTCCTTCGGCTTTCTGGGGGAACTGTCCTCTATGAAAAGTCCTTTTGGCAGTGTATCCAGGTCGTTCAGAAACGCACGAGAAATCGTCTTGCCGTTCCGGTCTCGGTAGAGAACGACGCACAGCGGCTCTCCGTGATAGAGTGACTCCTTCAGGTCTTCCAGGAAGCGCTGCTCATCGCTGTACTCAACGCTGCTGCATACTTTTCCGTTGAAAGCCAAATAGTCCAGTCTGGCAATATAACTTTCGCTCGGCAGTGCGTGGTTCATCGTGCCTCACCTCGCTCTCTCTGCCTGGTTGGAAAGCTCCAGCCGTACACTTTTCCGATCTCATCGCCAAGCCTGCGGGTGACACGGACAATGTCTGCCCTGGTGGCTGTGCCGTTGTAGATTTTTTCTTTGAGCCGGTCCTTTTGCGCCTCCGAAATATTGTCCTTATACACCCGATAGAGATAATGGTTCGTACCGTCATGGTGGGTATCATCGCACCGAAAGTCTCCGTTTCGGTCCACATACCAGGTGGTGTAGTCGTAGTCGGAATAAAGGCAGTCGCGGATATTGCCGCTTGGAATTTCCTTGTATCCCGTGCGCCTGCCATTCCAAAGCCCCAGATCGGCAACAACCAGTATCGGCTGCGAAAGCTGGATGTCCAAATTCAGGCGTTCGTCCTCAAGATAATGCCCATTTTCCTCATACATCATGGCGACGCGCTCGTCCTCGGAAAGCGTCGGATATTCTTCCTCCATCCAGTCTTTCCACTCCTCATAGTCAAGGTCAGCATTGGACCAGATGCGATAATCGTCCTTACTCATCGTGCATCACCTCTGTCCTTCGGCATCACAGGTTTTCCGTCCGCATCGTAATTTCTAGGGTCTGCGGCGGGCACCTGAAAGCCGAACATAGAGCCGGCCTTCATGGCTTCTTCCTGCGCCTTGCTGACGCCGAGCTTTGTGTTGTACTCATTCACGATGCTCCGGGCTTCGTCCTTGTCGGTAACGGGAATGTCCGTCTTGAAGTAGCCCTTTTCACCGCGCTTGATGATAATGATTTCGTCGCTGCCGGAAAGGACGCTGTAGCACTGCTCGGGCAGGTTGTCCCGAATCGGCTCGCAGGTATGGCCGCCGTATTCCATGCGCTCGGCAAACTCGCAAATGTGATAGAGGTTGCTCCCGATCTCCACATGGTAGTCGTCGATATAGCGGCAGGTGCGGATCTGATCTTCATTCCACGAATAGTGGATTTTCACCTTACTGCCGTCCGGAATGCGAAAAAGCTCCTTGTAATGACTGTCAATAAAACGGATTCCTTTCTCTGCGTCCTTCAGGTGCTGATCGAGCCAGTCCCGGCGATAGCAATAGCAGTACAGGTTGTATTCGCCCCTGTCCGGGTTCAGGCGCAGAAGATAGGCATATTTTTCGGTATCCACACGGACGCCATAGTAGCCCGGTTCATCCTGCATCCGGCTTTGTGGGGTGCAGTAGCAGTACTTGGCAAGCGCCCTGCGGTTATGAAGAATGTCGCCTTCCTCACGCAGAGAGTTGATGACTTCGTCAAACTCCGCCTTGAACTCGTCGGTTTTCAGTTCTTCCCGGAAATCAAACCAACTGCTGAAAAAGCCGTTGCCGTCCGTATCCATGTCTGCCCGGAGGTGACCGATCAGTCCGGTTTGCATGGAAATCTGCGTGCTCTGACGGAAGGTATATTTGTCCTCCGCCTCGATCATTGCTCTTTTCTCATATTCAATCATCTCGCTTCACTCCTTTCTTTAGCTGGTTTCTTTTCCTGCGCGTGTATCGCTTTCGCTTTCTCCAAGCCCTTCTGCGCCCATTCGGGAAGCTTCTTTTCCTCCATGACACCGAGAAAATCCGTGCGATAAAAGGAGGTCTTTCTCCCGTCGTACAGAGAAATGCAGTAGCAGGTACGGCCTCGCGCATTTGCCTGCGCGCCAAAGCCGCCGGTACACAGCATGAGCTGGTGATTGGCATGGCGGAACTCAGGCCGAAGAATGCTGCCCTTGATGACAACCACCTTGTTCTCAATGGAATCTTCATAGGAAACCGGCGCGCAGCTTTCTGCCATGAGTTCCTCATTCATGCCGACTTCCTGACAGGCTCTTTCGTTTTCCTGAATGATCTCCTCGGCTGCGTCTGCCACGCGCTGGCCGAACACCTTTGCTATCTCTACAAAATCGTCGCTGACCAGCACCCCGGAATAGCGCTCGAAAATAGCGTTGGTCTCTACGAAGCAGCACATATACCGTTCATCCTTGTCGGCGTTGGGATTCTCGCCCAGCGCAATATCCTTGTGTCCGATATACATGGAATACTTTACGGAGTAATCTCCGATTTTTCTTGTCTCTTCCATAGCGTCTCCTTTTGCAAATGGGGCGGCATCCGTAAAAAGATACCGCCCCTTGCCGTTTTACTTTCTGTTCTTCAGGCGAAGAACGATCAGCCCTGCGATGATAAACACCACAAGACCGATGCCGATGATAACCTTAGCGTTCATGCTTGCCTACCTCCTTCTTTTTGCGGAAGGTAAAGAAGGCCGCCGCACCTGTGCCGATTGCAGAGATACCCGCAAGCGCTGCCCAAAGAGGCATATTGGTGGCATCTCCGGTTTTGGGAATATCCGTAACAGGCTTGAGCTTGTTATGGAACTTGGCAACGACCGTCTTTCCCTCGTGAACGGTTACGGTGACATTTGCGGGAAGCTCATACTTCTCGTTGGCTTTGTTGGACACCTCGGAGATCACATAATCGCCGATGCGCAGGCCATCAATGTGGATCTGCCCTTTTTCGTCGGTCACAAAGTCCTTGCTGAAAGCATTGCCGGTGATATCCGAGCCTTCCACGCGGAAGGTGAAGCCCTTCAGTACGCCATCCTCCGAAGTCTTTTCAATACGGATGCCTCCGGTCTGTGCCTGGTTGACAAAGCCCTTTCCGGCCTCGTTTTCTACGATGACTGTCTTGCCGTTTTCCTTAATGGAGAAGCTGTAGGTCTTCTCATCAAGGAAGAAGCCCTTGGGGGCCTCAGTTTCCTTCAGCGTGTAATCGCCGTAGGGTAAATCATCCAGCTTGTAGATGCCGTCGGACAGCTCCTCCATCTGGCCCACGAGCTTTCCGTCACGGTATACCTTAAAGACTGCGCCACTCAGGTGATGATCGGGATAGTTTTTATCCACCTTGGTCAGCTGAACGCTGCCGCGAATGAGATTGTTGGTGATCTCAATCTCGACCACAGTGCCGTTCTGATCTACCTTCACGGTATAAGGCGTGTCATCCATTACATAGCCCTCCGGCGCGGCGATTTCACGAACCACATACTCGCCATAAGGGATGCCCGTGAAGGCAAAGCTGCCGTCCTCTGCGGAAACAGTGGTCAGAATAGGCTCTGTGCCGTCTGTGAGGAACAGGCCGATGGTAGCTCCGGCCAGCGCCTTGCCGTCCTCATCCTTCTTCATGCCGTGGATCTCCCCGTAGATTATCTCGTTGGTAATGCTCTTTCCGTCATTGACAGCAAGCTCCACCGTGGGAATTTCCTGGCCGGCATAAGCGAAGGTCACAGGGTACTTCTCATCAGAGAGCATATAGTGGCTGTCGGTGCTGATTTCCTTGACATAGTAGCTGCCGAAGGGAACATCGCTCTTGAGCACGGCTTTCCCGTTTTCGTCAAGGGACAGAATCTCAATCAGTCCGTCTGCCGGAATGACAGAGCCGTCTGCTGCGGTAAGCTCCTCGGCGGCATAGAAGCCGAAGGTCACGGCGGAAAGCTCGTTATTCATGCCGATGCCGAACTGTTTATTCTGCTCCAGCACCTTGGAAAGAGAAATCCGTGCCTTCTGTCTGTCGTTGCAGAAGTTGGCTGCGGTTTCGGTGATCTCAATTTCCTGGCCGGCGTAAACAAGTTCTGCGGTATGGGCGTCCTTGTTTACGACCATGCCATCGGGGGCTTTCATCTCGGTGATTTCGTATTTTCCCAGATACAGCGGCTTGCTTTCCGCCGTGCCGTCTGCGCCGGTAGTCACCGTATCCACCACCTCGCCGGCGCTGCAGCGCAGCGTACCGTCCGGGGTGTAGATGTCCGCCGCTGCCCTGATCTCATAGGTTGCTCCCGCAAGTCCCTGCACCGCATAGACCGGCTGATAGACCCCGTCCGCCGCCACAACAGAGGCAAACACCTCGCCGGTTTTGGAAATCTTGATGATGCCCTTCTGCGCGTAATTGCCCAGCTTCACCGCAACGACCGTCACACCGCTTTCCTTAGTGGAATTTTCTTCGGTCACATCGAACTTGACTGTTTCGTAGCTGAGCACATAGCCGTAAGGGGCAGAGACCTCCTTGAGGGAGTAGCCCTTGCCAAACTCCAGCTTCTCCGGCGTGATGAGCATGCCGGCGTCATTGGTGTAGAAGGTGTCGATGGTGGTGACCTCCGGGTAGGTAAAGGTCATTTCCACCTTGGAGCCATCCGGACGGAAGATTTGGAAGCCAGCACCCGCATAGGGAATGGTATTGCCGGTTTCTGCGTCCACCTTGATGACCTTAATGAAGGACTCGAAGTTGGCGTTGTTGATGAGGTAGCGGTAGGTCTCGCCGTCCTTGGCAATGAACACATCAAAGTCGCTCATCAGCTCACGGCCCTCCCAGCCGGAAACCTGATGCACGGTATACACGCCGTAGGGCAGATCTTTGCTTTGGGCAAAGCCGTTTTCATCGCAGGTCAGATAGTCCCGCTCCGTATCCTTTGCCGCCTCATAGCTGCCGGCAGATTTCAGGTAGACGGCGAATACTGCACCCTCCTCGGGAGTTTCGATCTGCGTATCGCCGTTATCCGAGTGCTTGATGATGGCGATATTGCCCTTCTGCACCTGCTCGGCAACAGCCACAGCAGGCGCAGCGTTCAGCTCAACTGTGTAATTGGCCGCCTCTGCACCGACAGGATAAACGGTGCTGTCCAGCAGATAGCCCTCGGAGGGGCTGATCTCACGAATCGTCCAGTCGTCGCCGCAGACATAATAGCCGGTGGTGAACTGACCAGCTTCATCTGTGTAGTAGGTATCCACAAGCTGATCGCCCTTATAGATGCCGTAGGCAGCACCGGCAAGAGAAGCATCCCCCTGCGCCGTCCCGGTCTCACAGTCGCTCTTGGTTACAGTGACATTGAATTTCTTGAGGATGTTGGAAAAGCTCTTATTGGTTGCGCTGTTCCATTCCACTGCGGCGCTCTGACTGTTGGGAACCACATAGCGAATGGCGGTGTCCATCTCCTCCAGCGTATAGCCGGTGCCGATAAGCACATCCTTAAAAGTCGCAACGCCGTTTTCATCGGTAACAGCAAATTCATCTACGGGCAGGCCGCTGAGAGATGTTCCAAAAAGGTGGAACTTCACACCCTGATTCAGTCCGTCCTCGGAGGTCTTGGTCACGGTCAGATCGCCGCGGCGGAGTACATTGTTGAAGGAAACCGTTGCCGTCTGTCCGGCAAGCACGGTGACACGGTGGCTTTCCTGGGGCACATACTTGTCGTAGCTCTGCTCGGTGACGGTATAAATGCCAGGCATCAGATTATCGATGCGAATTTCACCGTTTCGGTCGGTGGTAACGGTCTGATTGACACCATCGCCGGTGATGGTGAAGGCAATGCCGTCCACCTTGCCGTCCTCGCTGGTCTTGATGATTTTAGCGCCGCCATAGCTGACCTTCAGCTTGACAAATGCCCTTACGGGGTCGCTGACGGAGGCCGTATAGGTGATGGTATCCTGAACGCCGCCGTTTGGGCCGTACTTATAGTCCGTCCAAACAAGAACGCCGCAGCGGGAAGCGCTTCGACTTGCGGAGATCGTCACATTGCCGCTGGGAGCCGTATCGGTGGTGATGGTGAGCGTATTGCCCGACACGCTGAAATGGAAGCCCGTCTCACTGGCGGAGAAAGTAAATTGCGACAGCACACGGTTGGTATCGGTGAGCTCGGCAATGTACTGACTGCCGTCCCACGCAAGCTCAATGGTCTTTGCGCCGCCGCTGCTTCTGCTCATAAAGCTCGGGCAAACGGCATGGCTCTGCACGCTGTACTCGATGCTGTCGTAATAGTCCATGATTCGGCTATACAGCGGATGATTGGGGGAAACCAACGACAGGATCTCGTCATAGCCGCCGGTGCTCACATGGTCAAAGTCCGCATCGCGCTCGCCCACAACCGTTTCCCAAACGAGCAGCTGGGTGGCGAAGGCGTGGGCCAGCTTATCCGCATCGGAATCGTTCTGCGATCTCCAGGAGGTGGAAAGGTTGCCCTGATAGCCATACTGCATGATGCGGCCCAGCAGCAGCTTAATGTCGTCCGGCTGGATGGTGTTGTTGTACTGGCTGGGATAGTTATCCCAGAAATCCTCACCGAAGCCGTGATAGGTATCGCCGACATTTCGGGAAAGGCCGGGCTCGATGCAGTAGCACACCTTTCCGTCAAAGGAATCCATGCAGTGCAGGGTTGTATAGTTGCTGGAGCCTGTTGTCCAGCCGTTCATGTAGGTTTTTGCGGAGTGCCCCCATGCGTCCGCAGAGTAAATCTGAGCTGCGTCTCCGTCACGGGGGAATGAAATCATATAGGACTCCGCCGTTTCGCATGCGGCAAAGGCCATGGTCGTGCCAAAGCCTGCAAGCATGGTGAATGCCATAAGGACTGCAAGTAGCCCCGACATTCCTCTTTTGAGAATCTTCTTCATTCGTTCTGTCCTCCTTCAAGGCATGAAAAAAGCGCCGTATCTCTACGACGCTCATTTCGGTGTATTGACTTGTTGATGCTTATGCGTACCCGATATAGATCAGGTAACTGCTTGTGCCGACGCATTCGTACCAGATCCAGACAGCGGTTATCTCCTCGTCCTTCGCATATCTGTTCAGGCGGGAGCTGATGTCTCGCTCCAGGTAGATGCAGGTCGGCTTTGCGGTGATCGGATTGTCCCAGCAATCAGTTGCCGAGCTATCCAAGGTCAGCCCCAAGCTCACCGCCGTGCTTTTTGCGTAGGAAATCCAGTGCTCGATATCAAATGCGGGCTCGGGCTCCGGAGTCGGTTCCGGCTCGGTTATCGCAGGAACGGGCGGTTCCTCTTTTGGACATTCTGTTTTCTCCGGCTTCTCCGGAATCACGGGGGCCTGTTCGTTTTCTTCCGATGACGGCGCATTCGATTCCGTGGGTGCGCTTGCCGGCTCAGAAGAAATAGCAGAGCCGCTTTCGTGCTTGTCCTCATTTGATATGCAATCTGCGGGATCGACGGCTTCTGTCGGTGCTTTGGCGGGAGCGCTTGAATCTGTGGATACCGGCTCAAAGGAAGCAGGCGTTTCTTCCTGCGGCGTTGGAACTTTCGGTGTGTTTCCTGCTGTTTGCCCTTGCAGGGGCTCTGCGGCGCATCCGGAAAGCAATACAGAAAGCAGGAGCGCGCACAACATAAGAATCTTTTTCATGGGATGACCTCCTATGGCTGTTTTTCTCATATTGTACGAATGCACCTGGTATTCTTCAATTATGCCGCCTGTCTATTTTCTCTTTGAGCTGGTATTGCCGGTAAGTGAGGGGGAGAGTGTGAGAGGGGGATCGGCGTCGGCGCACCGTCAAAAGGGTACACTGCTCCCTTGGCGTAGGGCTTATCTTGCGTCATTTCGGATCTTCTGCCGTTCCTGATAGCGGTGATAATACTCCAGCGCTTTCAGAATATAATCACCGGTTTTTTCGTAAGGAACGCTGGCAGGGATAAACCTTCTGGCCTCGGCGTACTTGATGTTGATCTTCTCCCTTTGGTTCGGCTTTTCCTCGCTCATGATCGACTCGATGACCTCGTTATTCAGCTTTCCGTCCTGAGAGAACCGCTTCAGCTTAATGGCCTGTGCAAGGGATGGCGTGGCATCTGCGTAAGAGATTTGCTCCAGCAGCGCACCCTGTTCCTCTTTTTGCAGGTACGAAAGCTCCACCGCCGGTCTGAACGCAATGCGCCCCTCGTCAACCAAGTCAAGCAGTTCCGGAATGAGCTCGGTGAGGCGGATATAGCGGAAGATAGTATTTTTGCTTTCTCCCACTTCCGCAGCCATTTCGTCTGAGGATTTTGTTCCAAAAGAATTGTTCCCCAATGGGGAATAATTATCTTGAGCTGGTCTGCCTGCTTGTCTCTTCATGGCCTCCAAACGCATCTTGTACGAAAAAGCTTTTTCACTTGGCAGTATCACAGAACGCTGCAGGTTCGATTCCACCATTAGAATGATGGCCTCATCACGGGTCATTTCCCGCACCTCAGCCTTCACGGTATCAAACCCGGCAAGCTCGCAGGCCTTCTTTCTGCGATGCCCCGATACGATTTCGTACCGCCCGTCTTCCTTTGGGCGGAGTGTGACAGGGGTGATGATCCCGCGCTCCTTGATGCTCTGAACAAGCTGATCCATGTCCTCATCCAGCTTCACCTTGAAGGGGTGGTCAGGAAAATCGTCGATCTCCGAGAGGGGAATATCATAAATGCGCGGGAGTTTATTCTCCTTTCGCTCCGCGTCATTCATGAAAAGCTCATCGTACCCGGTCAGGCCCAGATCGATTTTTTGCACGTTCTTCAAGCTCTGTCACCTCCTTTGTGAGTGCCTCATACGCCGCTGCTACCTTGCCGTTCCTGTCGTGAGAGAAGATGCTTTCTCCGGAAAGACTGCACTCCGCAGCTCTTACCGAAAAGGGAATCTCGGAACGGAATACGCGGATGTTTTCTCCCACGGTGGAACGAAGCGAGGAAATAATCGCTTTGGCGTTGTTGGTGCGGTTGTCCACCATCGTCAGCAAAATGCCGTCGATCCTCAGTCTCGGGTTGATCTGCCGCTTGATCTTTGAAATGGAGCGCAGAAGCAGGTTAAGACCTTTGGTTGACAGGAAATTCGGCTGAGACGGGATAATCACACTGTCTGCCGCAACCAGCGCGTTGACCGTCATCATACCCAGCGAGGGCATACAGTCAATCAGAATGTAGTCGTAGCTCTTTCTCATGCCGTCGATGGCGTTCTTCAGAACATACTCACGGCTCATGACATTGAATAGACCTGTTTCCATACCGGAGAGCTCAATGTTCGAGGGAAGCAAATCCACACATTCTTGGTGCCGGATAATTGCACCCTCCGCAAGCGGCTCATCATCAATGACCGACTGCATAAGAGACGACAACGACACCTCCAACTCGTCTGGGTTCTTTACACCGAGGCTCACGGTTAAGCTGCCCTGCGGGTCAGCATCCACCAGCAGAACCCGTTTGCCGGAGCTTGCAAGTCCCACGCCGAGATTGACTGCGGTCGTCGTCTTGCCGACGCCGCCCTTCTGATTCGTGATGGCGATCACCTTACAGTTTTCCATGGGGTTTTCCTCCTTTCTCTTTATTTGAATCATTTCTGATCCACGAAAGCCTCAAAATACCTTTTGGGGCTTTCGTCGCTGCATTTCATTTTTCCTCGAACCCTAAATGCAGAAAAGGAAGTCATCAGATGCCCGATAGCGAATCGGGGCCATGGGAATCTCACCCCCGCCGGGTACTCCGCCGGTTCCGTAGAAAAGTATCATTATACCCTAAGCCTGTCGTGGCCGTATCCGTAGCTGCCAGATATTTCAGAATGGTTTCGGGGTCGCTCTCCACCTTGTGTCCCGCTGATACCGTTAGCGGCAGGTGGGTCTTGGCGTACCTTCCTTTGGCTGTTGGCTCAAGGAATGTATCTGATGAATGTATATGAAATTTTCAAGGTTCCCGGAAGGCTTATCGCCTTCTCACTTTCTCTTTGCCGAATTTTTTCGCGAGATTCCCACACTTTTTCAAAAAAATTTTTTGTGCCGGTTCCAGAAAACAAAAAAGCGCCCACTGCACCTGTTTAGTAGGCGTAGTGAGCGCAAAAAATAAGACCCGGTGATTTCTCACCGAGTCTCATATCTGAATATATAGTTTTCAAAAAAACAGCCCCGCAGAATCACTTCTGCGAGGCTGAAATTCAATCGCACATTTTTCTCGGCATCCGTGGTGCACCCTTGGTGTAAATTGGTGTACGGATTGGTGTACGAGAGGCTTTTTTAGCCCGATCAGGGGGCAATCAATAGAGCTTTGCGCCTGCCGGAATGTGGGGATCAACCATCAGCAAATGCAACTTTTCCTCGCCGTTTTCGTGATGCACGGCGGAGATCAGCATACCGCAAGAGTCAATGCCCATCATCGCTCTCGGAGGCAGATTGGTGATTGCAATGCAGGTCTTACC
>OQVU01001094.1_pt1 | contig 10647 bp, 10 predicted proteins | sample 1691611 | NCBI WGS metagenome assembly OQVU01 (sample SAMN03418272, study PRJEB22391) | human gut metagenome | biome: human-gut; feature: organic feature; material: feces | host: Homo sapiens | place: Tanzania | collected 2013-01
AAGCGGAAAGACAACTTTTACAAATGCAATTTTGAGAAAAATGGTTGAGTATACGCCAAATGATTCGTTTTATATCGTTGAGGACGTACCTGAATTACAGTGTCCGGCTCACGATAAGACTTTTTTGAGCGTAAACAGAAAATGTGCAGCTGAAGCCGTGCGAACGGCTCTTAGATGGACTCCAAACAGAATTATATTCGGAGAAGTTCGTTATGGGGAGGTAGCCGATGAATTGATTAAATCGTGGAACACGGGTCACACGGGTAATGTGACAACAATCCATGCCGATACGGCAGGAAGCATGTTATTGAGGTTGGAAGATATTTTGGCAGAAGTTATAAACAGAAAGCTTCCCGACTTGACTCAGGTAATACATTTATGTGTTCACCTGAAAAAAAGACCTGGAAAAGCTCCTATAGTAGATGAGGTTATGCCTGTGAAAGAGGGTACAAAATCATTTATAAATATGCTTCGGGAAAATAATCTTGCATAGGTTTTTAAATTATAAGTGTAATTTAATCTATAAGTAGCCTTATAAAAGACAGGATAAATATTAAGGAGTGCCAAAATGGTATTTAGTTTTATGAGAAATCATAAAAAAACATTTTTGATGTTTTTTATGATTTGCGTGGTTTGTTCATTCACTTTTGCTGATGCAGCAAGTGAGATGAGCAATTCTGTAAACAGAATCGTAGACTTTTTCTCTTCAGGCTGGGTAAAGGGTATTGCATGTATCATGCTTATCGGTGAATGTCTTGGTCTTTTGTTTGCCGGAGGTCAGAATCCGCAGATTTTTAAGAAGTTCCTTCCGTTTATTATCGGAACGGTGCTTTTTATGTGTGCCGGAAAAATCATTACCCTGGTATTCGGAGATTTCGGAAACTCTCAGTTCTCTGAAGACCTGTCTAAAAATTAAAAGGAGAATTTTTTCTTTTCTTTCTGCAGCAAAAAACTCTAAGCAGTTTTACGCTGCAGATTGATTTGAAAACAAGGAGCGTGAAAAATGAAAAGTTTAAGTGATTTTGCAATGCCAGTTCATAAAAGCTTTCATCAGCCAGACTTACTTTTAGGAGTTCAGAAAAATATTTTTCTGATTATTTTTCTTATTTTTGCAATTGTAGCGTATCTGTTCGGTATCATTGCGTCTGCAATCCTTACGGCATTGATTTACATTCCTTGCCTGATTCTGACAAAACATGACCCGCACATGATTTCAATTGCGCTCAATTCTTTGATTGAACCTGACAGACTGGAGGGCTAAATGCTTGGTGTTGATTTTTTAGGAGCTAAATTCAAACTGTCTCAGAAACACAAGATGGATAAACTCTGTTATTATCTTCCTTACAATTTTTTAATCGGAAAATATGAAGAAGGTCTTGTATACCTAAAGCCAGGAGCTTTAATGAGGACTTATTCTTTTAAGTGTCCTGATCTTGGCAGTGCAAGTGCAGAAGCAATAAATGCCGTTTCTATGTATTTCAATGACTCTATAAAAAGACTCGGTGACGGCTGGGCAGCACATTTTGAAGCAAGAAGGCAGGTAACAAGAGATTATCCTGGTTGTAACTGGAACAATAAACTCGGCTATCTTATTGATTCAAGAAGAAAAGAAATCTTTCAGAACGAAAGCACACACTATAAAAACTATTATTTTTTGACTTTGACATATCAGGTAAAAAGTGACCTTACTTCCAAAGGGTCAAGCCTTTTATATAAATCAGACAATTCCGCAGGTCAGGATTATTTTAACCACCGGAATGTTCAGAAAGAAATTCAGCTGTTCAGAGATTTGTCTGAAGAATGTATTTCTTACGTAAAATCTCGCCTTGAAATTAGTCCGTTGAATAATGATGAAGTAGTCAGTTACATAGCATCCTCTATGTCTACGACATGGAAAAAAAGGATTGCTCCTACTTCTCCTGTTTTCTTTGATTCGTTCATTACTGAAGAAGACATTGAAACCGGAACTTGTATGAAGGTTGGAAAGATGTACTGTCCTATAGTTGCCATAAGGGATTTTCCGACAGAAACATATCCGGCTGTTTTTGACCTTTTGAACAAAGCTGATGTCGATTACAAGTGGACTACCAGATGGATTGGGATGAACAAGGTTGCTTCTGCAAAACTGATTGAAAAATATCAGAAGCGATTCAACAACTCACGAAAAAGCTGGGGCCAGGCTTTTGTAGAAGCTGCCGGAAATGTTTCTACCGACCGTGTAGACCCAGCTGCAATTGCCTTTGAGGAAGACACAAACACTGCCAAAGTTTCTCTTTCTAAGGATATGGTTTCTTTCGGCTACTATACTTCATGTATAGAAGTATGGGATGAAAACTATGATGTCGCTATGGAAAAAGCAACATACATAGCAGGTCTTATAAACTCGGCTGGATTCGGAGCCAAAATTGAGATTTCAAACTCGTTCCAGGCATGGCTTGGTATGCTTCCTGGAAACAATTATGCTGATGTTCACAAAACTCTTTTATCAAGCATAAACTGTGCGAACATTATTCCTCTGTCTTCGCTTTGGAGTGGAGACTTTAAGAACAGGTGGACTAGCGAGCATATTGGCTGCGGAGCGCCTCTTTTGACCGCTACAAGCCACCGCTCTCCGTTCTTCTTAAACCTTAATGTAGGCGATCTATTTCATTCATTTATTTTCGGCCCTTCTGGAGCTGGTAAATCTACGTTCCTCTGTCTTCTGGAAAGCCAGTGGCTTAAATACAAGGATGCACAGGTAATTGTTCTTGATAAGGATAAGACTGCCCGTGGAGTCTGTATTGCGAGTGGTGGAAGTTATGTTGAGCCAGGTGCAGATGATTTTGCGTTTCAGCCTTTAAAAGACCTTGAATCTGAGCTTGATATTACCTGGGCAAGTGAGTTTATTGAGCTTTTACTGAACGAACAGAATGTGATTGTAGACGCTCGAAAAAAAGATGCGATTCGTGATGCCCTTATGCAGCTTCGTGACACGAAAGCTCCAGAAAGGCGGGATATTACATCTTTCCAGCAGTATGTTCAGGATGATGATATAAAGGTCGGAATAGAGCCTTATACGCTTGACGGTCAGTATGGTTCAATTTTTGATGCACACGACACAAAGCTTGACCTTGCAAGATTCATCATGATAGAGATGGGAACTCTTATGAAGCTCGGTGAAGCGTGTGTTACTCCGGCACTTGCCTTTATCTTTAAGTTCATTGAAAAACGTTTTGCAAAAGAAAATGACGATAAAGGGCATCCAACACTTCTTGTAATGGATGAAGCCTGGGTATTCTTGAACAATGAATATTTTTCAACGAAGATTGATGAATGGCTTAGAACCTTGCGTAAGAAACATGTTGCCGTAGTTTTTGCGACACAGGATGTTCCTTCTGTTGCAAAGTCATCTATATCTTCAACAATTCTTTCTCAATGTCAGACAAAGTTTTATCTTGCAGACCCTAATGCTGCAAGTGATATGATTTCTTCTTACTACGCTTCTTTCGGTCTTGAAGAAGATGAAATTGCAGCTCTTTCAAGGGCAAGAATGAAGCAGGATTATTTTTACAAGTCTCCTAACGGCTCAAGAATGTTTCAGCTTGAGCTTGATAAATTCCAGCTTGCCTTGTTGTGTCCGCCAAAAAGCATTATGGACGAGCTTGAAAGAAGATACGGCCGCAACAGCGGAAAAGAGCTTGCAGAAGAAATTCTTGAAGCCCAGGGATTCAGAACTGATTTTTATATGAAGAACTATAAGTAGGGGAAGGGAAATGGATTTAAAAGAATACAAAAAACCTTCTCATGTTTATGCAAAATCATTTGAACTGAATGGTAAAAATAAAGCGGTTCAATCCATTGTTGTTGCTATTGAAGATGAAAACGTTTCTATTTCAACTCATCAAAGAGATATAAATAATGTTGTCAATAAAATAAAAAATGCCCGTCAACTGATTTATATATCAGATGAAATCGGGCAAGTGATTGAGCGCATAACGGTCAATCCGACCAGAGTGAACATAGTTCCTCCAACTCTTAATATATCACAATCACAAGAAAAATCAATAGAACTATTAAAAAAGGAAAATGAAAGATTACGCCAAGAAAATTTATGTCTCGGAAAACAACTTCAGAAAATTACATTTCAACAGTTTCAAGAAAAGTCAAGTAATGAAAAAGGTAAGAGCCAGTCTAATAATAAAGATATTGATTTTCACCGTGGTAAATAAAAAAAACACCTGGCGGAGGAGGAGCCAGGCTAATTATTAGAGGTGTATCTCTAAAAAAATAAAAGCAAGTGTAATTATAACTACAAGTTGAAAATATTGCAAGAGTAATGTAATATACTTGTATAAAAATATTGTAATAATTAAATCATAATTTATTGGAGGAACTATTATGAAAAAAATAAGAGCTTTGATTCTTGCACTTATTATAGGTGCCGGAGGTTCATCGCTTTTTGCACAGGGCTATCCTGTTTTGGATGTTGCAAATCTTATGCAATCTATAGAGTCTGTTTATCAGTATTACCAGCAGATTCAGAACACTATTGAGCAGGTTCAGAATACTTACAAGCAGATTGAACAGGCGGCTCAGCAGATGGCCTCAATGAACTGGGATGACCTTAAAGACTTGGGAAAAAACTTTAACGGTATGTCGGAAAATCCTTTTGAGGTAATAACCGGAGTGCGTAACTCGGCTCAGGATATTACAAAGGCCGTAAACAAAAACATGAACAAAGTAAATGCCTTGCAGGATTCTTTGACTAAAGAGTCCATTCAGTTTGGCGATATGAAATTCTCTGTTGCTGACCTTTGCGGAGCCGGAGACCCAGGGAAAAACCTTGCAGGATTTGCCCAGAACGCTTGGGATGTAACCGTTGAAGCAGGGCAGGACTCTGTTGCGGGTTATGTAGGAAAACTTTCCTATAAGCAGAAAAGGGCAATAGCAAGAAAATACGGAATGTCTCCTAACAATTATGCAACGCTTGAGCTTGCAAATTATCAGCTTTCGGAAGCGGTAAAAGACCAGAACCTTTGGGCTACTATGGAAGGACAGAAACAGCTTTTGGAAGAATGTGAGAATGATGCAAATGCCATTGCAACTTTAGCTAAAGAATTGCCGGACGGATCTGTATTTGCCGCAACCCAGCTAGTTTCTTCAAGCCTTGCTCAGACAGGAAGAATGATGGGAAAAATGCAGAATACTATCGTAAAGGGCTTTGGTGCTTTTACTCAGTGGATTTCCAGCAAGAAAGCAGAAGCGGCTATTAAGCAGCAAGCAGAGTATGAGAAAAAAATTAATACATCTGAAGCAGTTGTGTCTCCAGGTTTTGCTGATGAAGAATAAGGAGTTTGTTAAATGCTTGTATCTATATTAATTAGTGTTGGTGTATCTCTAGTTATATCACTAATTGGTGTTGCGGCTAAAACAGCTGCCGTTGGATCTGCTGCAGGTATTATTAATAATCTTTTTTCCATAGCAAACTTGAATTCTTGGGGAGGTTTTGACGCTCCTTCTAATGCTATGCTTCTACAGGCAATTGCTATGCTTGTAAACTTTATGTTTTATGCACAAAAACTTGTAATGGCAGGTGCTTTTTTTATGATTATATTCAACGCCTTTAAATTATGGGGCGGAACTATGGAATTAAAAAAAGCCTTTGTAGATATGGTTTATAAAACAATGGTTGTACTTGTTATAATGGCAATTTATCCGACAGTAACTCTTAAAATACTAAATTTGTCTACACAACTGGGAGTAGAAGCTTCCGGTGGATATGAAGCTGTTATGACATCTTTTAGCAAGATGGCCGAAAATACAAAAGAAATTTGGGAATCTGGTTCCAAAGAATTTGTTGAAATATTAAAAACTGGTGCAAAAGATGAAAATGGGAAAACAATAATTTCTGAAGATTTATTAAAAACTTTTGAAGATATTGGAATGACTACAGATGAAGCAAAACAATGGGCTACACAACACAATCTTGAATTTGGAGATTCTGGAGCAAGTGGCATTTGGTTTTGGAAAAATGACCAGGCAAAAAGAGAAAGTAATGCAAAAAAAGCTCTGAATGATAAACAGAAAAAGAAAAAGATGAAACAGAGTCTTGCAATAATTAGAGCGATGTCTCAATTATTGACTGGTACGCCTGATACCTACCTTGTAGATGAAGGAGGAGAAGAGTATATTTCAGCTATTGACTTAATGAACATGGGAAATGAACAGCTGAATAAGATTTTCTATAATCCTTTCATTGAAGGAACAAAAAGACTTTCGACAAGCGCAATGATAAAAACTGCAATTGTAATTGCAACAATAGCTTCTGAAGGTTCACTTGCATCAATCAATGATAATTTTGATGAGGAAAATAATCCATCAATGAAAGATGTTTCTGAAAGTGATACAACAACATTTATTGGCTGGCTAGCAGGTTTATTCAAATCTTTCGTTTACAAGATGTCAATGGTTCTTGCAATGATTTTCATAATGCTAGAATATGTAATTTGTGTTATTGAATACTTAATTGTAGCTGCGGTTTCCTGTATTTTAATTCCTTTGTTCTTTATTGATGCAACAAAACAGTTTGCAACAAATATATTAAAAATGTTTTTGGCATATTTTACAAAAATACTTGTGACTACAATGATGTGCTTCTTCACGGTTTCTATGTATATTGAACTAGGTGCAGAATTCTGTAAAAAAACTGATTTATCATCAATTTCTACAGTAATTGTTTATGTTTTTACAATCGCATTGGGTATATTTTTATGTAAAAATTCTGGACGAATTGCAAGTGCTGTAATTTCAGGAAACCCTTCTCTTGGAATGGGCGACCTTGCACGAGAAATAAGAGGAGGACTACACTCTATGCACCATGCAGGACAAATGTTAGATAGAGGTTTTGACAAAGCAGCAAAAACAGCTCAAACTATTGGAAAAAGAGGTGCAGAAATTAATGCAAACCGTGAGGCAGCTGATTTCAGTGCAGGTAAAGCTGCAAGAGCTGCCCGTAATGATATTATACAGAAGGGTAAGAGTGGTGAGTTTGCCTCTGTAAATCCGGCTGACCTTAACAGTAACGATCCCGCTGTAAGACAGGCAGCAAGAGACAGTCTTGCAAAACAGGCTAATGAAGTTAGAAAAAAAGCTTATGGTAGTGCTATGAGGGCAAGCATGGGCGAGTTTGCCAAAGACAAGATGTTTGGAGCTTTGACTGGCGGTATGGTTCGTAATGGCGGACAGGGTAATTCTTCTTTCGGAAGACTTATTATCGGTCAGGAATTCTATGATGAAGAAAACAAGCAATGGAGAAAAGCAAATTTTGATGATGTACAGAAAAGAAATAAACAACTTGCAGACCTTGCAGGTGACAAAACTGTAAGCCAATATCTAAAAGAAAAGGAAGAAGAAGGTAAACGTAATATTCGTGAAAAAGACAAAGACTGGCCAGAAGTAGGTTTGTAAATAATTAAGGGCTGCATTTGTAAGTGCAGCCCTTTTTAGTTATCTTGAATAACCGTAGTCTGGTTCTTTTTGTTTAGGACGTTTGAAAATTGCTCTTTCAGAATTACCTATGGTATGAGAAGTAGTTAATTCCCAGCCTTCTTTTCCTAAATTATTAAGTTTATCAATGTTTGTAACATCATCATTTTTTAATTCTTTATATTCCCACTGAGTCAATTCTTCGCTCATCTTTTTTCCTCCGCTTTTTAGTTTTTGCTCCAGTTCTGCGGTTTTAGCTCGTTCGGCATTAAGGGCTTGTTGAAGCTCGCTGTTTTTCCTGATAATTTCAGATTGCCCAAGTTCCTGAAGGGATTTTTGCTTTAGCTCTTCAAGTTCTTTTTTCAAGGCCTTGTTCTCGTTATCAAGCAGCTTGATTTCTGCAGAATGATTGTTCAAATCCAATGTTTTTTGCATCTGTATCTTTTCCCAGATATTGTGCATTACGCCAAAAAAATCATAGCCTGCTTTTTCGGCAAGCTTTTCAATCTTTTTGTCATAGAAAAACATCATGGCAAAGTCTGCATCTGAGTCAGTGTTAAGCTCATAATCTGTCCGACACTTTTCAAGCCAGCGTTTTAACACTGAAATAAAAGCATCGTCATCTCTTGAAGCCTTGCTCTGAATCAGACTGAACAATTCTTGGTCTGCATAGCCTTTAAGCCTTTTTGCCATAGTATTTTAGTTTATCCTTCTTAATATAAATTTATAGCAGTAAATTCCTATTGTCAAGTGCTTGACGGGGTATTATAGTAAATAAAATATATTTTTTTTGTTTATTATATTTGACATTTTAAGCATTTTTGTTTTATTATATAGACATTATGAGTAAGAGAGTAACGGTTATTATGCCACAGGTACAAAAAATTCTTTCTCAAATGGGCGATCAGATAAAACTTGCAAGGCTCAGACGAAAACTGTCTGCAGAAGTTGTATCAGAAAGAGCCGGAATAAGCCGTGCAACTTTATGGCAGATAGAAAACGGTTCTTCATCTGTTTCCATCGGAAGTTACGCATCTGTATTGACAGCCCTGGCCCTGCAGAATGACCTGCTGCTCATTGCAAAAGATGATGTTCTTGGAAGAACATATCAGGATTTAAATCTGAAAGTAAGAAAAAGAACTTCAAAAACTTTTGTAAAAAAAACTTCTGAAGAAAACAAGTCCTTTAATATTATGGAGTATCTTCAGGAATATAAAAATGATGAAGAGTAAGAATGTTTGAAACCGAAAGAAAGATAATCGTGGAAGCTGCATGGATAAAAGATTCTCCTGTAATCGGAACTCTGTTCTGCAATATTGCAAGGGGGAATCAGATTTATTCCTTTGAATTTTCAGAACAGTGGCTTGAAAAATATTCTGAAATTGTTCTTGACCCTGATTTATTGCCTTACAGAGGAAGGCAATATTTGTCAAACTCCAAACCTATATTCGGTATTTTTGCAGACTGTTCTCCTGACCGCTGGGGAAGAAAACTCATGCAGAGAAGGGAAGCAATCTATGCAAGAGAGCAAAATAGAAGCATAAAGACTTTATATGAAATAGACTTTCTACTTGGCGTTCATGATGAGTCAAGAAATGGGGCAATAAGATTTAAGGATGACATTACAAAAAAATATTATTCTGATGAATCTTATCTTTCAACACCACCTTTTACTTCCCTTAGAGAACTACAGCAGCTTTCCCTTGATTTTGAAAATAACAAAGACCCTTATTCAAGAAAATGGATAGAACAGCTTGTATCTCCAGGCTCTTCGCTTGGAGGGGCAAGACCAAAAGCTACAGTAAAAGATACTGATGGTTCTTTATGGCTTGCAAAATTCAGTGCAAAAAATGATGAAATTCATGAATGTGCATGGGAAAAAGTTATTAATGACTTAGCGGTTTTAAGTGGCCTGAATGTTACTGAAACTAAGTTTATGAAATTTGACGATAAGAAAGGATGTTTTCTTTCAAAACGTTTTGACAGGGAAAAAGAAAAACGTATTCATTATTCTTCCGCAATGACACAACTTGGAAAAGTTGATGGCGAAACTGCAAGTTATCTTGATATTGCTCAGTTCATAAAGCAGAACAGTATGTTCCCTGATCGAGATTTAAAAGAATTATGGTCCAGGATAGCATTTAACATTGCTGTTTCCAATACAGATGACCATTTAAGAAATCACGGATTTTTATTGAAAAATAACAGGTGGGAACTGTCTCCGGTTTTTGATATTACACCGAACCAATATAGAAATGAAATGTCTCTCAATATTACAGAAGATGATAATTCAAAATCATTGGATTTGTTAATGAAAACAGCAAAATACTATAATTTAAGTCTTGAAGAATCGAAAAAAATTGCAATAAATATTTTTAAGACAGTTCAGAATAACTGGACTTCATTAGCCAGAAAATATGAAATCCCTGCGAGTGAAATAGAACTTATGAATGTCTGCTTTAACGACAGAAAAATCATTCCTCAAAAAACAAAAACTGCTGAAATTAAGGGAAAAAACATTTTTCCTTCGTTAGAACAGAAACATCCTGGTAGAGCTGATTAAAATTTTTAATCAGAAATAGAAACTCCTGTTTTTGTCCTATTCTTTTTATAAGTTAGATTTACATCACCCATAACTTTTTGAACCATTTCAATTTCATCTTTTGGTTTTAAGATTTTTAAATAATTGTCTAAAACTCTCTTATGCCTATTATCTTTTGAAGTCATTTGTGTAAGTGCATAAGATATTTTATCCAGTTCTTTTTCATGTTCTTCATCAGATGAAATCAGTCTTAAAAACTCTTTTACTATTTCATTCTTTCTGTATACAATGTTTCTTGACTGCTCAATTCTTGAGGAAAGGGTAGAAGCAAGTATTCTTCTTCTCTCGTCAGAAATCTTTTTATTTTCTGAAAGAAGTTTAGTGAAATATTCAGGAATATCATTAAGAGAATCAAAGTCAAGATTCTGTAATGCTATGATTGTTGAAAAGCGTTCCAGCTGTTTATATTGTCTTGTAAAAAATGGCTTTGCTTCTATATTTTTAGAATCCGTGAACTGCGGATATTTTAATTCTTCTGTTGAAACTTTATTGAACATAGAAGTTCCCGTGTCAAATATCGGGGAAAGCCCCAGCCATTCCAAAAGGCCTCAAACGCCGTCACGAACCCGGATCTCGGAGTG
>OQVU01001096.1_pt1 | contig 10633 bp, 9 predicted proteins | sample 1691611 | NCBI WGS metagenome assembly OQVU01 (sample SAMN03418272, study PRJEB22391) | human gut metagenome | biome: human-gut; feature: organic feature; material: feces | host: Homo sapiens | place: Tanzania | collected 2013-01
CCCCGCCGGACTGTTCGGCGGGTCGATGCTGTTCGAATCCACCCGCTCTATGAGTTTAGCCTTGTTACCAAACAAAAACCTCAGCGTACTTGCATACGCTGAGGTTTTTTGGTGGAGCAAAGCAACCCAAATCCGAAATATTTAGAATGCAGATTTATACGAGATATTTGAATTTTGCAGTAAATGAGATTCGGAAGCAATATACTGTTCAAGATAGCCCATCATAAAATTTGCATTGATTCGAAGAATCGTTTTTGAATCTTTTTGAGCCATCTCTAAATAACGACACCTAACTGCATCCATAGCAATATGTTTACAATGCATGTCATATGTGTCACTGTCATAGGGAAGGTAAATGAGTTCCACTCGGTAGCCCAAATCATCACTCATTTTCTGAGCCAAAGCCCACACCTGCAAAGGAGTCATATTGGAATATCCATTTTTTGAGAAAATGACTTGAATATCACAAAGTTTGTCATAAGGATAAAAACCAGCAATAGACCAGTCTTGCGTATAGTGAGCATAATGAATGCCACTTAACGTTATATCAATATCTCCTAAAATACTGGGCAATTTCTCTTTTATAGTAGAAACTGGATTAAACTGACTCGATGTTGCCCCCGGAGTTTTCATGTATTCCATATAGGCATTTGTAAGATACGTTTTTGTGTCTTTTTTTATACATTCTTTCAGAGCGACTACCAGCTCTTTATAAAAATCCGACCTCTCAATTCTTGATATCGCTACTTGAATTTCCAGCGCAGTATGCTGTTCAACCTTTTGCTTTTCATATTCCTCCAACGCCTTCTTCTGCGCTTCCTTTTGAGCTGATTCTTCCTGCTGTTTTTTATCATTTATAGCCGTATATATAACCGCATAAATGATAAACACCACAATCGCCAGAAAAACAATAATACCAACCATTTTTCATGTTCCTCACTGCATATAAATTGTTTTGTTCCAAAATATAGCAGGAATTCGTAGATTGTCAAGAGTAAAAATAAAAAGAAATAGAGTAACCACCCCATTTCGGCGGCGACTGACTGGAAGCTGTGGAGTCGCGAGCCGCGCATCTAAAAAAGCCCCGCAGGGGCTTTTTCCCCGCCGGACTATTCGGCGGGTCGATGCTGTTCGTATCCACCCTTGCAGTCCCTTTTGCAAGACAGATAAAACAGAAACTCCGGTACCCATTGGATACCGGAGTTCTTGGTGGAGCGAAGCAACCTAAATCCGAACCATTGCCCTCTGGGGCATCTTTGGCGGCGATTTCATCGAAAGTGATGGTTTTTGTGCCGTCTTTGTAGTTGAATGTAATCAAAACTTTTTCATCATAGAGATAAACAGCGTTCACGAATGTATTGATAAGCGTTTCCCGGTGGCTTTTCACGTTCGGGTCGAGCTTGCGGAAGTTGGTGAGCCAAAATTTCACAAATTCTGCACTGACCTTCGGCTTTGCCAGCTTTTCTTCCGCGATGCGGATCTCCAGTTCCTTCTGCTGGGCTTCCAATTTTTCCAAGCGTCCTTTGGTCGAGCTGGTCAGGATGCCCTCTTGAATCGCATTTAGAAGATTCTCAATGCCCCGCTCAATATCCTTCATCTGCTTTTCCAGCAGGGGTAGCACCGTGTTCTCCTGTTCCTGAAGAATCATCACCGCATCCACGATAGACTGGATGCAGTCATCGTCACGAATCATCTTCATGGTTTCGTTGACCACCAAATCTTCCAGCCACTCCTTGCGAACGGTCTTTTTCTTGCAGGTCTTGGTGCGCTTGGCATTGGCACACTTATAATAATGGTGGACATTCTTGTTCCGGCTCGTTCCGCACTCGCCGAACATCATCGCACCGCACATGCCACAGAACAGTTTGGTCGTCAGCAAATAATCGTCCTCCGCTTTGTGTCGAGCCGGAGCGCGGCGGTTCTTGGCGATTTTGTCCTGCACACTATCGAACAGTTCTTTCTCGATAATAACCGGGATGCTGTCCGGCATCACAATATCCTTAAAACGGTTCTCGCCGATGTAGCGGCGGTTCGTCAGCAAGGTCTGAATACTATTATAGGTGAACTTCTGATTGCGGTTAGTGGTCACTCCACTGTCATTCAGCCAGTTCATGAGTTCTTTCATGGTGGCACCGTCATTATAACGCTGAAAAGCTTCTACCACGAAAGGAGCTTTCAGAGTATCAATCTGGAAGAACTTTTCCTCGTCTACCGTGTAGCCAATGGGAATCGTGCCGCCGTTGTACTTGCCCTTCAGAACATTCTCGGTCATGCCGCGCACGACTTTTTCAGAAAGTTCTGCGGAATAGTATTCGGCCATGCCGGTGAGCATACTCTTGACCATGATACCCGCTGGGCCTTCTGAAATCGGTTCAGTTGCCGACACCAGCTTGACATGATTCCGCTCCAACTGGTATTCATAGTGCGCTGAATCATAACGGTTCCGGGCAAAGCGGTCGAATTTCCAGACCAGCACAATGTCAAATAGCCGTTTTTCGCTATCTTTTATCATCTGCTGGAAGTCCGGACGATTATCGGTTTTGGCAGAAAGAGCACGGTCAATGTAGTGCTTGATGACCGTGATGCCGTTCTTCTCTGCATAGGCTGTACACTCACGGATTTGGCCTTCAATGGATTCTTCACGCTGGTTATCCGATGAATAGCGAGCGTAGATTACGGCGGTCATGGCAGACACCTCCATTTACACATCATTGAACGGTAATACGTTCATCAGAACAATGTTTCGTATAATGTATATACCATATCTTGATGAAGATTTCAAGAAAAAGTTGTTTTTTAAGGGCCAATTAAAAATATTGCACAAGATTTTTGGAGATTTCCTATACAACTCTTCCAAAAAATCTTCCTATTATGGAAATTTTTGCGCGATTCAATATAGCAAAAGCATTCGTGGAAGTTCCCACAATTCATGATATACTATAGATAACAAAAAACAACTGGAACGGATGGTGAGAGAAATGCTTGACCCAAAACTTCAGCAAATCTTGGAAGTTTTGGAAGGCTCGGAAGGTAAATATCTTTCCGCCGCGGAACTCGCACAGATTTGCAAAATAAGTACCCGAACCATTCAAACGCGTATCAAAGAATTGCGAAGCGTTCTAAACCAGTATGGGGCATCTATTGAATCAAAGCAGCATTCCGGCTATCGACTGCATTTCCAAAATCGGGTTCAATATGAGCAGTGGAAAAAGGTGGAGTTGACAAACACAGCCTCTGCGCTTCCCAATTCCGAACAAGAACGATTTCAGTACCTTTTAGAAAAATTTTTAACAAAAAATGAATATTACAAATTGGAAAATTTAAGCGAGGAACTTTGTGTTTCTAGCAAAACGCTTTCCAACGAACTCAAACAGCTTGAATATGTTTTAAGTCGCTACGATCTCAGATTGGAACGAAAGCCTTATTATGGTGTGCGTCTAAATGGCAGTGAATTCAGTATGCGGAAGTGCTGCATGGACTATTTACCCGGAAGTGGTGCCTCAGAAGAAGAAATACAGAGTATTTCACGAAAAATAGGAAAGGTTTTGCTGCAAATTATGCTTCGGCGGCAAGTCAAATTTTCGGAAGCGGCGTTTCAGAATATTGTTTCTTATCTGACGGTCGTTCATTTCAGAAATCAAACCAAGCACTTTGCCGATGCAGAAATTTCCCAGTTGCAAAAAGTCCAAGCACTTACAGAATATCGTATCGCAGGAGAACTTATTCAAGAATTGAACGCTTCCGGGATGAATTTCGCAAATTGTCCCGCAGAGCTATTGTACATCACTGTTTTTATTGCAGGACATCGGATTGCAAACGAAGAATATTACGCCGCCGGAAATACAGCAATCTCTTATACGGTCAATCAGCTGATTGGAATGATGCTTGACTGTATGCAGCGCATCTATAATTTAGATTTTCACGATAACCTAAATATTCGTATCTCGCTATACAATCACATTGCGCCTTTCCACATTCGGATGCTGTATCACATTCCTTTGCGCAATCCAATCTTAAAGGAAATCAAGCAAAATTATCCCTATGCGTATACGATGGCACAAAGGTGTATGGCAGACTTTTCAGCTTTTTATGGTCACGAGGTTTCTGAAGACGAAACCGGATATTTTGCTGTCATTCTTGAAATGAGCATTGAAAGCCAGAAGCGTTCTTGTGAAAAACATAATGTCCTTCTTGTCTGTATGACAGGTAAATCCAGCAGCCAATTTTTGTCATTCCGTTTTCGTAGTGAGTTTGGTTCTTACATTGACCGCCTTGAAATTTGCAGTCTGTATGAATTTGAACATTATGATTTGCAAGGACATCAAATTGACTATATCTTTACTACTGTTCCATTGCAAACTACGTTGAACATTCCGATTTATGAAATCAGTAGTTTTCTGGATTCCAATGATGTTTCTCAGGTACGGAAAAAATTGGAACTTGGAGATTCCGAGTTTCTCCGGCACTACTACAGAAAAGAACTATTTTTCCCTCACCTACAAGGTCAAACGTGGGAAGAAGTCATACGCGAACTCTGCCACTGTATGGCACAGGCCTATCCTATTCCTGAGCGAGAATTTACGGAGTCTGTTCTAAAAAGAGAGCATCTGGCAAGCACAGATTTTGGCAACGAAACTGCAATCCCTCATCCAGAGGACTGTTTCGTAAAGGAAAATGTTGTCTGTGTCGGCATTTTGGACAAACCGATCCGTTGGGTACGAAACTCTGTTCAGCTCGTGATCCTTGCCGCGATCTATGATTCCACATCATCAGAAACACAGCGATTCTATCAGGTCACAAATGAATTTCTAGCTGACCGAAAAAAAGTACAGCAGGCAATTTCTCATCAAAATTACAACGATTTTATTATGCTGTTTCAAAAGTAGGAGGAAATATAATGGCATTACCGAGAGATTTTCTCTGGGGCGGCGCAGTTGCAGCCAATCAGTGCGAGGGTGCTTACCGTGAAGGTGGAAAAGGACTGAGCGTAGCAGATGTAATGACAGCCGGAAATCTTCACCAAAAACGTGAGATCACGGATGGCATCGTAGAGGGAAAATATTACCCGAATCACGAAGGGATCGACTTTTACCACCGCTATAAAGAAGATATCAAACTTTTCGCAGAAATGGGGTTCAAATGTTTTCGGACTTCAATTGCTTGGAGCCGCATTTTTCCACAGGGCGATGAAGCCGAGCCTAATAAAGAAGGTCTGGCTTTCTACCACAAGCTTTTTGATGAATGTCTGAAGTATGGAATCGAACCAGTTGTGACGATTTCGCACTACGAAATGCCCTATGGCCTAGTTCAAAAATACGGTGCATGGCGTGATCGTCGGTTGGTTGATTTTTACGAGAACTTCTGCCGTGTTATTTTTACGGAGTTCAAAGGGAAAGTACATTACTGGATGACATTCAACGAAATCAATGCAATCGAATTTGGTCCATGGAATCCAGCAGGGTTGCTTATTCAGCCGAATGAAAATCGTATGCAGGTTATTTATCAGGCTGCACATCACCAGTTTGTTGCAAGTGCAAAAGCCGTTCTGCTAGGGCACGAAATTGACCCAGAAAACAAAATAGGCTGTATGACATTGTTTGGTATCGTTTACCCTGAAACCTGCAACCCTCTCGATGCAAAGGCCGCAGATGATATGATGAATACGATGCTGGCATTTGCAGATGTACAATCACGAGGCACTTATCCTGCCAGTCTGTTAAATAAACTGATTCGCGCAGGAGTTACACTTCAGACTCAGCCCAATGATGCGGAACTTCTGAAAAAAGGCACGGTAGATTACATTGGATTTAGCTACTATATGAGTATGGTGCAGACCGGAACACCCAAAACAGGCAAAAAAGCCGGAGGAAATGTAGTGGCAGGCGTTGTAAATCCATATCTTCCTTCCAGCGAATGGGGGTGGCAGATTGACCCATTAGGACTGCGGCTGACCATGCGCATTCTCTACGAACGCTACCAGAAGCCGTTATTCATCGTAGAAAATGGCTTAGGCGCAGCCGATACCGTAGCTTCTGACGGCTTGATTCATGATAGCTATCGCATCGATTATCTGCGAGAACACATCAAAGCGTTCAAAGCGGCAGTTGAAGAAGATGGCATTCCATTGATTGGTTATACGCCGTGGGGATGTATTGATTTGGTCAGTGCCGGAACTGGCGAAATGAAAAAGCGTTACGGGATGATTTATGTTGATCGTGATGATGATGGCAATGGTACACTGAAACGCACCCCAAAGGATTCGTTCTACTGGTATAAAAAAGTAATCGCTACAAACGGCGAAGATTTAACTTAAAAAGTGGGGGCTATTATTATGGCAGAAATGACCGAAAAAGAAGAAGAACAGGTTTTTGAACTTATCACCGCAGCAGGTGGTGCAAAGAGCACGTTTATGGAAGCTCTTTATAAAGCCAAGACTGGTGAATACGAGGAAGCTGCGAAGCTGATGGAACAGGGCAACGAGTATTTTGTGCAGGGGCATCATGCACATGCTGCAATGTTGGAAAATGAGGGCAGTGGTGTTGAGATGACCGTCCGATTGATTCTTGCCCATGCAGAGGATCAGCTCATGAGTGCTGAGCTGACCAAAACAATGGTCGAAGAGTTGATTGCACTTTATAAGACGAAGGACGCTCTTGAGAAGAAAGTCGCTGCTCTGGAAGCAGCACTCGCATAAAACGAACTACAAAATGCAACTGGAGGAATTGAACATGAAAAAAATTATTTTGATGTGCAATGGCGGTATGTCCACCAGCATGATGGTCACCAAAATGAAAGCCGCAGCATCCAAAGCCAACTATGACTGCACGATTGCCGCTTATGCACTGGCCGCAGCCAAGGAAGTGGCCGCAGATGCAGACTGTATCCTTGTCGGCCCTCAGGTCAAGTTCAAAATGGCACAGGTACAGAAAGATTGTCCCGGTGTTCCTGTTGCGGCAATTGAAATGCGTGACTATGGTACGATGAACGGTGAGGCCGTTTTGAAAATGGCTCGTAAGTTGATGGGGGAGGAAATTTAAGCCATGACAGAGAAAAAAAGTTTTATTGAGCGGCTGACAGTTCTTGGTGACAAGGTCAGTTCTAACCTTTACTTACAAGCTGTTTCGCAGGGTGTTATGGCAATGCTGCCGGTTATTATCATCGGTGCATTTGCCAGTTTGTTCAGTGGTCTGCCCATTCCAGTGTGGCAGAGCCTTATCTCGGCAACCGGTATTAACGCACTGCTGAGTATGGTCGTTAGCGCAACTACCAATATGCTGGGGCTTTGGTTTACCTACAGCATCGCAAAATCTTTAGCGGACAAGCTGGATGTTCACAATAAAATCGTTCCCATTCTTGCACTGATCGTTTACTTGAGCCTTTTGCCTGCCGCAGCCATGGAAAATGGCACAGCGGTTCTCTCTTATGATTACCTTGGAACAAAGGGTATGATCGTTGGCATCCTGCTGGCTTTTTTGACGGTCAAACTTTACAAATTTATTGTTGACCGGAACATCACAATCAAAATGCCTGAAGGTACTCCCGATTATGTTGCAAATTCGTTTACATCTCTGATTCCCGGCTTTGTAATCATCATTGCTGCAATGGTTATCCGTGCAATCTTTGCGGCAACGCCGTTTGGCTCTGCATTTGATTGCCTGTATACGATCCTTCAGATTCCGCTGACAGCTCTGATTGGCGGCAGCATTATTTCTAATTGTATTCTCCAAGTAATCATTCAGTTCTTATGGGTTCTTGGTGTCCATCCCGGTTTTGTTTCTGGAATGACCGCTCCAATTCTGTTTGGTCTGGATGGTATGAATCAAGCTGCTTATGCTGCTGGAGAAAGCGTCCCCAACATCATCGGTATGGCGTTTTCTTATAGCACTACAATCGCAACCGTATATCCTGCTATTGCACTTTCTATTTTCCTTTTCGCAAAATCTTCTCAGTTGAAGACTGTCAGCAAAATTTCTATTGCCCCCGCTTTCTTTGGTATTTCTGAGCCCTTGATCTTCGGTATTCCTGTTGTCCTGAATCCGGTCATTGCAATTCCTTGGATCATCGCTCCAGCTCTGAATTTTGCGATTGCTTATGGTCTGACTTCTATGGGAATCGTTGCCCGTTATGCAGGCGTTACGGTATTTAACTTCCCTATGATTTTTACCGGTCTGATGAACGGTAGTTTCTCTATTGCAATCATGGAGATTGGGCTGTTTGTACTGGATGTTCTGCTGTTCATGCCGTTTATTAAAGCTGTCGATAAAAAATATATCGAAGAAGAAAAGAATGCACAGGCAGTGTCCTGATAAAAGATTTGTAATCAGCGGCTGTACAGCTTCCTTTGTGGGCTGCATAGCCGCTTTTTTGAAATGAGGGTTATTAAATGAGTCGTGAATTTTTAATTGGCGCAGCTAGTGCCGGACATCAGGTAGAGGGTAATAATACCAACAGCGATACATGGGCACAGGAGTATATGGAAACCGGCGGTTATAAAGAGAAATCTCTGGATGCAGCAAACCACTATCATACTTACCGAGAAGATATTCAAAAAATGGCAGATGCCGGTTTGAATGCCTACCGCTTCTCTTTCGAGTGGGCACGCATCGAACCGGAAGAGGGGCGTTTTGACGAAGCAGAGATGAAGCATTATCTGGATATGGTTCATGCTTGCCAGAAATGCAACATTGAGCCGGTTGTAACGCTGCTGCATTTCACCTGCCCCAAGTGGCTTATCACGAAAGGCGGCTGGGAAGCAGATACTACCCCAGATTATTTTGAACGCTATGTCCGCTATGTTTGCAAGCATTTGAAAAACGAGAACATTCATTACCTTGTTACAATCAATGAAGCCAATATGGGCACATTGATCGCTGGCTATCTCGAAAAGATCCAGAAGCATACGGATGGTGCAGGTCTGCAGATCGGCATGGATCTGGAAGGAATGGCCGCGCAGCAGAAAAAAGCCGAAGAGGAAAATCTGAAAGTATTCGGCGTAAAGCAGGCTGCTGTGTTTACATCGCCGCGTAGCAAACACGGAGATGAGATCGTGCAGCAAGCACACAAACAGGCAGTGCAGGCAATTCACGAAATGCTGCCTGGAGTGAAAGTTGGTCTTTCGCTTAGTGTTCGTGACTTGCAGCCGCTTCCCGGCGGCGAGGAAAATGCCGCAAAAGATTGGGAAAAAGACTTCCTGCATTATTTGCCCATTATCCATGAAGATGATTTCTTCGGCGTACAGACTTACACACGAGCTCTTTTCGATACAAACGGAGAGTGCGACCCGTCATCGGATGCCGAATTGACCCAGATGGGATATGAATACTATCCAGAGTGCGTGGAGCATGTTGTCCGCAAGGTACATGAGAACTTTCCCGGTGAATTACTTATCACTGAGAACGGTATTGCCACAGATGATGATGCTCGTCGCTGCGATTATATCCGCACCGCTGTGGAAGGTGCTTTACGCTGCAAAGCAGATGGTATCCCTATTGTAGGATATATGTACTGGTCAATGATCGATAACTATGAATGGCAATCTGGCTATGGCATGAAGTTTGGTCTAATGACACTGAACCGTGAAACACAGGAACATAAGCCGAAAGAAAGTCTCTATGTTTTGGGCCGATATTCCCAGAAATAAATTTCAATAGGAGCATTGATATATGAATTCAACGATTTTAATTCGTGCCGATGATGTTGGATATTCTCGCGCCGTCAATTATGGCATTGCAGATTCCGTGTGGAATGGCATAATTCGCTCTGTCGGAGTTATGCCCAACATGGAGAATGTACAGCATGGTATCGACCTTCTCAAAGGCTCTAACGTCTGCTACGGCCAACATACAAATTTATGCCTAGGAAAGCCTTGCGCTGACCCTAATAAAATTCGCAGTCTTTTGGATGAAAACGGAAATCTCAAAAGCAGTAAAATGTACCGTGAAGCATGGAAAAATCATACGGAATTCACTGTTTTTGAAGAGGTCGTTATTGAAGTCGAAGCACAGTATCATCGTTATACAGAACTGATGGGCGAGAAACCACATTATTTTGAAGCACATGCTGTCATGAGCAATCATTTGACAAGAGCTCTTGAAGTAGTCGCTCAAAAATACAATTTGCCCTTATTGACTATGAATGAAAAACGACAAGCAGTATTCAAAAACACTACTATGCAAGTCAGCATGGATAGCATGGAGCCAAATTATAATCCTTTTGAAAGTTTAAAAAGGGCAATTCAACAAAACGATTGTATAACCATGTTTGTATGTCATCCGGGTTATATTGATGATTTTCTTCTTTCGTCCAGCAGTCTTGTAAAGCCACGAATCCAAGAAGTTGCCATGCTTACTGCACCTGAAACAAAACAGTGGCTTACTTCTAATCATGTTAATGTTGTATCTTATGATGAATTAACATAAGTTAACCCATCAGGTAAGATACTTTAAAACAGCTTTTTCGCGAATAAGTCTTACTATTACCGCTTTATCGCAATAAATTTTGCAAAACCATCTTGACGCACCGTTTAATCCGTGATAATCTCTGTCACAAATCCCACTGATTTTGTGGATTGGTCTGAAACCATCCACAAGATGTGGTCGTGTTCATTTTGAACACTGCCTCACCGTGGATTATT
>OQVU01001099.1_pt1 | contig 10632 bp, 10 predicted proteins | sample 1691611 | NCBI WGS metagenome assembly OQVU01 (sample SAMN03418272, study PRJEB22391) | human gut metagenome | biome: human-gut; feature: organic feature; material: feces | host: Homo sapiens | place: Tanzania | collected 2013-01
AGTCGTAGTAGTGGTACTCGCGTATGAGCTTAAGGAAGTTGTCGCGATGCAGCGGCGTCTCGTTATACAGCGCCACCCGAATATTGCCCATCGTCGTCTCAATGAGCACCTCCGGTCGCTCTTCTGCCTTCACAGTCGTTACTTTGCCCACGTTCTTCGCTGTCTTGATGGTTGTTCCCGCTTTGCCCACGTTCTTCGCTGTCTGCGCACCGACGCCGATGCAAAGCAAGAGCATCGAAATAATCAGCATTACATTCTTCATATATTTATAAGTTTATGTCTATAAGTTGTTTTGTCTTGATGCGCACAGCCATTTATGCTTGGTTGCATCCATATCGCGACCTTGCCTCCTCGTATATGTCATCGATACCATCGGCAAAACCATAGCCACAAACGCTCGACCACTTGACACACTGCTGAAGTCGCTTGTCATACTTTTCCCACAAACCGTTTTTAGCAATAAACTGCACAGTCTTGTCAAAATTGCCTTCAACAGAATCATAATATTGCTCCCACATATCACCATAGTCGTATGTGAATTCAATGGCATATTCCATATACGACAGCATCAGTTCTGCAAGCGCATCGGCAGACGGCTTTAGTTTCTTAAAATCAGCTACAGCTTTTCTGCATACCGAAAAACGCGTCTTTGGTTCACGACGTCCCTCAGGATAAAACTCTTCACGAATAATATCCTTGTACTCTTCGAGTTTGCTATTCTCGTCAGGACTTGCATAATACTCCAGATAATCCTTTGCTTCCTTGCGAGCATCATACATTTCTATCACCATTTCTATTATCTGCTCCTTCGACATCGAGCGAAGAAGCTTCTTTATCGTTGCCTTTGACATATCTATTGTATTTTCCGTCAAAGTTAACACAAATTTATAATATACGGACAAGGTTAGCTACAAAGTTAATCACAAACTGCCACAAAAGTTAGTTGTAAAACCCCACAATTCATAGTACTCAACATCCACAAACATTCGTTTTTACTTGCATATCCAACTGAATACCACTAATTTTGCATACATAAACAAACTAAAACCAAATCAGAAATACAAACAACAATGAACAAAACCATAAGAAAAAACAAATACATTGCACCTAAAATAATCGAATTTGACATGAAAAGCACCACCATCTTGGCAGGTTCCGGCGGCCCAGAATACGACACTGACGGAAGCAATGTCGATTTTAACGTTTCCGAAAGTGATAAAAACTCCTGGGGTGGCGCCAAGGCACCAATGAGACAAAACATCGGTGAATGGAGCGAGGAGGAATAAATGTAAAATGTTATATGATTTCTTCACGATTGTCGTGCTTTATAACTACCTTTGTAAGCAAAACATATAGGTGACAAATCTTCTTAGGGAAGATAACATTGATTGACGATAAGATAATTGAATAGGAAAATAACAATATGACGAAGAAGGAATCTCTTCAACTGTTTGAAGAAAAGAAGGTGCGTACCGTATGGGACGACAAGGAGGAAAAATGGTATTTCTCCATTGTGGATGTGTGCGGTGTGCTGACTGATAGCAAAGATGCCAATGCTTATTGGAGAAAGCTGAAGCAGAGACTCAAAAAAGAAGGTAATGAAACCGTGACAAATTGTCACGGGTTAAAACTTCGTGCCTCAGACGGCAAATTGCGTATGACGGATGTCGCTGACACTGAGCAACTCTTCCGCATTATCCAGTCGATTCCTTCACCAAAGGCAGAGCCTTTCAAGGTATGATAACTTGGAGAATGTTGTTGATAAAAAGACACGGATGGTATGATTCTATTTAAAGCAAAAATAAGTATATTTGGAGTTTTAACGAAACGACTAAGATTATATATATCGGATAAATAAATGAGGCAAATTATACATTATATATTTCGGTTTTAAGCGCCTGTTCGGTTCTGAGTTTAACAAGGAGTTGCTCATCAGCTTTCTGAACGCTATGTTTCATGGCGAGCAGAACGTGCAGGATGTCACGTATCTTAATTCTGAGCAACTTGGCGATCGTACTGATGCTCGCCGTGCCATCTTTAATGTTTATTGCGAGAACGACAAGGGCGAGAAGTTCATTGTGGAGATGCAGAATGTATACCAGGAGTTCTTCAAGGACCGCACTATATATTATTCTACATTCCCCATACGCGAACAGGCACAGCGTGGAGGTGACTGGGACTTTCATCTCAATCCGGTATACACCATCGGTTTGCCCAACTTCAACTTTGCCGAAGGTCTGCAGAATGCCAAACGTTGGCATCATGAAGTGAAGCTGATGGAGGTGGACACTCACGAGGTGTTCTACGACAAGCTGACGTATATATATGTAGAGATACCGAAGTTCGACAATCAGGAACGCAAACAATACGAGGACAGCGTCAACGCCTATCGCGATATAGTCAACGCCATAAGAACAGCGGAAAAGAAGAAATTTGCGAAAGGAAGGGCAAAGAGCAAAGCGGAAGGAATAGCTGAAGGCATGGCTAAAGGCGAAAAAGCAGCTAAAGTAAAAATAGCCGCCAGCCTTCTGTCTCTTGGTGTACCTATGAAAACCATAATCCAAGCATCAGGCTTGTCAGAAGAAGAAATAAAGAACATGATGCAATAAAAAAAGGCGTACAACCAAAATCTATAAGATTTCAGTTGTACGCCTTTCAATATTTGAATGCGAAGTTACGAAATTAAGTCCGTTCTTTATTGATGCCAAGTACTATATAATACGACACTATGTCTCTTTACAATCGTGACACTAATGTCAGTCTCGTGATATAAAGCTCTGTTGCGTGTCGTGAAATAGTCGTATCATGCCTTGATATGACCGTATCATGCCTTGAAATGATCGTATCATGCCTTGATACGAAGGTTTTGGCAGAACGGTTTCAGTTCGAGAAATTTTAAAACCTCATCCCACTTTTTATAGTTATAAGCATCTATATTATTCGTCCTTGCCAACCTTCTTTGGTCCGCGCACACGTTCGTTCATACGCAGTCCGCTCTTTATTTCGATGTTGAGTCCGTCGGACAGACCGGTCACTACCTTACGGCGCTCGTAGGTTTTGTCCTTGTCGGTGCCTTTGACAATGTATACAAAGGTGTTGTCGCCTTCAAACTCGATAGCACTCTCGGGCACTGACATCACGTGGCGAGCCTCAGCAAGCACAATCTCGGCATTGGCACTATAGCCGCTGCGTATCTGCTCACCGCTGGCAGGCAGATTGACAGCGGCTTTTATTTCAAACTGGTTGGCACCATTCTGGTCAGTTGCCTTTGGCGATATATACTCCAGTCGGGCATCGAACTTAAGGTTCTGCAGCGCACCAATAGTTATCTTCATAGACATACCAGTATTGAGTCGTCCCACTTCGGTCTCGTCGATGTTGCCACGGAAGATTAGGTCGTTCATATTAGCAACAGTGGCGATAGTGGTACCATCGTTGAAGGTGTTTGAGAGAATCACCGAGTTGCCCACCTTGACGGGTATATCGAGTATCAGTCCAGTCACCGTAGAGCGTATCAGCGTTGACGACTCCGAAGCATTGGAACGTGATACTCCGTCGCGCACTACTTCAAGATTGTCTTGCGCTGCAGCCACTTCCTCACGAGCCTGTCGCCAGGTCTGTGCTATCTTGTCATATTCGTCGGCAGAAACAAGTCCCTTGTCATACAATGTCTTCTCGCGTTCGTAGTCGGTACGTGCCTGACGCTCGTTGATATTAGCCAAACGTACACGCGACTGAGCCGAACTGAGCTGTCCCATTTCCGGAATCACCTTAACCTTGGCTATCACCTCACCTACCGTAACGGTCTGTCCTGCCTCCTTCAGTATCTCGCTTATGATGCCAGAAATCTGCGGTTTGATATTCACCTCGTTGCGCGGTTCAATCTTTCCCGTGATAACGGTGGTTTTGCGTATGTCCATCTGTTTAGGCGCAAACTCGTCGTACACCACCGGTTGCGGACGCGACTTGATATAAAGGAACACAAACGTTCCGATAAAGACAATGGCCACAAGAGCCAATAAGACAATCTTGAAATATCTTTTCATTGCAATTCTATTTAATTCAAAATTCAACATTCCTCATTCAACACTCAACACTCCACATTCAACACTCCGGCTCCGCCGGTTTACTCATCTCGCATAGCATCTACCGGTTTAATGTGCATAGCACGCAGCGCAGGTGCCAAGCCAGCAAGCATGCCGAGCACCGACAGCAGCACCACAGCCCCTATAGCTGTCCAGAAGTCAATCTGGAAATGAGCCGACGTTATGCCGTCTGTAGTATTTGCCATCTCAAGCCCTTGCAGCACGAGCACCACAAAGAGGATGCCGCTCATGCCAGCCACCGAAGTAAGCAGAATACTCTCCTGCATGATTTGCGACAGTATATCGCGTGGCGTGGCTCCGATGGCACGACGTATGCCTATCTCCACCGTTCGTTCGCGCACAGTCACCATCATGATGTTCGACACACCGATAGCACCAGCCAGTAGCGTTCCGATGCCCACAAGCCATATCAGCATATTAATGCCCCGAAACATATTGTCCACCATCGAGAACATCATCTCCGTATTGAACACCATAACGCCCTTCTCGTCCTTCGGACTAACGTCGTGCGCCTTTGCCACAACCATACGCATACGGTCGGTTATGTCGCTCATGGTCACTCCCGGCTTACCCGTCACACATAGCATATCGATGCTTTCGCCACGATTGTATATCTGTTGCACGAGCGAGAGTGGCATGAACACCGCTTGCTGATCGTTGCCGTTGATGTTCATATTGCCGTCGGCATAGTTTACACCGACAATACTGAAGTATACCGAGTCGATGCGTATTACGTCGCCACACGGATTGCCACCCTTAGGAAAGAGATTCTTGTACACCTCCTTACCCAGCACGCACACCTTGCGGCACTGCTGGATATCCATTTGGTTGATATATCTGCCGTAGCGCATCTTAGGTTCTGCGACACGCTGCATATCAGGCAACACACCCTTTACGATTCCGCTCGATGATTGTTCGTCGTGCGTAACAGTCGTGCCCCATCGTGTAATGGTAGGCGTAACCACATCGAGTTCGGGTATGTGAGCACGCAGTCGCTGCACGTCAGCCTGCGTCATATACCACTGACGTCCCTTACGGAATCCGTGGTAAGGTTTGGTAGTAGGCTGCGCCCATACAATGGCTGAGTTTGTGGCAAAACCCGCAAGGTTGTTGCTGAGCAACTCCTTCAATCCGTCGCCCCCACCTATCAGTCCCACGAGCATGAACACGCCCCAAAACACACCGAATCCCGTAAGAAACGTGCGCGACTTGTTGCGCGACAGTACGTCGAGTATTTCGGTAAGAGTGTCAGTATCGAATTTAGCCTTTAAAACTAACCTTTTCATTTTATAATTATTTTATTTATATCTTTACCGATACAAAGCACATCACTCCCCTCCCTACGGGGGAGGGGTTGGGGGTAGGGCTTTTACTCCGCCCTCAACGCTTCAATCGGTCTAATCTTTGCCGCCTTGCGTGCCGGTATGAGTCCGGCTATTGTTCCCGCTACAATCATCAGCACCGTAGCTTGCACACACGTGGCTATGCTTACGGTCGGGTCTACGAAAATCTGGGCAGAGAACAATCCGTTGTCCACTTTGGTTTGTCCTATAGTGGCGTTCATATATTGCGTCGCTGCTATGCCGAGCACCATACCTATATATCCGAAAAAGGTAGTGATGACAACGCTCTCCACGATGATGAGTCGCAGTATCGACCAAGGCGAGGCACCGATGGCTTTGCGTATGCCAAACTCACGGGTTCGCTCACGTACGGTGATAAGCATGATGTTCGACACGCCTACTATTCCCGACAGCAGCGTGAATAGTCCCACTATCCACAGCGCAGTGCTTATCAATCCTGTAGCAGTGTTGAGCTGCATGTCCTGCGTGAATCGGTTCCATATCCAGATGGTACGCTCGTCGTCGGTGGCAGCACGGTGCTGGCGGTTGATACGTGCACGATAAGCCTTTTCAAATGCTTCGTTTTCAGCCTCGGTCTTCAGTCCGTGAAACGAGAATACGATGTTGCCCGTCTTGTCACCACTATTATATATAGAGCGGAAGGTGGTGAACGGAATGAATGCGTCGTTGCTCACACGACTTTGGTCGCTGTCGTATATGCCCACAACCTTAAACGCCATGTCCGATGCCTTTATCAATCGGCCGTTTAGATTGAGCGGTGCCTCGGGCATAAGTTCCTTGGCAATGTTGAGCGACAGCACTATCGACTTGCGTCGCTCGTTGAGGTCGATGGGATTGATGAATCGTCCCACAAGCAAGTCGCGCTTGTTTATGTCGATATCGTTGGGATACACTCCACTCACATTGATGCCAGTAGTATAGTTGTCGGCATATACCAGTGTCTGTCCTCCCTTGTCGAGTTCGGCTCCAACATCGTCGACATTGGCAGCAAATCCCTCGCGCGTCAGGTCCAGATCCTTGTCGTTCAGTTCAATGCTTCGCCCCTTGCCGAGTCCGTCGTGAGGTTTCGACGTTTCGCCCCCAAAGATAGTCATTGAATTGGTAAGCACCTTCATGCGATTGCCCATTATGCCGTGAATGAGTCCGTTGCCGGCTCCGAGCAGCACAATAAGTATGAAGATGCCCCACGCCACTGAGAATCCAGTGAGCGCCGTGCGCAACCGGTTGTGGGTTATAGTGGTCCATATCTCTTTGAAAATGTCGTGCATTATCGAATTAGGAATTTTGAGTTTTGAATTTTGAATTGGTTGCCTACGGCAATTTTGAGTTTTTGAATTTTGAATTAGACAGCTTTGTATTTTAAAATTCTGAAATTCCAAATCGCAGGCGAAGCCGAGAACAATTCAAAATTCAAAACTCCTAATTCAACATTCATGAAATAGTGGCGCGCCACTATTTCATTATTCCATTGATGCCAAACGGACTGGCTTTGTGATCAAGATTTTCCTCAATGCTTCCGATGAGTCCGTCCTTTATATGTACTATCTTGTTGGTCTCGTTGGCGACGCCGCTCTCGTGTGTCACGACAATGGTGGTGACACCCTCCTCGGCGTTAAGCTGCTTGAGCAGAGCCATCACCTCAACACTCGTCTTCGAGTCGAGGGCACCGGTGGGTTCGTCAGCCAGGATTATTTGTGGTTTGGTGATTAGTGCGCGTGCTATAGCTACACGCTGCTTCTGTCCGCCCGACATCTCATTGGGATAGTGGTCGGCCCATTGCGTCAGCCCCAAACGGTCGAGATATTCCATAGCCAGACGGTGGCGTGTGCGACGATTTACACCTTGATAATATAGTGGCAGTTCGACGTTCTCCACAGCAGTCTTAAAACCTATAAGATTGAACGATTGGAAAATGAAGCCAATCATACGGTTGCGGTATTCTGCGGCACGTGTCTCCGAGAGGTCCTTGATAAGCGTACCTGCAAGGCGGTATTCTCCCGAGTCATAATTGTCGAGAATACCAAGAATGTTTAGCAATGTCGACTTGCCCGAGCCCGACGCACCCATTATGGATACGAACTCGCCATCAGAAATGTCGAGATTTATTCCTTTCAGCACGTGCAACGGCTGTGCACCCTGATAGGTCTTGTTGATGTCTTGTAAATGAATCATATTGCTTGTTTGACTGCAAATGTAATAAAAAAGTTGCAAACTCTCAACAAAAGTTTGCAACTTGATATTCTTACGACTTCCATCGCCATGTCTTTGTCAATTTGCGCCCGAGTTTTCCGAGCACCATTGTCACCCTGTGTGGCGACAGATCCTTGCCACAGATGATGAGCAATACAGCAGTAAGGATAAGGATGATGCCCAATGCAAGGCGCAACGTGAAGTGCTCACCAAAACACAGAACACCTATGGCTACTGCCGTCATCGGCTCCAACGCTCCCATGATGGCAGTCGGAGTAGAACCGATGTCGTGCACAGCCACTACCATAAGCACAAGCGAGAGCACTGTAGGCAGAAGCGCAAGCTGTGTGGCGTAAAACCACTGGCGCGGAGTGTCAATCAGCTGTACCGTCTCGCCCATGGCAAAGGTGTAGCACAATATAGTACACAGACCGAACACCAGAGTGTAGAACGTCAGTTTTACCGACGACATGCGCAACGACGACTTGTTGACAACGACTATATACACGGCGTATGTCAACGACGAAATCATCACGAGCGTCACACCCAGCGTGCTGAGCGATGCTCCCCCCTCAGTATGGTTGAGCAAGGCAATGCCACCAAGCGACAGCACTATGGCAAATACCGTTGCAGCCGTCACCTTCTCCTTGAACAGGGCTGCCATGATTATAGCCACCATTACGGGATAGACAAACAGCAGTGTCGACGCGATGCCCACATCCATGTGGTTGAAACTGATGTATAGCGACGACGACGACGACCCCATCAGTATGCCCAACGCTACGAGCGTGATAAGTTCACGGCGTGACAGGGCGAACGACTTGCGCTGCACCAGCATCATCACTGCCAGCATGAACGCCGCCAAACCGAAACGATAGAACAGTGTGGAGTTGGCGGTGATGCCGTCGGCATATAGATTCATGGCACCAAGTGGATTGGTGCCATAGAATACCGCAGCGGCAACTCCGCATATAGTACCTCTTAATTTAGGATTCATATCTATTGCTTAAATCGCCTCCGTCTTTATGCGCAGCCACTTGCGCTCGTCTTCATTGAGCAGCGGCGAGAGGCGTTCGTACACCATCTGATGATAAGCATTCAGAACCGAACGTTCTTCGGCACTGAGCATGTCTACAACAATCGGGGTGGTGTCGATAGGACAGAGTGTAAGAGGCTCGAAGCGCACGAAGCGACCGAACTCTGTAGTGATGTAAGGCACTACGAGCAGCGTGTTCTCAATACGCACGCCGAAACGGTCGGCAAGATACAGACCTGGTTCGTCCGTTACGGTCATATGCTCTACCATCGGTGTACCACGATACTCCTGACGTATCTGGTGAGGGCCTTCGTGCACACTGAGGTATGAGCCAACGCCGTGACCTGTACCATGCATATAGTTCATTCCTTCGCGCCACATAGCCGAACGTGCTATGGCGTCGAGCTGAGTGCCAGCCGCTCCACGTGGGAAACAGAGGTTCTGCAGCGACAGATGTCCCTTCAGTACGAGTGTATACACACGACGATGCAGGTCGCTCACGGGTCCTAGCTGTATGGTACGTGTTATGTCGGTGGTGCCGTCGGTGTATTGTGCACCGCTGTCGAGCAGCAGGAATCCTTCGGGCTTCAACGGTATGTCGCTCTCGGGAGTCGGCTCGTAGTGTACAATGGCACCATGCTTCTCATATCCTGCAATTGTATCAAACGAGTTATCGCGATACAGCGGTTGCTCGGCACGCAACTGGCGCAGCTTCTCACTTACCGACAGTTCGGTCTCGTTGCCCTGCGGCACAGCCTGCTCGAGCCACTTCAGGAAGCGAACCATTGCCACACCGTCACGCAGCATGGCTCGACGATAGCCCTCACATTCAGCCTCGCTCTTCACAGCCTTCATGGCTGGGACGGGCGACGGAGCACTCACTACGCGGTAATTGCCACGCACCTGTGAGAGAGTATAGTTGACGGTAGCAGGGTCGATGAGCAGCGTGTATCCGCCGTAAGCCTTCAGTCCCTCTACTATGTCGTCGTATTCGGCAACGTACACGTTCTGCTCCTTGAGATAAGCCACCACCTCAGGCGTCAGCTTTTCACCTTTTATATATAAGGTGGCTGAATCCTCGGCAATGATGAGCCACGACACGAACACCGGTGTACAGTGTACGTCGGTGCAACGCAGGTTGAGTGTCCATGCAATGTCATCGAGCTGTGTCAGCAACATGCCCGATGCACCCTGGCGCAGCAGTTTGTGGCGTATGCGGTCGAGTTTGTCCGAGCAAGCCTCGCCAGCATATTCAAGAGGCTGAATATTCACCTTGCCTGTCGGTACTGAAGGACGGTCGGTCCACACACGATTGAGAATATCGAGATTGGTACGCAGAGTCAGTCCACCCAGCAGCTTCAGTTCGGCCTTCATGTCCTCCACTTCCGAAAGCGCCATACACATACCGTCTACGCCCACCTCAGTAGAGTCACCGTCCTTAGTCTCCTGCGCTATCCACTCTGGAATAGTAGGAGTGTCGTCCAGACGCTCGCGCATCAGCTGAAACTCAGTTCCTGCAAGTTGCTGCTCGGCAGCGATGAAATAGCGTGAGTCAGTCCACAGCGCAGCCGAATGCAGTGTCACTACGGCCGTACCTGCCGAACCGTCAAACCCAGATATCCACTTACGACCCTCCCAGCGCGATGGTACATACTCGCTCATGTGCGGGTCGGAACTCGGGAATATAAATGCCGAGAGATGCTCGCGGCGCATCTCCTCGCGTAGCGCTTCCAGGCGCGACGCAATAATCTTTGTGTCTGTCATATTTGATTTGTTTTTAATTATTAATTGCAACATTATTTGAAATAGGTCAATACATACGCCCTTGTCAACTTGTCAACACATCAACTCGTCAACATTCTTGTGTAAAGTTAGGCAGTTTTAGGCAAACAAACAAATTTCGAGAGGCAAAAACCTATAAAAAAGAACAGACAAG